>Ga0310810_10002992_pt1 | contig 18334 bp, 20 predicted proteins | sample NCmetagenome_FD_207641 | JGI IMG/M metagenome (GOLD analysis project Ga0310810, IMG submission 207641) | Soil microbial communities from experimental microcosm in Duke University, North Carolina, United States - NC | ecosystem: Engineered > Artificial ecosystem > Soil microcosm > Unclassified ...
CGGTCACGACCGCACCTCGCAGCGCGACGGCCGGACCACAAAAAAAGAGGTCGAGCGCGCGCGTGACGCGCGAGCCCGACCTCGGGGATCCTCATTATACGGGAGAGGACAAACTCCGGCGGATTTCGTAAATCGGGTGCAGCCGCGACCCAGGAAATCGGGAGATTCCTCACGTCGAGCCGTGGCACATGCCTTGCTCCGACGCGCCCGGAAGGATATAGTGGCCAGCATCCATCCCATGACACTTCGCACGGCAGCCTTCGCCGTCTGCGCTCTGGTCGTGTTGGCTCCGCCGTCGTTCGCCGACGCGAGAAGCGACGCCAAGTCCCAGGTCGATTTCGGCATCAACGTGGCGCAGCGGGGCCTCTGGCGCGAAGCGATCTATCGCTGGGAAAAGGCCGTCGAGCTCGATCCCACATATGCGGCCGCCTACAATGACCTCGCGATCGCGTACGAACACGAAGGGCAGCTCGAGAAAGCACGCAAAGCCTACGAGAAGGCGCTGGAGCTCGCTCCCAACAACGCGCAGATCCGGCAGAACTACGAGCTCTTCAAGGAAATCAATGATCGGACGAGCTCCGGCAAAGACAACCGGTAGGCTGGCACTCGCCGCCCTGGCCGCGATCCTCGCCGTCGGCACCGCGGCGTGCGGCGCGAGTTATCTGGAAATCCCCATCGAAACGCCGATTCAGCCGAAGCTCGATGTCACGCCGTTCCAGCGCGTGCTCGTCGCCGGCTTCGTCGCCGGCGGCAGCGACGACATCGACGCGAACCAGGAGACCGTCCGGCTGCTGCGTAGCCAGCTGCGCACGAAATCCTCGCTGAAAGTGATCGACGCCGACATTCTGCCGCTCATGGAAGTCGCGCAGGATCAGGCGAAGGCGACCGCCGAGGATCGCGACCGCGAGAACGCGTCGCCGCAGAGCACCAACAGCGGCGATCACCAGTCGAACGCCGCGATGCCGCTGCCGCTGAAGATCAAGGACGAAAAGGATCTCGAGCAGTACGAGCGACTCTTCGCGAATACCGCCTATTGGAAGCGCATCGGCGAAGAGTTCCAGAACCCGCTCATCGTCACCGGCACGGTGCTCTTTACGAACCGCTCGACGTCGGGCTTCGTGCAGCGCGATCAGGAAGTCTACGATCCGTACGGCCGGCGGCGCGTCATCCCGACTCGCACCTACATGGAGCGCAAAGGCTTCATGCTCCGCCCGAAGTTCATTTTCATCGACGGCCGCAGCGGCGCGACGATGTACTCGGAGAGCTACCGGGAAGAGGTGCTCTACAACGCGCAGCAGAACACGCCGGCGCTGTCGTCGTATTTCGAGCTGATGGATCGGCTGGTCCCCAACTTCCTCAGCGCGCTCAGCAGCCAGAAGATCAAGGGCTCGCGCGTCCTCCTGAAGTAGCGCGCGGCGTCAGCGCAGACGCACGTCGCCCTTGAAGATCGCGAACACGAGCGCGATGTCGAGAATGGCGACGAACGGCGCAAACAGGAATCCATACAGCAGATAACCGGACGCGAGGCGTCCGGCCATCCATACGAGGACGAATGCGGTCGCCGCGCGCGGGCTCAGCTCGCTTATCGCGATGCCGGCGACCAGCAGGGCCCAGAAGCCCGAGAGCGCCAGAAACGATGCGATCACCGGCGACCCGAACATCAACATCGACGGGCTCCCGCTGAACGTGACCGGACGACTGGCGCGGGTATTGGCCACTACCCCTGGCGCGCTAACTCCTTGCGCGTGAACGCTTTCGTTTAGTAGACTATACGTTTTGCACAGGTGTCGACTATGTTTGCGATTATCCAGTCCCGCGGACGACAGCTCAAGGTGGCCCCCGGCGGGTTCGCGCTGGTGGACGGCTCCCTTGGCGAGCCAGGTACTGAACTGACGCTCGAAAGCGTCCTGTTCGTCGAGAAAGACGGCGGCGAAATCCTCGCGGGCGCCCCGTTCGTCGCCAACGCGAAGATCGTGGCCGTCGTGGACGGCGAGGCGCGCGGGCCGAAGATCCGTGTGTTCAAGAAGAAGCGCCGCAAGGGCATGCGCCGGACGAAGGGACACCGTGCGGTCTATACCCGCGTCCGGATCAAGGAGATCGTCGTCTAGGGGTTGGGCTTAGGCGATACCCCTAACCCCTGACAGGGAACACAAAGCAATGGCTCATAAAAAAGGACAAGGCAGCTCACGCAACGGCCGCGACTCCAATTCGCAGCGGCTCGGGGTCAAGGCGCACGATGGCAACTTCGTCACCGGCGGCACGATCATCGTCCGCCAGCGGGGCCGTCGCTTCCGGCCGGGCCTCAACGCCGGCCGCGGCAAGGACGACACGATCTTCGCGAGGATCGCCGGCCGCGTGAAGTTCTCGGATCACGGTGCGCACGGGCGCGTGATTAGCATTCACCCCGTCGAATAACACTTGTTCGTCGACGAAGTCGACATCCACGTCGAAGCCGGCGACGGCGGCCGGGGATGCCTGGCATTTCGCCGCGAGAAGTACGTCCCGCGCGGTGGGCCGAGCGGCGGCGACGGCGGGCCCGGCGGGTCGGTCTGGGTCGTCGCCAGCCCGCACGTCAACACCCTCATCAACTACCGATTCCATCCGCTCTTCAACGCCGAGCGCGGCGCGCACGGCCAGGGCTCGAACTGCACCGGACGCGCGGGCAAGGACCTCGAGCTCGCCGTGCCGATCGGCACGCTCGTGTACGAGAAACCCGCCGAAGCGGACGCGCCCTCGCGCCTGCTCGCCGATCTCGCGGAAGAGGGACAGCGCGTCCTCGTCGTGCGCGGTGGCCGCGGCGGCTTCGGCAACGCGCATTTCGCGACGTCGACCAACCGTGCCCCGCGGAAGGTGCAGCCAGGCGAGCCGGGCGAGGTGAAGGACCTGCGCCTCGAGCTCAAACTCCTCGCCGACGTCGGCCTGGTCGGCTTTCCAAACGCAGGCAAGTCGACGCTCATCGCGCGCATGTCCGCGGCGCGGCCGAAAATTGCCGACTACCCGTTCACGACGCTGACGCCGAATCTCGGCGTCGTCCGGCTGACCGACGACCGCAGCTTCGTCGTCGCCGACGTGCCGGGGCTCATCGAAGGCGCGCACCGCGGCCACGGGCTGGGCCACCAGTTCCTGCGCCATCTCGAACGGACGAAGGTGCTGGTGCATCTCGTGGATGTGTCGGGCGCGAGCGGCCGCGATCCGGTGGACGATCTCGAGACCGTCCGCCGTGAGCTGGAGCTGTACCAGCCGGCGCTGGCCGCGAAGCCACAGCTCGTCGCCGCGAACAAGCTCGACGCGGTGGATCCGGCCGAGGCCGACGTCCGCGTCGCGCCGCTCGAGCGTCGGGCGGCCGAGTTGCAGCTCCCGTTCTTCCGCGTGTCGGGCGCGACCGGATCGGGCGTCCCGGGGCTGGCCGAAGCGATGTGGCGCCGATTGACGGCGGCGCGACAATCGGCCGCATGACGGCGAAGCGCATCGGCATCCTTGGCGGCACGTTCGATCCAATCCACTGCGGGCATCTGAGTGTCGCCGAAGCAGCCGAGACCGCTCTCGGGCTCACCAAGATGTACGTCGTGACGGCCAACGCACCACCGCACCGGCCGCAGCCGGTTGCATCGCCGTTTCAGCGGTATGCGATGGTGGTGATGGCGGTCGGTCACCGGCCAGGGTGGCGCGCGTCCGACATGGAGCTGCGCCTGCACGCGACCTCGTACACAGCGGACACGCTCGCGCGCTTTCACGATCGCGGGTATCGGCCGGAGCAACTGTTCTTCGTCCTCGGCGCCGATGCGTTCGCGGAGATCGAGAGCTGGCGCGGCTATCCCGCGATTCTCGATGCCGCACATTTCGCCGTTGTCTCGCGTCCCGGCATGCCCGTGGCGGCGCTGCCGGCGCGGTTGCCGGCGGTGGCCGCACGCATGACCGGTGCGATGCACGATGCCGGCCCCGCACGGACGATGGTGTTTTTGATCGATGCCGCAACGGCGGACGTGTCAGGAACTGCAATTCGTGCGAAGTGCGAAGCGGGCGAATCGATCGCCGGCCTCGTGCCTCCGATCATCGAGCAATACATTGAGCAGCACGGACTTTACGGTCCCAAAGGTTCCGGCCGGCGCGCGTCGGACACGCAGGCGCAGGTCGCGGCAGGCAGGTTGCATGGCCAAGAGTGAGAAGAGTCGCAAGTCACCGAACCGCTTTCCGTCGCAAGTCGATCGCGCGCTGACGGCCGCGGACGGCAAGAAAGCCGTCGACCTCGTCGTGCTCGATCTGCGCAAGGCCGCGGGTTTCACGGACTTCTTCGTGATCGCGTCGGGGACGAGCTCGCGGCAGGTGCGCGCCATCGCCGACGCCGTCATCGAAACGCTGACGTCGGATGGCGTCAAGCCGGCGCACATCGAGGGGTACGACCGCGCCGAATGGATTCTGATCGACTACTTCGACTTCATCGTCCACGTCTTCGGCCCGGAGACGCGGGCGTTCTACGGCCTGGAGCGCCTCTGGGGGAGCGCGGATCGGATCGAGGTTTCCGCGGCCGGATAATCGTTCGACAACTCACCGCCGTTCTCGACGCGCTCGCGGCCGTCGTTCTGGCGCCGTTGTGCGCCGCGTGCGAGGAACCGCTCGAGCGGCCCACACGCGGTCCCGTCTGCCCGCACTGCTGGGCATCGATTCGCGTGATCACGCCGCCCGTCTGCGATCGCTGCGGCGATCCGCTCGCCACTTGGAGGGCCATCAGCCTCCCGCTCGCACGGTGTCCACGCTGCCGGCGCGCGCACCGGATGCTCGACCGGGCGCGGGCCATCGGTCCGTACGAGGGCGCGCTGCGCGGGATCGTCCACGCGCTGAAGTACGACGCGCGGCGGTCGCTCGCGGCGCCCATCGCCGCGCTCATGCGCCGGCACGGCGCCGACATCCTCAACGGCGCCGACTGTGTCGTGCCGGTGCCGCTCCATCGCTCGCGCCGGCGGGAGCGGGGGTTCAATCAGGCCGCCGACCTCGCACGGCACCTCGGGCTGCCCGCCGTTCTGGCCCTTCGCCGCGTTCGCGCGACGAAAACGCAGACCGGCCTGCCGGCCGCGCAGCGGCATCGCAATGTGCGGGATGCGTTCAGGATGTCCTCCGGCCGCGGTCTGACCGGGGCCATCGTCGTGCTGGTGGACGATGTGTGTACGACTGGCGCCACGCTGGAGGCGTGCGCGACGGTGCTGAAGCGGGCGGGCGTGCGAGAGGTCCGGGCGCTTACGGCTGCGCGGGTGGCAACAGCGCCTCGACCGCAGTGATCACGTCCGCGGCAATCGCCTCTTTCGTCCGACTGCCGTCGAGGACGATCCAGCCGCCGGCCCCGGCCTGCCGCAGATAGCTCTCGCGCACACGGCCGAGCATTGCGAGGTCGCGCTCGTAGCGGTCGCGATCCACCGCCTTCCGCCTCGCGGCCGTTTCCGGCGCGATGTCGAGCAGGATCGTGGCCGTGGCGGGCGGCAGAAACTTCTGCATCTGGGTGAGCCACGCCGGGTCGAGGCCCTGCGCCTCGCCGTACGCGATGCTCGACGCGGCGTAGCGATCGGAGACGAGGATCAGCCCGCCATCGAGCCAGCGCTGCAGATCCGGTTTCCGCTCGTACCGGTTCGCCACGTAGAGCAGCTGCATGACGTCGGGCCCGTACTCGCGTTCGCCCTGGAGCGCGCGCGCGATTTCCTCGCCGATCGACGTCGCGTAGTCGGGAAACGACACGACCCGCGACTTGTAGCCGTCCTGCTTCAGTCGATCGCGCAGCAGCTCGGCCTGCGTCTGCTTGCCGCTCTGATCGAGTCCCTCGAATGCGATTAAGGCGCCAGACATGCCGTTCGAGGTACCACGTTCGAGGTTCGGCGTTCGGGTTCGACGTTCGGGTTCGCCGTTCGTGGCGGACAACGCAGGACGTACGACGAACCACGAACGTCGCACCTCGAACGACGAACGTCGAGCGGCAGCTTCATGAATTCTCCAACGCCATCATGTCGGCGAGTGTCTGACGCCGGCGAATAACGCGCCAATGGCCGTCGTCCACGAGCACTTCCGCCGCCAGCGGGCGGCGGTTGTAATTCGACGCCATCGCCGAGCCGTACGCGCCCGCGTCGAGAATCGCCATGAGATCGCCCGCGTCGAGCCGCGGCAGCAGCCGATCGCGGCCGAGTACGTCGCTGCTCTCGCAGACCGGCCCGACGATCTCGTACTCCACGGGCGGCGCGGCGCGAAGCGTCACCGGCTCGATGCGATGGAACGCGCTGTACATCGCGGGGCGCAGCAGGTCGGTCATGCCGGCGTCGACGATCGCGAAGCTGCTCGCAGCCGTCCGTGGTTTCACGTCGACCACGCGCGCCAACAGCGCGCCGGCGGGCGCGACGATGGATCGTCCTGGCTCGAGGACAATCGGCAGGGCCGTCGAGCGCACTTCCCCGACCAGCGCGGTGACGTACTCGTCGGCGGCCGGCACTTCGCCGCCGTCGTACGACACGCCGAGGCCGCCGCCGAGATCGACGTATTCGAGCTGGACGCCGCGGCCTTGCATGTGCACGCTCAGGCCGGCCGCGAGGCGGGCCGCGCGCCGCAAGGGGTCGATGGTGGTGATCTGCGATCCGATGTGGACGTGGACCGCCACGAGCTGCAGCGCGCTGCGCAGCGGCAGCCCCTCGAGCAGCGCGCGCGCATCGTCGACCGGCATGCCGAACTTGTTGATGCGGAGCCCGGTGGAAATGTGCGGATGGCTGAGGGCGTCGATGTCGGGATTGACGCGCACCGCGACGCGGGCAATCTTGCCCACGCGCACCGCAATCTCCTCGACGCGCGCGAGCTCGCTCGCCGACTCGACGTTGATCGCCTTCACGCCGAGCCCGACGGCGCACTCGAGCTCGGCCGCGGACTTGCCGACGCCGGTGAAGACGATGGCGGCCGGCGCGAAGCCGGCCTTCATCGCCAGCTCGATCTCCCAGATCGAATTCGCGTCGGCGGCGCTGCCGAGCCCGCGCAGAAGCTTCGCGATCGCGAACGCGGAGTTCGCCTTCAGCGCGTAGTGGAGCGTGTGTGGATAGCCGCCGAACGCCCGGTCGAGCGCACCGAATCGTTCACGGATGGCGGCGGCGCTGTACACGTACACGGGCGTGTCGACGTCGGCGGCGATCGCCGCGAGCGGCACGCCGTCGCAGACGAGGTCGTCGGCCTGTCGGGAGAAACCTGTGGGACCGAACGGTGTCGCCAACGTGGTACGCTATTCTACCGAATCCTCAATGGCTCCGGACTCCTCCGCCTCGTCGCCCGAGGCCGTTGAAGCGCTGATTCAGCGCTGCCTGCGCGGCGATCAACTGGCCTGGGACGCCATCGTTCGTCAGTACTGGCGCAAGGTGTTCAACGTCGCGTACAAGTTCGTCGGCAAACACGACGAAGCCGAGGATCTCGCGCAGGATATTTTTCTGAAGATTTTCAAGTCGCTCGATACGTTCGACCGGCGGGCGAATTTCCAAACGTGGCTCATCAGCATCAGCCGCAATCTCTGCATCGACCACTATCGCAGCGTGCGCAAGGAGCGGGAGACGATCGATCGCGGCTTGGATCCGAACGAGCTGACCCCGGTCTCGAAGGATCCCGGCCCGGTGGCCGCGCTCGAGCAGCGCGATCGCGTCGTCCTGCTGCGGCAGGCGATGGCGGCGCTCCCCGACACGCTCCGCACCGCCGTGCTGATGCGCGACATTCACGAGCTGTCGTATCAGGAAATCGCGGACGCGCTGCGGCTGCCGGAGGGCACGGTGAAATCGCGCATCAATCGCGGCCGGACGGAGCTCGCGCGCCAGGTCCGGAAACTGCGCGGCGACGAGTTCGACGCCGACGGCAATCTCGTCAAACGGAGCGGAGTCTACTGATGAATGTCACAACCCAGAAGCTCGGCGGCGTCTCCGTCGTCCGCGTCGGAGAGACGCGTCTGATGTACCCGATCCTCTCGGATTTTTCGTCGGCCGTCGGCGAGCTCATCGCCGCGGGCAACCGCGAGATCCTGATCGATCTCAGTCCGGTCACCTACGTCGACAGCGCCACCATCGGCTGCCTGATGGATCTGTACCGCCAGGTGCGCAGCGCCGGCGGCCACCTGAAGCTGTCGGGCGTCCAGAAGCGGGTCGAGACGATGCTGTCGATGACCGGGGCGCAAAACTTCATCGAAATACACGCCGACGAGCCGAGCGCCGTCAAAAGCTTCGGAGCGTAGCCATGCGCACGATCAAGACGACCAGCGGCGAGCCGGTGGATCTCGACGGCGACCTCCTTGCAGTGATGGAGGCGCTCTACCGCGAAGTGACGGCGAAACGCGAACTGCAGCGCACCTTCGAAGACATGGTCCGCGAGATTCAACACCTCATCGAACAGATGAACGATCAGGAGCGCCGTACGTACCTGGCCGAGAGTCTCTTTCTCAACACCGTGAAATACGAGAACGACAAGCTCGAGTCGTATATGAAGAAACTGACGAAGAAATAGTGTCCCTGAACTTTCTCGCAACCCGTTTCCAATGCACGTGGCCGTGGCAGACACTCGTGATGCTGTGCGACGGCCGGGTGGTGTGCGGCTGCGCGGATCCGTACGGCAAGCGCGTGCTCGGCGACGTCCGGCACACGTCGATTCAGGACGTCTGGACCGGTGACGTCATCACGAAGCTGCGCGGCGATCTGAACGGCGGCGGGTCTGCCTTCTGCGGCGACTGTCCGCTGAAGCTGCCGCTCAAGAAAAACGACGTTCCGATCGTGCGCCCGGTCGAGGCCGGACCGCTGCCCTCGCGGCTGTACATCGAGTGCACGGCCGCGTGCAACATCTCGTGCACACAGGCGTGCTGCGCGCCAGAGACGGGCATTACGCGCACCCGCCAGGCGGGCATGCTCGATTTCGACCTGTTCCGGCGCGTCGTCGACGAGGCCGGCCCGTCGCTCGTGCGGATCGATTTCTTCAACTACGGCGAGGCGTTCCTGCACAAGCGCGCGATCGAGATGTGCGAGTACATCAAGACGCGGTTTCCGCACATCTACCTGTACACGAGCACGAACGGGCTCGCGCTGACCCAAGCGCAGGCGCGGCGCCTGGTCCACTCGGGCATCGACGAAGTGACGTTCTCGATTGACGGCGCCACGGCGGAGAGCTACGTGAAGTACCGCCAGCGCGGCAAGTTCGACGTCGCCATCGCCAACCTGCGCGCGATGGCCGATGAAAAGCGCCGCGCCGGACGCGACGTGCCGTTTCTCAACTGGCGCTACATCCTCTTCGTCTGGAACGACAGCGACGCCGAGATGAACGAGGCGCGGCGTCTCGCGGCCGACATCGGGGTCGACCGGCTCACCTGGGAGCTGACCGACCATCCGGAGGACAGCTTCTCCCGGCGGTTCCTGCCGGGCACCCCGGACCTCGACGCGATCAAGCACGAAGTGTGGGACATGAGCGGCCTCGGGAACGCGATTCCCGGCGCCACCCCTCGTGCCGCGATAGAAGTGCGCACGTTGTTGCGGGCGCTGCCGCTGCGCACGCGCGCGGGACGGTCGCTGCGCGTCCGCACGCGCGTGAGAAATCTCTCGAGCCGCGCCTTTCCCGCCCAGGCAACCTACGGCCGGCGCCTCGTGCGGCTCGGGGCCCAGCTGTGTGCTGAGGACGGCACGCTCATCAATCGCGACTTCGCGCGCGCCTGGTTGCCGCGGGCGCTCGGCCCGGGCGAAGAGACGGACGTCCGCATCGACATCCCGTCCCTGGAGGAACCGGGCCGCTACGCGCTGAAGTTCGATCTGGTCAGCGAAGGGATCGATTGGTTCGAGCGATGCGGATCGCCGACCACGATCAAACGGCTGGTCGTCTCCTGAGATCGCCGATCACGCGATCGCCAGGTCGCCGATTCAGAATCAGTTTGCGAGGCCGGGGACGACGGTCGCGACGGGGACGCTGACCGGGGCGGTCGCATCGGCCGGCGATTCGACGAGGCGCCAAGCCTGCGTTTCTTCCAGCACCTTCATCGCGAACTCGGTGTGCAGGGCGTGACCCGCACGGTGCGCGACGAGGTGACCGATGACCGGATGGCCGACCAGCGCGAGATCGCCGATCGCATCGAGGATCTTGTGGCGGACGAACTCGTCTTCGTAGCGGAGCGCGTTGTTCAGCACGCCCGTCTCGCCAAGCACGATCGCGTTTTCGAGCGATCCGCCAAGCGCCAGGCCGTTCTGCCGCAGCATCTCGACGTCCTTGAGGAACGTGAACGTTCTCGCCGGCGCGATTTCCTCGGCGAACGATTCCTCGGTAATCCGCAGCGTGCGCGACTGGTGGCGCAGCAGCGGATGGTCGTAGCTGATGCTGTAGGTGACCTTGAAGTGATCCGACGGGAAGAGCGCAATCCGCTTGTCGCCGCGCGAGATCGCGACCGGCCGCACGATCTTGAGGTACTTGCGCGCGGTCTGCAGACGCTTCACGCCGGCTTCCTGAATCAGATAGATGAACGGCGCCGCGCTGCCGTCCATGATCGGCACTTCGGGCGAGTTCAGCTCGATCACGAGGTTGTCGATGCCGACGCTCGTCAGCGCCGCGAGCAGGTGCTCGACGGTCTCCACCGAGACTTCGTTCCGCGCCAGGCCGGTGGCGAGCTGGATGCCGGCGAGATTGTGAACGGTCGCGGGCACTTCGTGATGCCCCAGGTCGGTCCGACGGAACCGAATGCCGGAATCGACGGGGGCGGGTTTGAGCGTGAGATTGACCTTGTTGCCGGAGTGAAGACCGATTCCGACGCAAGAAACCTGGCGGCGAATTGTGCGCTGTGCGTCCACGGGCACGGTCGAGCCGAGCAAGGAGAATGCCCGAGGCATCATTCGGCAGACGTTTCCTGCATCACGTTGAACATGCGTGTTTTATATCCGTTCAATTCGCGAACGCGATGGGCCGAAGCGTCGCGGTTTGTGGTACTTCAACCACAGCAATACTTGAGTTGTTTGTGGCCATCCAACCACAGCGTCTCAATTGGTCGCTGCGCGCACGCGCAGGCCGCGCTGCGTAGGAGACAGGTCGGCGAGAAACCGGCCTGTCGCAGATTCGGGATTGGCCGCCACGTCTTCCGGCGTCCCTGTGGCAATTACCCTACCGCCCGCCGCGCCGCCCTCCGGACCCAGATCGACCACATGGTCAGCTGACTTGATGACATCGAGGTTGTGCTCGATGACGACGATCGTGTTGCCCTGATCGACAAGCTTGGTGAGCACGTCCAGCAGCTTGCGCGTGTCCTCGAAGTGCAGGCCGGTCGTCGGCTCGTCGAGGATGTAGAGCGTCCGGCCGGTTCCGCGCTTCGAGAGCTCCTTCGAGAGCTTGACGCGCTGGGCCTCGCCGCCGGACAGCGTGGTCGCCGACTGGCCCAACTCGATGTAGCCAAGGCCCACATCCTGGAGCGTTCGTAACTTGTTCGCGATCGGCGGGAAGTTCTCCAGCAGCGGCAGCGCCTGATCGACCGTGAGTTCCAGGACGTCGGCGATCGACTTGCCCCGGTAGGTGATCTCGAGCGTCTCGCGGTTGTAGCGGCGGCCTTTGCACTGCTCGCACGTGACGTACACGTCGGGCAGGAAATGCATCTCGATCGCAATGACGCCGTCGCCCTGGCAGGCCTCGCAGCGGCCGCCCTTCACGTTGAACGAAAACCGTCCGGGGCGGAAGCCGCGCGCCTTGGCTTCCGGCATCATCGCGAACAGATCCCGAATGAACGTGAAGAGCCCCGTGTAGGTGGCGGGATTGGACCTCGGCGTCCGGCCGATCGGCGATTGATCGATCTCGATCACCTTGTCGATCAGCCCGATGCCGTCGATGCCGTCGTGCGCGCCCGGCTCGTCGGCGGCCTTGTACAGCGTGCGGGCAAGCGAGCGGTACAGGATGTCGTTGACGAGCGTCGACTTGCCCGATCCGCTGACGCCGGTTACGGCGGTCAGGATCCCAAGCGGGATCTTCACGTCGATGTTCTTCAGATTGTTGGCGCGGGCGCCGCGGATGACCAGCTCGCCTTTCATGGCCGGCCGCCGGCCCTTCGGCACGGGGATCGACCGCGCACCCGTCAAGTAGGCGCCCGTCAACGACGGGGTCTGATCCGGATCAGATCTGGCGGAATCTGCAATCAGCTGCGCCGGCGTGCCCTGAAAGATGACATGCCCGCCAAGATCGCCCGCGCCCGGTCCGAGATCGACGACGTAGTCGGCAACGCGAATCGTCTCTTCGTCGTGCTCGACGACGATCACCGTGTTGCCGAGATCGCGAAGACGCGAGAGTGTGTTCAACAGCTTGCGGTTGTCGCGCTGGTGCAGGCCGATCGACGGCTCGTCGAGGACGTACAGCACGCCGGTGAGGTTCGCGCCGATCTGCGTGGCGAGGCGAATGCGCTGCCCCTCGCCGCCCGAGAGCGTCGCGGCGCTGCGGCCGAGCGTCAGGTAGCCGACGCCGACGTCGGTCAGGAATCGCAGCCGCTCCTGGATTTCGCGCAGGATCCGCTCGGCGATGATCGCTTCGCGATCGGTCAGATACAGATCGTCGAAGACCTCCAGCGCCTCGGAGATCGGCAGGTTGACGTAGTCGGAGATCGCGCGTCCTTTCACCTTGACCGACAGACTCTGCTGCTTCAGCCGCTCGCCGCGGCACGTCGGACACGGCCGCAGCGATCGAAACGCGTCGAGCTCGTCCTGCTCCGCCCAGCTGCCCTCTTCGTACCGGCGGCGCAGATTCGGAATGAGGCCCTCGAACTGCTTGCCGCTGCCGAGCAGCAGCACCTCGCGCGCCTTGCGCGGCAGGCGGCCGAACGGAACCGCCAGATCGATACCGAAGTCGCGTGACAAGGCCTGGAGCCGATCGCGCACGAGTTTGCGATCGCCGCGGGCCCACGGCGCGATGGCGCCGTCGGCGAGCGACTTGCTCTCGTCCGGCACGATCCGCTGCGGATCGAAATCGATCATCGATCCGAGTCCCTGACAGTCCGAACACGCGCCATGCGGCGAGTTGAACGAGAACGCGCGCGGCGTCATCTCCGGCATGCTCAGACCGCAGTCGACGCAGGCCAGGCGGCGGGAGAACAGACGGTCGCCGGCCTCGTAGGAGTTGATCACGACGATGTCTTCGGCCAGGTTCAGCGCCGTATCGACCGACTCGGTGAGCCGCCGCTCGACGCCGCCGCGCACGACGATGCGATCGACGACGACCTCGATCGTGTGATTGCGGCGGCGATCGAGCCGGATGTCTTCTTCGAGCGACCGGAACTGCCCGTCGATGCGCGCCTTCGTGTACCCGCGGCCGCGCAGCCCGGCGAGCTCTTTCTTGAATTCGCCCTTTCGCCCTCGAACGATCGGCGCCAGCACGTTGATCCGCTCGTCCTGCGGATACAGCATCACCATGTCGACAATGCGCTCGAGCGACTGGCTGGAGATTTCCTTGCCGCAGTTGGGGCAGTGCGGGACGCCGATGTTGGCGAAGAGGAGCCGCAGGTAGTCGTAGATCTCGGTAACGGTCCCCACCGTCGACCGCGGATTCGATCCGGTGGTCTTCTGCTCGATCGAAATCGCCGGCGACAGCCCGTCGATCAGGTCGACGTCGGGCTTCTCCATCTGCTCGAGGAACTGGCGCGCGTAGGCGGACAGCGACTCGACGTAGCGCCGCTGCCCTTCGGCGTAAATCGTGTCGAAGGCGAGCGACGACTTCCCAGACCCGGACAAGCCGGTGACGACCACGAGCTTGTGGCGCGGCAGATCGACGTCGATATTCTTGAGGTTGTGCACCCGTGCGCCGCGCACGGAAATCCAATTGTGAGCCATGGTGATGCGTCGTTCTCGATTAGTTAACCCATCATCGTAGCACGTTGACGTGCGACAGCTGAACCTTACGCCGCCCGTATAATCGCGCGGCCATGATCGACGCGAACGCGTTTCACGAATTCGAGCACGCCGGCTGGGAGCGCGCGGCGGCGCACTACGCTGACGCATTCGGCGGCGTCACGGCGGGAACGGCGCCGACGCTCCTCGACGCGGTGCATGCGCGCGCGGGCGTGCGGTTGCTCGACGTCGCGTGCGGACCTGGATTCATCACGGCCGCGGCCGCTGCCCGCGGCGCCGAGGCAATTGGCCTCGATTTTTCATCCGCGATGATCGCGCATGCGCGGGCCGCGCATCCGTCGGTGACGTTTCGCGAAGGCGACGCAGAGGCACTGCCGTTCGACGATCGATCGTTCGACGCGGTCGTGATGAACTTCGGACTCCTGCATCTGGCGAGGCCGGATGCCGCGATCGCGGAAGCGGCGCGCGTGCTGCGGCCCGGCGGGCGCTATGCGTTCACGATCTGGGCGCCCCCCGACAAGGCAGTCGGGTTCGGTCTCGTGCTCAAGGCGATCGAAACCTACGGCCGGACCGACGTCGGATTACCGGAAGGTCCGCCGTTCTTTCGCTTCAGCGACGACGCGGAATGCCGGCACGCGCTGGACGCAAGTGGGTTCACGGACATCGCCGTACGGACGCTCCCGCTCACCTGGACCGTACACGCGGCCGACGATCTCTTCGAGGCGATGACGCGCGGCGGCGTGCGGACCGCAGCCGTCCTTCGAGCGCAGACTCCCGAAGGGCTGGCGAAGATCCGCCAGGCAGTGCGCGAATCAGTCGAACGATACGCGCGCGGCAGCGCGTTTGAGATTCCGCTACCGGCCGTACTCGCCGCCGGTACGAGTACGGCGATCAGATGACGCCGGTGCGCCGCAGTTCGCTGCGGCGGTCGGCATCGAGCCCCGCGGCCGCGAGGATCTCATCGGTGTCGGCGCCAAGCGCGGGCGCCGGCCGGATGCGCACACCGGGCTGTGCGACGTACGTCAGGCCGCCTTCTCTGCTGAGCACCCCTCGCGCGCCGAGATGCGGGTCGACGACCGTCTGCTCCCGGGTGTGAACCGTCGTCAAGCACACATCGGCATCGGCAAACCGCTCGAGCCATTCGGCTCGGGTGCGCGATTTGACGATTCCGCGCACGTCGTCCAGCACGCGCTCGCGCTCGCTGCCGCTCGCGAACTGCAGCGGAATCAGATCCGTGCGCTCGATGGTTTCGCAGAAGCCGGCCCAGAACTTCGTCTCGAGCGCGCCGAGGGCGAGCCATTGGCCGTCGGCCGTCTCGTAGAGCGTGTAGCATGCGCCTTCCAGGTCCTGCGTCGTCGGGAACATCGACCATTGCAGCGCGGCTTCATGGATCGACACGCCGATCGTCGCGCCTTCTCCCGAGCGCTCGCGGCGGAACAACGCGGCCGCAATACCGAGAGCGGTCTGCATCGCCGATCCGATGTCGGCGACGAGCGCCCCAGGCTTCGCACCAGACGCCAGCAGTCCAGCCAGCGCCTGATAATTGATGTCGTGCGCGGCGCGCTCGGCATACGGCCCGGACGTCCCGAAGCCGGAGATCGAAGCGCAGATCAGCCGGGGATGCCGCGCCCGCAGCGCGGCCGCGTCGACACGCAGACGCCGCGCCGTGGACGGCCGGAAGCTTTCGACGACGACGTCGCTCGTCTCGATGAGGGCGTCGAGCACGGCCATGGCATCGGCGGACCGCAGGTCGAGCGTCACGCTGCGCTTGTTGCGGTTGAGCAGCTCGAAATAGATGCTATATCCACCCGCGAGACGACGCATGCCATCGCCGCCGCGCGGATCTTCAACCTTGATGACCTCCGCTCCGAGATCCGCGAGCAGCAGCGTGGCATACGCGCCGGGCAGCAGGCGCGTCAGATCGAGGATGCGAACGCCGTCCAGTGCTGACACCGAGGCCGGTCCCTACGTTCGCGCGGCCGCGCGAAGTTTGCTGTGTGTGAAGCCGTACGTGAAGTACAGCGCCAGCCCGATCACGAGCCACAGCCCGAACCGTTCCCACGCCTGATGCGGCAGGCCGTACATGATGAACAGACAGCCCGCCGCCGACAGCACGCACACGGGCCACACGAACGGCACCTTGAACGGCCGCGGCCGCGCCGGCTCGAGATAGCGAAGCACGAGGACGCCGATGCTCACGAGCATGAACGCGAACAGCGTGCCGATGTTCGTGAGATCGTAGGTCTCCCCCGCGTCGCCGATCAGCGACCACGCTGCGACGAACAGACCCGTGAACAGCGTCGTCGCCCACGGGATCTGCGTGCGCGGATGGATCTTCGCGGCCCACTGCGGCAGCAAGCCGTCGCGCGCCATCGCGAAGAAGATCCGCGGCTGGCCGTATTGGAACACGAGCAGCACCGCCGACATCGACACCGCCGCGCCGAGCGCGACGATCCAGCCCACGGCGCGGAATCCGGCGAGCTCGAGCGCGCGCGCGAGCGGGTCGGCAACCGCGAGCTCTTTGTAGGGCACCATCCCCGTCAGCACGAAGCCGACGACGACGTAAATGAGCGTGCAGATCGCGAGGCCCCCGAGGATGCCAATGGGCAGATTCCGCTGCGGGTCGCGCGTTTCCTCCGCGGCGGTCGAAATCGCATCGAAGCCGATGTAGGCGAAGAAGACGATCGCCGCGCCCTGGTGAATGCCGGTGAAGCCGTTGGGCGCGAACGGCGTGTAATTCACGGCATGCAGATGCGTCGCGCCGACGATCACGAACAAGGTGAGCGCGAGAAGCTTGATGACGACCATGATGTTGTTGGCCGTCGCGCTCTCGCGCGCGCCGCGCAGCAGCAGCCACGTGATCAGCATCACGATCGTGGACGCGGGGAGGTGGATGAGGATCGGGATGCCCGCGACGTGCGGCGCCGACTGCAGCAGACCGTGGATCGCCGGGTCCGCGCTGAGCAGCGCCGTGCGATAGCCGGTGGTCAGCCACGCCGGCAGCTGGAGGCCGAATCCGCGGACGAGCGTGTTGAAATAGTCGCCCCACGAGATCGCCACCGCGACGTTGCCGACGGCGTACTCGAGAATCAGGTCCCAGCCGATGATCCACGCGACCAGCTCGCCGAGCGTGGCGTACGAATATGCGTATGCGCTGCCGGCCTGGGGGATCATCGACGCGAGCTCGGCGTAGCACAGACCGGCGAGCGCGCACGCGCCGCCGAGCAGGATGAAGGAGAACACCAGCGCCGGTCCCGCGCCGTACCGGATCACTTCGCCGTTCGGCCCCACCTGGCCAGCGGCGGCGGTGCCGATGGCGCCGAAGATCCCGGCGCCGATCACGGCGCCGATCGCGAGCATGATCAGGTCGCCCGCGCCGAGCGTCCGTTTCAACTGCCCCGCCCCGACCGTGTCGCCGAGCAGATCGGCGATCGGCTTGCGCTGGAAGAGTTGCGGCATGGTCGCGGATTGTACCGCGGAGCTACATCGGCGCGGGCAGGCGATAGGCGGTTTCGTTCGAGGCAACAACCATCGCGCCGTGTCCGTCGAACGCCACGCCGACGAGGCCCGGTCCCGACAGGACCAGCTGCGGATCGCCCGCCGCGGGCACACGATACAGCCCGCTCGATCCGGCGAGCGCTTCGATGACGTACAGGTTGCCTCTCGCGTCGAAGGCGATCCCCTGCGGACGGCCGAATCGCGCATAGCGCGTCGTCACGACGCCGTTCGCGTCGATGCGGTACAGCGAGTCGTAGGTCGAGAGTGTCGGGCCGGTCACGAAGAGCGCGCCGTCGGGGCCGATGGCGAGGTGAAAGGCCGCAACGCTCGACGGCAGCGACGCGAACGTTTCGGCCTTGCCGGCGCCATCGACGCGAAAGATCGTGCCGGAGCGATCGCCGACGAACAGCGCGCCGTCTGGCGCGAATGCGAGACCGCAGGCCACGCCCAGATCGGTCGCGAACGGCTCCGCGGTCCCATCCGCGGCGACCCGATAGACCGTGCCCTCGAACCGGCTGGATACGTACAGCGTGTCGTTCGCGTCGATCGCCATCGACGTCGGGTTGACGATGCCGGAAGAGAACGTTTCGCGGGTACCGTTCGGCGTCACGCGAAAGATCGACACCGGCACCTGCTGTCCGCGCGTGCCGCTGAAGGTGACGTACAGATTGCCGGCGCGATCGAAGACCGGACTATCCACCTGATGCAAGCCCGTTGCGAACGGCGCGGCGATGTCGATGTACGCTGTCGCTCCGACGACGCCCTCGATGCGCACCGAGGCGCGGCCGGCGTCGAGGCTCGGGGGCACGATCGCGGCGAGGCGCGAGGGCGTCGCCTGGACGACGCGGGCCGGCTGCTCCCCGATGCGGACTTCGGGCAGCGCCGGGCCATCGACCACGAACCCGGCGCCGTCGATCGCGATTCGACCGCCTTCGATGGCCTGGAGCGGCGTGATGGTGGAGACCGTGGTCAACCCGTCAGGTTTCGTCGAGCTCGACGTTCCA
>Ga0310810_10002993_pt1 | contig 18332 bp, 9 predicted proteins | sample NCmetagenome_FD_207641 | JGI IMG/M metagenome (GOLD analysis project Ga0310810, IMG submission 207641) | Soil microbial communities from experimental microcosm in Duke University, North Carolina, United States - NC | ecosystem: Engineered > Artificial ecosystem > Soil microcosm > Unclassified ...
GTCACGGGATCGTACGTCTGGTTGTAGACCGTTCCCGTGTTGCTGTTGAACAGGTTGTAGATGTCGATCGCCACGTTCGTCCGCGTCTTGCCGAATCTCAGGTTCTTGCCGACGCGCAGGTCGAGTGAATTGAGCATGTCGGGGAACGTGTGTCCCTGCTCGAGGAGATTGACCGTCTGGAACGGCAGGCCCGGCGCCAGCGGACGCCCCGCCTGTGCCTGGAGAATCGCGCTCGAGACGTTGTAGTTCGCGGACAACGAATTGCCGTTGCTGGCGACCGCGTTTCCGGCGGGCGCCACACCAGGTGTCGAGCGGAACGTGCCGCTCACGAGCACGTCCAGCCTGGGAATCGTGTACGTGGCAAGCCCGCGGATGCTGGTCAGCCAGTCTTCGCTGATCGCGCATGATGCGATCTGCTGGTTGACGAGCAACGACCCGGCCGTCGTGTACAGCTCGGGAAGCTTCTCTGCCACGGCGCAATAGTCGCGCACACCGCGGCCGCCGCTCATGCCAAGCTGCAGGAACAGTTGATTCGGCAGGCGCGCGCTCACCTGCGCGTCGACGCCGTGCCAGTAAGCCGTCACATCGCCGTAGTCGCTCGCGGACGTGAAGTAGTTGTCGGTCGCACCGAGCGGCGATCGTGTGTTGCGCGTGAAGAACGTCACGGGGTAGCCGCCACCACCCGGCAGATTCGAATTCTGCGGCGCCGCGATCGTGACCTGATCGAAATCCAACGGACTCAGTGCGAGGTTATCCGTGAAGAAGTGGTTCCCCCACCAGCGGCGGTTGTAGCTGAGGTCGAGCGCGACACGCGGGATGATCTCGTGCTGCACGGCCACGCCGAACTGCCAGTCGTATTGCCGCACGCCCCATCCGTGCTGCACGTCGGGGTTGGCCCGCGTGGTCACGAACGGGTTGCCGAAGTTGGAGTTGCTCCAGGCACCGCAGTTGTCACCACCCGACGCCACGTTGTTTTGCGCGGCGGGATTCATCAGATCACAATCCGGGATGAAGTTGCGGTTGCCGTCCGTCCAGCTGCGGTTCGTCGTCTGCTGGTAGGTGACCGCCGGGTTGGCGATGGTGTAGAGGCCGCCGTTCTGTGCAGTTTCGAGGTACTTGCTGAAGTTCACCTTCAGCGACGTCTTGCCGTTTCCGAACAGATCGTAGGCGGCGCCCATGCGAGGCGTGATGTCGTGGAAGCCGGTGACGCCATCCTGCCGCGGGAACATGTACGTGCTGCCGAACCGGTTATCGGCGGTAATGCCGTTCTCGCCCTCCGGGAACCAGCTCCACGCGTGCTCGTAGCGCAGCGCCGCCTGCACGGTGAGGCGATTGTGCGTCCACTGATCCTGGACATAGAAACCGTCGTAGCGCGTGCGGTTGCTCTGGATGTGCGGGGCGATGCGCATCGTGAACTGCGTCGGCACGCCGTTGTTGAAGGTGTAGGACAGTTGATTGTCGGCGTTCTGGTACTGCCTGTATACCTCGTGCGCCGCCTGATAGCCGACTTTGAAGCTGTGCGCGCCGGTCACATAGGCAAGCGATGCCCGCCAGATGTTGTGCTGCTGGTTGTTCTCCGCAGCCGAGTTCCAACCGCGGTAAATAAAGTTAGGAACGGGAACACCAGCCGCCGTGCTCTGTTCGGTCACTGCGACGAGCCCTGTCTGCGATCCGGGAGGCGGATAGCCACCCCACTTGCTGCTGAATGACGAGAAGCCGGCTTCCATCAGAATGCGGTTCGTCGCGGGTGACGTCCATGTGACCTGCGTGATCTTCTCCCGCTCCGGCCACATGTTGGCAGACTCCGGTGACGTCGTCGTCGTGCCGAGGGCGATCCAGTCGTCGCCGCGCTCACGGCACCCGTCGCCCGTGTTGACGAGCGCAGACCCGGCGCAGTTCGCCTGGTAGTCGTAGTAGAACCCGAGCTTGTTCTTCTGTGTGAGCTGGCCGGTGAGGCGGAACGCTTCGATCTTCTTGTCGCCCGCCGACCGCGCCTGGGTATTCAAATCCCTGACGTAGTTCCACTTCGAGGGATCGAGCGCATTCGCATTGGGAGACAGGCCTGGAATGGTCTGATGCGTCCCGTAACTGCGAAGGTTGTTGAAAAACCACAAGCGGTCGCGCTTGATCGGACCGCCGACGGCAAGGTTCGTGTCCCAGTTCTTGATGAGCCCTGGCGGCTCTGTGATGCCAACGCTGCGCAGATAGTCGTCGAGATTACTGCCCTGTGACCACTCGCCAGCGGTGCTGAAGAACGCGGTACCGTTGAAGTTGTTACCGCCGCTCTTGGGGATGATGTTGAAGGCCGGCCCACCGCGATCGACTTCACCCATACCGCCCGCAACGGTGACCTGGACCTCCTGCGCGTTGACGAAGTCGTAGGCAAAGCTCGAGACGCCGCCGCCACCGAACGCCGAGCCGACGTTCATGCCGTCGACCTGCACTGTGCCTTCGTTGCCGCGCCCGCCGCGCGACGTGAAGAAGAAATTTGTGGCGGTCCCACCAACGGACTGCGTGGAGTTGACATCAAGAGTCAGCGACTGCACGCCGGGCACCATCGCGAGGACGCTGCCATAGGTGCGCGACACCGGAACAGCGGCGAGCACCTCGTCGGCGAGCACGACCTCACGCTTTGTGCTCGTCTGCGTGTCGATCACGGGTGTCGCTCCGGAGACGGTAATCGTCTCCTCCACGGCTCCGACTCTCATGTCGGCATTGATCGTCGTCACGCCGGCGCCCGAGAGCTGGATGCCCTCGCGCCTGACTGTGGTGAAACCGGGCAGCGTGAACGTCACGATGTAGGTGCCCGGCTCAAGGGCCACGAACCGGTATTGGCCGCTTCCATCGGTCACCACTGTGCGTGCCTTCTCGATGAGCGCCGGGCTCGCCGCTTCAACGGTCACGCCGGGAAGGATGGCACCCGACGTGTCTTTGACGATGCCTGCCACGTCCTGCGCGAATGCAGGTGTAGAGAGAAGGAGTAGTACCGCAAGAACAACGGACCCGATTGCCAGTGCTCGCATCGATGGCCTCCGCATGGGCGTTACTTTCGGGAATGTAGGCGCGGCTAGCCTACGGCAAGCGGACGACGCGATCAAGGATGGGACTGGCGCGTCGCGGCCGCGCGCTCTCCCGCCCGCGCGCCGCTCAAAATGTTGTGCAACGCGTAATTGCCCTCGTGGCACGCGTATTCGAACATGCCATACCTGTCATCGCGTTTCAGCGGGTACTGGATGGTGAACGGCGCGGTCCACGTCATCGGGTCGTCGACGGTGATCGAGTAGCTGATGCTCGTGGCGCTCGTGCGGCTGAAACGCTCCGTGGTCTTCAGCGCTTGGGTGGGAACAATGTCGTTCATTCCGACGCCAGGACGATCGACGAAGTTCGTGGTCTCGACCACCAGCGTGTCGCCATCCCATCGCCCGCGCGAATCGCCCATATAACTCCTGATCGCCGGGCTGAGGGGCGATCGATCACCGATCGGCACGATGCGCGATTCGTGGATCATCTCGTTCACGATCGTCACGTAGCCGGGCGATTGCACGATCTCGTTACCGCTGTTGTAGCCGCCGGGCAGGATGGAGCCGACCAGACCGCGGGTAATGCAACGCTCGAAGAGCGAGAAGTCGGTGTACGAGTCCAACGGTCCGCGCGACCCACGCGCGGCGCGCCGTTGCGCCTCGCGCGTCTGTGCCGCGGCGGTGAGCGCGGGCATGCGGCCGTTCGGCGGGTCGACGATCAACGAGGCCTGGCGTTGCGGCTCGCCGCGCTCGAACCAGTGCTGTGGTGGTGACTGCCCGCCGCCAACCTGGCCGAACGGGACGCTCGGATTCGTGAAATCGAAATCCTCGGTGTCCTGGGCCTTCTGGCGATCGGCCTGGGCCTGGCGCAACGCGAACTCCGCGTCGGTCAGTTCGCTCCGCGTGCCCAGGGATTCGGCGCGCTGCAGCGGAACGCCGGCCATGTGACCACCTGGCCATTTACCCTGGAGATCCGGATCACCCCACGGCGTTCGCGGCGGACGGTAGGCCTCGTCCGTGCCACGGCTGGCTGGCGAGCCTTTCGGCGCCTGCGCCTGGACAACGAAAGCCAGACCGGTGATGGCCAATACGGCAAGGGCGGCGGCGCTGATCTTGTGCATAGCCTTTCCCCGAGGCTCGCGGTTCGCGAGAACTATATAGAAAGACAGGCCCGACGCGCGGCGCATGACGGCGTCCTCATCAACGTACGGCGATTGGCGCCACCGTCGATCCGGTCGCCCCTCGCAGCTTCAAGGGCTCGAGGATAAACGCGAACTCATAGACTCGCTTTGCAGCAAGCTCGTCGAGCTTCAGGCTCTCGAGCATGTGAATGCCGTTGACGGCCAAGAGAATCTGGTGCACCGGTGAGCTGATTTTCGGATCCGGATTCGGGTTGACCTCCACGGACCAATTGTCGGAGCCGACCAGCATCGGCGACTGCGTCGCCAGCCATTCAGCCGCGGCGACGCCGAGACCGGGGTCGGTCTTCATGTACCGCGCGTTGTCTTTTCCCCACAGCTTGCCCCACCCCGTGTGGACGATCAGGGCATCGCCAGCCTGGATCGACATGTTCTGCCGTGCGAGCGCATCCCGAAGGTCCTGAACGGTGATCTCATAGCTGTCAGGCAGGATGTCCACGCCTTTGAGAGCTGCGACATCGATCAGCACACCTCGTGTCATCAGCGCTCCGACGTTTTCGATGCCGAGCTTGCTGAAGCCGTTCCGCGTCGCGATCTGTTCCTGCTTGAAACAGTTGTAAAAGCCGCCGTCGATCCCCTGATGGCTGAAGCCGTCGAACTGGGTGCCGATCTGACCCATCTCTCCGATCACCATCTCCTCGTTGCTGATGCGACGGTTCGACTGCGGCAGCACGTTGGTGCGCTTCGTCAGGATGCTCAGTTGACGTCCCGGAAAGAACGGCATCGCCGCCGGGTCCAGCACCTGCCCGAGCTCGATCACTTCGCCGATGCGTATCAGCCGCGCCGCCTTCAACACCTGATCGCGAGTCATCAGGTTGGCGGATCCGCGCTCATCGCCGGCGCCCCACTTGGAGGGGCACCGCTGACTGTCGGACGGGGGTACCCAGGATTGTCCTCCTGCAAGGCTCGCCGTGCACAGGCAGAGAATCAACGCCATCGCATACCGCATGATCACAACCTTCTGAAAGGCGCCGAAGAGGCGTGAGGCGGAGGCTATCGCGTCGTCAGGCGGGATGCAACGTCGCGCCGAGTGGGCTGCTCAATCCGGCACATAGGCGATCATCATGCTGCGGAGAGCGCCGTACGTGAACGCGGACGGATCGCCGAACTCGGACTGGTATTCCCTGAGCGGGTTCCTGGTCACGGCGTCTTCGGGACCCATTCCCATGTTCAGATAGCCGATCATCGTGCTGAACAGCTTCTGATACATGTCGCGGTGACGCACGATGTCGCTGCCCGTCATCATGCGGCCCTTCTCCGGCACGACGCGCGTGTCGGGTTTGACCAGCGTGGCGAGCCGTTCGAGCGCGCGGACGCGGCCGCCCAGCCATGCGCCGTTCTTGTAGTCGAGGAGCGGCCACTCCTCCCTGGATACAACTCCCCCGACGACGAGCAGATTCAGCTTCGGGAAATGGACGTAGAGATCGCCGTCGGTGTGCGCCGCGGGCATGTAGCCGTGGTCCACCTGTTGACCGGCGAACTCCATGGAGCCATCAACACGTGTCGTCTTCGTCGGTCGCGCGACCTGAGGAAGTGGCGCGACACGGCTCGCGACCCCGATGGCCGAGTACACCGTGTGACTCACCATCGTCTTCGTCTTCTCATGCGCGAAGATGACGCCGCCACTCTTCCCAATCGCTTCGTTGGCGCCGGTCTGCTCCGGATGCCAGTGCGTGTTGATCAACGTGTGGATGCGAGTCGTGCGCGTCGCTGTCCTGACCGCCGCGAGCAACGCATCTGCATTCGCCGCAAGGCCGCCGTCGATCATCAACGCGCCGTCTGGCCCAGGCAGCGCGATCACGTTGCAACCCGCGCCCTCGAACAGCGTCGCGCCGCCCACATCTACTGTCGTGATGCGTGGAGAGAGCTGGTGCGCGGAGACCAGGCGGGCCTGAAGGCCCGCCTCTACAAACACACAGCCGCATGCGGCCGCAGTCGTCTGTAGAAAACATCGCCGCGACCAGGTCCGGCTGAAGCCGGACACTACGTCATCTCCGTCCACTTTGGGAGTTGGGAGCTGGCGATTGGGAGTTGATGCGTTTTTTGAGTTAAGGCGCACTGTCGATCGTGGGTTTGTAGACCGGCGCATGAACCGTTGATTCACCGAGCGGCCAGATGTCTTCCCAGACACCCTGCGGCGGACCGAGCACCGGCCATACGGGACTCTTCGCCATCAGTTTCGTGGCGCCGAGCTCGCGGAGCAGCGTCGCCTCTTCTTTATAGAGCGGTGTCTGCAACGCCATGAACGGCATGAAGCCTCGCGACTGCGTGTAGTCGAGCGCGGTCAGGCCATCCTGATCGACCGCGTTCATGTCGATCCCGAAGGATGCGAGCTCCTTGATCACCGTCTTGTAGCGCTTGCGCACGGCGTAGTGCAGCGCCGTCCCGCCGCGGATCTCCTCGGGGTGATTGATCAGCGCGACAACGTTCACGTCCGTGCCCGCCTTTTGCAGCGTTCGAATCAGTTCGAGCGCCTGCGGCTCCGGTGCGCGGCCCGCGAGCACGGCATGGATCGGCGTCTGCCGATCGGCAGTCGTAACAGCCGCGTCGGCGCCATGCTCCAGCAGGAGCTTCACGACTTCGAGATCGCCGTTGACGGCCGCGCGAATGAGCGGTGTGGCGCCCCGCGTCGTCACCACCCCGCGTGCGTTCGCCGGCTTGAAGAAGAACTGCATGTTCGGGTCGGCACCGCGCTCGAGGAGCAGCTTCACGACCGCCAGGCCGCTCGTCGCGTTCGGAGCATCGATGGACGCCCGTCCACCATCGATGCGCTGGCGTAAATCAATCGCCGTGGCCAGTGGCGCTTCTCCGAAGATGTCCCACTGGCTGACATCGGCGCCCGCCTGGATCAGTTGCGTCGCGAGGTCCCAGTTGGCGTTCATGATCGCCACCAGCAGCGGCGAGACACCATCGGGATCCGGCAGATCGATGTCCGCCTTGTTCTTGAGCAGCACGTCCGCGCACGCCGCGCAGTTCTCACGCGCCGCATACAGCAGCGGCGTGAATCCCCCGCTGTCCAGATTCTTGGGGCGCCCCTCTGCCGTCACGTGACGCTGGTAGTTGCGATCGGTGGAGGCGGCGTTGACGTCAGCACCCTTGGAGATCAGCAACTGCATCATCTCCGGATGCCGGCGCGCGGACGCCCACATCAGCGGAGTCTGTCCGCCGAACTTCTCCTTCGCATCGACAGCCGCGCCGTGATCGAGCAACACCTGCGCCGCCTGCACGTTGCCCGTTCTCGCCACCGCGAGGAGCGCGGTCTGGCCATCGGCATTGGGCGATTCGACGTTGGCGCCGGCTTCGAGCAGCACCTTCAGCATGTCGGCGTTGCCGACTTCCGCGGCAAGGCTCATCGGTGTCGCGCCGTAGTTGTTGGCGAGCGACACGTTGGCGCCAGCGCGCAGGAGGCGCCGCACCTCGGTGACGTCACCGTTGAAGACGGCCCACTGAAGTGGAGTGCTGCCGTCAGGGTTGCGGCGGTTGATGTCTTCCTTTGAGGTCCGGCTGAAGCCGGACGCGACGTCTTTCCTGGCACTCTGTGCGGAAGCCGGCAAGGCAATCGCCAGCGTCACAGCAATGACCACAGCGGGTCTCAAAAGCAACACCCGCCCTACGCCGCCGAGTATCGAACCCCGAATCCCGAATCCCGAATCCCGGCTCATACTTCCGTGAACACGCCAGTGTTGTCAGCGAACTTCTCGTAGTCCTGCGTCGGCACGCCCGCGCGGTTCAGCATCGTCACCAGGATGTTCGCGTGGGGTGTGTCCTGCGGATAGTGCAGGTGCTGGTTGCCCTTCACACCACCGCCACGGCCGATCAGCGCCTGCGGCAGCGGATCGTTGTTGTGCGCATCGCTGTTCGCCATGTTGCTGCCGAACAGGATGAGCGAGTTGTCGAGCACGTTGCCGTTGCCCTCGCGCATCTCGTGGAGGCGATTGACGAACTTGGCGAACACGGCCGTGTGGTAGTTCTGAATCTTTCTCAGGTTGGCGACGCGGTCCGGGAATCCACCCCAGTGCGAGGTCGGGTGGAACGCCTCATGGACGTCCAGGTTCGGATACGTCCGCATGCTCGCTTCCTCGACCATCTTCATCGTCGCGATCCGAGTGCGATTGGTCTGCCACGAGAGCGCGATCATCTCGAACTGAATATCGAGGAGGCTGCCGAACTCCTCCGGCGGACCGAGCGGCGCGCCCGGGAGGTCGTCGCGCAGCGACTTCGCATTGTCTTCAAGCTTCTGCACCCGCTGCTCGATCTCGCGAACCGAATCGAGGTACTCACTGACGCGCGCACGGTCACCGGCATCGAGCCTCTTGTTCAGGCTGGCGGTCGCGTCGCGCACGTAGTCGAGCAAGCTGCCGGTCGTGTTGAGAATCGCCTCGCGCTCCTGCGCCGTGTCACCCTGGCCGAACATGCTGTAGAACGCCTTGCGCGGATTGCTCTCCATCGGCAACGGCTGCCCCGGCGTGCGGAATGAGATCATGCCGCCCGGCTCGCCGCACAGTTCCAGCGACGGCAGCGATGTGTCGTTGCCGAGATGGCGCGCGGCGATCTGATCGACCGTGATGCCGACGCCGGTCTTCGCATTGCGCGCACGCGGGCCCACGCAGTTCAGCCACGTTTCCTCGATGATCCCGTGCGGGCTCGAGCTCTCTCCGCCCTTGTTCCGCAAGCCGCTGACAACGGTCACGTACTCACGGAGAGGTTCGAGCGGCTTGATGATGAACGGGAATTCGAAATCGCGACCCGTCTGCTTCGGCTGCCATTCGTCCTGGAGCGCACCGTGCGGAAAGTAGACGAAGCCAAGGCGTGTGCTCGATGCCGCAACGGTCTGCGCGAACGCCGTTCCTGCGGGGATCATCGCATCCAGCAACGGAAGCGCGATGGTCGCCCCAGCTCCTTTGAGAACGGTTCGCCGGGACAGATGCTTTCCAGTGAGGAACATTACTGGAGTCCTCCAGTTGAAGTAGATGAAGACGGGGGTTTCACAGGCGTCGACGACTGATCGTCAGCTTCCCTCTTACGGAACGCATCGCTCGAAACGACGCCGAGGACGATGGACTTGAAACGGTAATCGTCCGTCCCCGCCTCACGAACGATGCGACGAACCGTCGGCATGTCGTGATAGTCGAGGCTGCGCCCGAGCGCGTAGGTCATCAGGTTTTCGGTGAGCGCCTGCACGAACTGATGATCGGGCCGATCGACGAGCGCCTTGCGCAGATCGTCAGGTCCATTGATCGCCGTACCGTCCGGCAGTTGACCGGCCGCTTCGATCGGCGTCTGCGTGTCGGGGTCGTTGACGCGGAACTGACCCACCGCGTTGAAATTCTCCAGCGCGAACCCGAGCGGATCCATTACGCCGTGACACGCGAAGCAGGTCGCCTTCTCGCGATGCTGCTCGAGCCGGGCGCGCAGTGTCTTGGCCGGCTGACCACGCCTGTTCTCCGGAAGAGACGGCACTTCGAGCGGCGGATCGGACGGCGGTGTGCCGAGCAGGCGGTCCAGGATCCACGCGCCGCGCAGCACGGGCGAGGTGCGATTGGGATACGCCGTCATCATGAGGATCGCGCCCTTGCCCAGCAGGCCGCGGCGAGCCGGGTTGTCAAGCGCGACGCGGCGGAAGTGACTGCCCTTCACCGTCTCGATGCCGTAGAGCATCGCCACGCGCTCGTTGAGGAAGGTGTAGTCGGCGGTCAGCAGATTGAACACGCTCTGATCGCTGCGCAGCACGCTGTCAACGAACAGCTGCAGTTCCTCTTTGAACATCGCGCGCGGATCCAGCAGTCCGCTCGCGTGAGGAAACTGGCCTCTGTCCGGAGTGATCTCGTCGAGCTTGGAGAGGTGGAGCCACTGGAAGGCGAAATCCTTGCTCAGAGACTCAGCCCGCGGGTCGGCGAGCATCCGAGTCACCTGTGCGGCCAGCACGTCGGGCTTGCCGAGACGCGATTCCGTCGCGAGCTTCACGAGCTCGTCGTCCGGCAGGCTGCTCCAGAGGAAGAAGGACAGGCGCGACGCCAGCTCGAGATCGCTCAGCGTGCGAGTCGCAGTGGTCCCGACTCCGGATTCCGCACGATAAAGAAAATGTGGACTCGCCAGGATCGCACTGAGCGCATCGCGAACGCCGCCGTCGAATCCGCCGGTCACATATCCGGTCTTGTAGAACGCCATCAAGGGACTGACGTCTTCGGCGGTCACGGGCCGACGGAAGGCGCGGCGCGCGAGGTTCTCGACGATCTTGTTCGCGCAGGCGGCTTCCTCGCGCGGGGCTTTGGGCTGGCAGATGAAGATCTGCGCTCGACTCGGCGACCCGCTCATGCCGGTGACGGAGAGCGGCCCGCGAATCTGCAGCGCGTGCGCGGCCTGGATGCGCTCCTGCCCACCTTCGAGCGCGATGGTCCGAACGCGCTCGTCGCTTTCGGCGAAGCTGCGATGCACGAAGGTGATGCCGAGCTTGTGCTGCCCTGCCGACGCGTGGAACGTGATCTTCCTCAACCGGTTGTTGATTCGTTCAACGGCGGGATCGAGTGTCTGGTCGATCGCCTTGTGGTCTTCTTCCCCGCCGATCGTCGTGCGATAGAACTCCTTGCCGTCGAGCAACGCGATCACGGTGTTCTCGAACTCCATCCGCGGCACTTCGCGCGCCAGCGCCATGTCACCGATCGTCAGTTCGTACGCGCCGTCCGCCGGGAAGTTGTGTTCGACGATGAAGCCGCCGCGCGTGCCGAAGGGCATCCCTTCGATGTGCTGCTGCTGTCTGCCGGTGCCGGGAGCACCAGAGGGCGGCAGCGAGATCACCATATTGGCGACGTCCCCGTAGGTCGTCGTCTCTGCGAGCGCTTTCGGGTTGCCGATCGCCTCGAGCGCCACGGCGCGCGCGGCGTAGACGTACTGGTTGATGAAGTTGGGCGAGACCTGCAGGGCGGCAGCGTTGTTGTCGAAGTTGCCCTTGACGTTGTCGTCGGGCAGCCATGCAGTGGCGTCGATGTTGAGCCCAAGCAGATCGCGTATTGCGTAGCCGTACTCGCGGCGGTTGAGACGACGCAACGCGACGCGTCCCGGTGTGCTGTCGGCAGGCGCGGTGTCGATCTTGTTCTCGAGCCACGACACGAATTCGGCGGCCACCTGACGATCGGGGCGCTTGGCGCCAGCCGGCGGCATCAGACCACCGCGCAGCTTGCGAATCACCTTCTCCGCAACTTCGGCGCTCTGGTGGACGTCGTCCAGGTTCAACGCCGTCAACGTCAGGCCGCCCGATTTAAGCCGATCGTTATGGCAGGCGACGCAGTATTGATTGATCAGCACGCGCTGCGGCGTGCCAGGCACCGTCGCGGGAGGCGCCGACTGCGCCTGGCCCTCTGACCAGCGATCGGCGGCGACACCGAGGTAGGCCAAAACGGCCACCGTCGCAATTCCGGTCCTGACTCCTCGCCTCATCGTGTTCAGACTCATTATCGCAGTCGAAGTCTAGCTGGGGAGCCGCAGGCGCGCAAGATACATAAGCTTGTGTACATTGAACTTATCGCTGGCGAATACGAGCGGAATTGAGAAGGATCAGGACCAGCGGAACCGTCGAGCCGTGAGCCCTCCCGGAAGAAAAAACGGCCTATAGGACTTATAGGGTCATGGAGGATCTCTTTCCGCTCGTCTATGACGAGCTCCGTCGGATCGCCGCCCGCAAGCTGCGCGACGAACGCGGCGGCCACACGCTGAGCGCAACAGCGCTCGTCCATGAAGCCTGGATCGAGCTGAGCAAGCTGAATCGGATCCAGTGGCAGAATCGATCCCACTACCTGGCCGTTGCCGCACAGGCCATGCGTCGCATCCTGATTGACTACGCCGTCTCACGCAGCCGACAGAAGCGCGGTGGCGGTCATGCACTGCTTCCGCTCGAAAGCGACGTCTGGGCAGTAGCCGAAACACGCGGCGAGCAGCTACTCGCACTCGACGAGGCGCTCGCGCGGCTGGCTGCCCTGAACGAGCGTCAGGCGCGCATCGTCGAGCAGCGCTTCTACGGCGGCATGACCGTCGAAGAGACCGCCGAGGCGTTGCAGATGTCGCCTGCCACGGTGAAACGAGAGTGGGCGACGGCGCGAGCCTGGCTGAACCGGGAGCTGCACGAGTGAGCAGGTCACCGGACGACGCGAATCGGATCGATCGCGCTCGCTGGCAACAGATCCAGGATGTGCTCGCCGACGTCATCGACAGCCCTCTGCCTCAGCGCCGCGCACTGCTCGATGCCCGTTGCGCCGGTGACCCCGCTCTCAGGGACGAAGTGGACTCATTGCTCACTGCCCACGAGCACCAAGGCGTCGTCGATCAACTGACACCGCTGCTGAGGCCAGCGAGCGCGCTCGTCAGACGGCCGCTGATGGAATGGTCAGGACGCCGGATCGCGCACTACGTCGTCCAGGAACCGATCGGCACTGGTGGTATGGCGGTGGTCTACAAGGCGCGCGACGAGCGGCTGCAGCGGCAGGTGGCGCTGAAGTTTCTCTCGCCGTACTTGAACGCGGAGGCCGAGGCCAAGTCTCAATTCGTGACAGAGGCGCGCACGGCTGCCGCGCTCGATCATCCGAACGTCTGCACGATCTACGAGATTGGCGAAACCAGCGATGGACATCTGTTCATCGCCATGCCGCTCTACGATGGCGAAACGCTGCAGGCGCGGCTCACGCGCGGTCGCCTCACGTTCGACGAAGCCTTGCCGCTCGCGCTCCAGGTCGCACGCGGACTCGAGCATGCGCATGCCGCCGGGATCGTTCATCGCGACATCAAGCCGTCCAACATCGTGATCCTGCATGACGGGACGCCGAAGATCCTCGATTTCGGCATCGCCCGCATGCACGACCCCTCACTCGGCGAGCCCTACACGCTCATCGGCACTGCTTCGTACATGAGCCCGGAGCAGGCCGACGGCGAGCGGGTCGACAACCGCTCTGACATCTGGTCTCTCGCGATCGTCCTGCACGAGATCCTCACTACGGAACGGCCGTTCGTGGGGGATGGCGTCGTCGCCATCCTGGACGCGATTCGGTACGGCGATCCGCGTCTGACCGCCACGTCGTATCCCGACGTGCCCGCTGGCATCGATCGCATTCTGAGACGGGCGCTGTCCAAGTCTCCCGGCGAGCGCTATGCCTTCATGTCGATGCTGACGGCGGAACTCGCAGCCCTTGCGCCGGACGCCGGCAACGCAGCCCTTGTGCCACTCGATGCCCCCGGGCGGGTGTCGGCGACCGAGCGGCGCCGCGCCGCAGTCCTCGTGAGCATCGTGTCGGACTATCCCGCGCTCGTCGATCAGGTGACGCCAACCGACGCGCAGCGCATAGTCGGCCGCCTCCGCGACGCGGCCGTTGACGTGGTGCGCGAGCACGGAGGGCTCGTCAATCAAGCGATGGGCGATCAGATCGTGTCGCTCTTCGGCGTCCCCACCGCTCACGAAGACGACGACCTGCGCGCCACGCGCGCGGCGCTCGCGCTTCACGCACGCGTTCGCGCGCTCGAGCCGACCGAGTGTCCGCCACATGTCAGGCTGCGTTTCCAGTCAGGCCTGCACGTCGGCGCCGTCGTCGCGCGACGGCTGCACGAAGGTCCACGGCGCTACGACATCGTCGGCACTCCGGCGACCCTCGCCGCGCGCCTGGCGGTCCTCGCCGATCCGGACCAACTGTGGGTCGGACCCGAGACGCAACGGCTGGTCGCCCCGTACATGCAGACCGCCGCCTGTCCGCCCGTCGCGCTCGATTCCTACGCCGATCCGGTGACGCCGTTTCGAGTGCTCGGGGAAACAGGAATCTCGACGCGGCTCGAGGCATCGAGCGGGTCTGGACTGACACCCTATGTCGGCCGCGAGCCGGAGTTGGCGACGCTTCAATCTCGTGTCGCCCACGCCGAGACCGGCGTGGGTGCGTCGATTCTCGTGGTCGGCGAAGCGGGGGCGGGAAAGAGCCGGCTGCTGCTCGAGTTGCAAGAGAGTCTGCGGACCACGAGGGGCGTCCGCATCGTACGCGCGCGATGTCGGGCCTATGGCGACGTCGTGCCGTATGGGGTGTTCGTCCAGATCATGTGCGCGGCGCTCGGCCTTCGTTCGCCGCTCACGAGCGCCAGTGTCGCCGCGCGCATTCGACACATCGACCCCGAGCTCGACACTTACCTGCCGCTCTTTCTGCATCTGCTGTCAGTAAGCAGCGACGTCCATGTTGTACCGAGGCACCTGCGCGGTGAACATCTGCAGGTGGCGCTGCTCGATGCATTGGCGGCCTTCGTTGGCGTACTGGCGCGTCACGAACCGCTGGTTCTGATCATCGAAGACTTCCACTGGGCGGACACCGGCTCGCGGGCGGCATTGGTCCGACTCACTGAACTGGTCGATTCAGTCCCACTCGTGCTCATCGTCACGAGCCGCGTAGACGATCGCACTCAGAGCGCGTGGTCCATGCCGGCGATGCTCGTCCGTCTGGAGCGACTCGACTTCGCGTCGTCAGTCGCCATCGTGCAAGCCGTCCTCGGCGTGCGGCAGGTGTCCGACGTACTCGCGCAGCGACTGTACGACCGCGCGGGCGGGAATCCGTTCTTCCTCGAACAGATGTGCGCGGCACTCCTCGAGCAGGGGGTGGTCCAGGTGCGCGACGGCGTCGCGCTGGTCGAAGGCGGCGAGGACGCACTGGTGCTGCCTGACACCGTTCAGGGCGTCATCCGCGCGCGCCTCGACAACCTGAATGCGCAGGCCCTCGAGGTCGTGCGGGTCGCGTCGGTCATCGGAGCAGAATTCGATCGCGCGCTCCTGGTCGAAGTGGTGGCACCGCATGTTGACCTGCGGTCGGCAGTCGATGCCCTGGAAGCCGCAGGGCTCATTCGGCAAACGTCGGTGATTCCAACCATCGCGTATCGATTCACACACGCGCTGACACAGGATGTCTGTTACGACAGCCTGGTCGCGCATCAACGCAAGACACTGCACCAGGCCATCGGCCGCGCGTTGACGTCCGCGCACGCGGATCGAGTGGACGAGCGCGCCGCGCTGCTTGCGCATCACTTCGGCCGCGCCGAAGACTGGCAGGCGGCGATCCGATTCGGACGGCGCGCGGCCGAACGCGCCATCGCGCTCAGCCAGTTCGGCGATGCGCTGACGATCCTCGATCAGGTGCTCGAGTGGGCGACTCGCCTTTCCGGCGAGCAGACTGATCTGATGGCCGATCTGCTGCTTCAGCAGGAGCGCGTCTGCGAAACGCTCGGGCTGCGCGCTCGTCAACAGAAGATCATCGACGCACTGATTGCGCACCTGGCGCGCGAAGGCAGTTCCGCGCGGCTGGCTGAGGTCTACCTCCGGCAGGGCGACCTCTCGACGCTGCTCAAGCGATTCGACGCCGCCGATCGGGCGCTCGCCACTGCGCTGAGGATCGGGAACGAGCGCGGCGACTCGACGCTGTTGCGGAGCGCCTTGCGCAGTCTCGGACTGCTTCGGTGGCACGAAGGACGGCATCCCGAGGCCCTCGAGATCACGCGGCAAGCGCTCGTCGTCGATCGGGAGTGCAACGACGACGTCGCTGTGGCTCTCGATTTGACGAACCTCGGGAGCATTCTCAGAGCGATGGGCGACTTCGAGCAGGCGCGCGCGAAGCTGGAAGAAGCGCTCGCAATGCCCGCCCTGCAACTCGATCCCAAGAAACTCGTCTACACCCAGCACAACCTCGCGAACGTGTTTCGCGCGACGGGCGACGTCGATCGGGCGCTCGAATGTCTTCTGCGGAATGACGAGATCGCACGCATCCATCTGCTGCCGATTCAGCGATCGTTCCATCTCACGTCGATTGCGCACATCCAGTTACAGCAGGGACGAATCGACGCCGCCGTTGAGACGTATCGCGCGGCGGTCGATCTGAGCCGGCGTGCCCGGCATGCGGACGGCCTGGTGCAGTCTCTGCGAATGCTCGGCAACGCACTCCTCGGCCTTGCACGCGGTGAGGAGGCGCTGCCGTATCTGCGCGAGGCAGCGGAGTTGTTCGCGCAACTCGAAGACCGGATCTCTGAAGCCGAAATGCGAAGCGGCGTTGCCCGTCTCCTCGAGCGGACGTCGCCGCACGAGGCGGCCGAGGCGTGGCGCGCGGTGCTGACGCTGCAGCGGACCTGGGGCAATTCGCGAGGCGAACTGGACGCGCGTGAGGGCCTCGCGCGAGCCACACGCGTCGAGGGCGCCGACGAAGCGATTCCGGCGTTCGAGTCAGCACTCGCACTCGCGACGACTATCGGCCTGCACGCGCGCGAACTGGCGATTCGCAACACGCTCGGCATCCTGGAATGGGAGCGCGGCGGCTACGACGCGGCATTGCGACACTACGACGCGGCGTTGGCGCTCGCCCGCAGCGAGGGCAACGCGGCGCATGAGGCCGTCATCCTGAACAGTCTCGGCGTGTCGCTGACCAGACTCGGACGGCCTGAAGAAGCCCGCACGGTTCTCGAAGAAAGCCTGTCGCTCACCCGCACGATCGGCGAGGCTCAGCTCGAAGCGCACGCGCTGGCCGCGATGGGTCAGGTCGCGTTGAACGAGCACGACCTCGAGGCCGCAGCCGAATGGTTCGAGCAGTCCCGCCAGGTGCGACACCGTATTGGCGACGACGTTGGCGAGGAATGGATGCACCGGCGTCTTGCGGACATCGGCCACACCACATCAGCAGTCCGGAGGATCGGCTAATGCCGCGTTACATCATCGAGCGATCGGTTCCTGGTCTCACACGTGACCAATTGAATGCAGCGGGCCGCCTGTCGAATGCCGTTCTGACGGGAATGCCGGAGGTCCGCTGGATCCGCAGCTACGTTTCCGAGGCCGAGGGCAAGATCTACTGCGAGTACGACGCACCCAGCGTCGAGGCGATTCGCGAGCACGCCAGGCGCGCCGGCATCCCCGCGGACCGCGTCACCGAGATTTCGATCGAGGTCAACCCAGCCATGTTCATGTAGCGGCGGGTCTTTAGACCCGCCGACAACCCGGCAACTAACCCCACCGCGGCGTTTCATCCGGGCTGATCCCCAGCAGCGTCTTTGCAACGATTTCGTGGGTCAGCATCGAGTTCGCCGGGTGAATGCGCCCGAGGCGGGCGTCGCGAAAGAGCTGCTCGAGACCGCTCTTCCGGAAGATGCCGAACCCGCCGGCGACGTCGAGCGCCAGATCGACGACTCGCCACGACTCTTCGACCGCGTGGAACTTCGCCGCGAAGATCTTCGCGGGCCATGAGGCACCGTGCGCGACGCCATGGGACCAGTCATCGGCGATGCGATCCAGGTGCGGACCGATCGATTCGATCGCCAGCCCCATCTGCGCGACCCGGTGCTGCAGCTCCGCGTGATAGGCCATCGAGCGCGTCAGCGCGATCGACTTCTTCGACTTCACCGTCTCGATCGTCACATCGAGCGCGCGGCGCGCGAGGCCGTAGTAGATGTTGCCGAACCCGAGGAGCGCCCACGCGAACAGCCCGAGCACGAACGGATCGATTCCCGCAGCACCGGCCGGCACGACCCTGACCACGAAGCGATCGGGCACGAACACGCCGTCGAGGATCGTGTCGTCGCTCCGCGTCGCGCGCATACCCATCACGTCCCAGTTTTGTTCGATCCGGTAGCCTTCGGTATCGCGCGGCATGAAGGCGTGCACGATTGTCGGTCGCGCAGGGTCAGACGTGTCCATCCCGTGAATGCCGAGGAAACTCCAGACCGGCGACAGGCTGCCGAACGACTTGCGGCCGGTGAACCGGTAGCCACCTTCGACGCGTTCTGCGCGTGTGGTCGAGAGCAGTACGGGGACGTCGTTGCCGCTTTCGGCGTGCCCCGCCGCGAACACTTCACCTGCCACGGCGGCCTCGAGCAGCCACTGTTGTGACGTATCGCCGGCGCGCCACAGGTCGGCGGCGGTGCCGGTCCAGTACAAGTGCATGTTGATCGCCAGCGCCGTCGGCGCCGCGTAGTAACCGAGGCGCCGCTGCTGCTGCGCGACACCTGCGAGCGACAGACCGCCACCACCGAGCTCGGTCGGAACCGCGCTCGTGAGATAGCCCGACTGGCGGAGCTCGTCGAAGTCGTCCGAGAAGAACGCGTTGTCGCGGTCGTATTGCGGAGCGCG
>Ga0310810_10002994_pt1 | contig 18332 bp, 16 predicted proteins | sample NCmetagenome_FD_207641 | JGI IMG/M metagenome (GOLD analysis project Ga0310810, IMG submission 207641) | Soil microbial communities from experimental microcosm in Duke University, North Carolina, United States - NC | ecosystem: Engineered > Artificial ecosystem > Soil microcosm > Unclassified ...
GCCCGTGTTGAAGTCGACCGCTCGATCACACTTCAACTCTACGTTGCCGTCCCTCGGTCTCGTAGTGGACTTAGGTCCACTGCGCCAATCCGCGCGCGCGACAATCCCTCGCGGCCGACAACCCGCGTATCCGCCGCGTCGTCGTAGGAGACGACGCGGCGGTACTCCCGCGCCAGCTCGACCAGCACCGTCCCCTGAGCATCGTGGACCGCGCCGATCGTCGGAATCGCGGATTCCGCCGCGACGCCTCGCCACGCCTCAGGCGGTTGCGGTCCGTCCTATCGTGAAGCGATATACCGCCAGCAGAATGATCGCGCCGATGACCGCCATGACGAAGCCGACGGGATCGCCTTCCTTGTAGAGACCCAGGACACGGCCTACGAACCCACCGACGACGGCGCCCACGATGCCGATGAGGGCGGTGATGACAAAGCCACCCGGGTCACGCCCCGGCATGAGGAACTTGGCGACGATACCGACGACCAGACCGAACACGATCCATCCAATGATGTGCATGAGGTTTCTCCTTGTCTTCAGGCTAGTCGACGCCGCCCGTCCTGACCATTGGACGTTCGTCCACGGTCCAACAGGGCTGGCTCGATGACGTCGCCGAGAGTCAGGACGTGACGATCGTCCAATCCACGCGCTCCGATCGGCACGAGGTGACCTAGGTCCAATAGCATTCGCGGGTACGCGAGCCTAGGGTGATGAGCAGGAGGACGCTACGTGAACGTTGTCATGAAGGATGTACCAATCATTGCGATCGTGGACGACGACGCTTCGATCCGTCGCGCGCTGCTCCGCGTCGTGGAGACCGCCGGTTATCAGGCCGAGGCGTTTGCGTCCGGCCGCGAGTTCCTCGACTGGCTGCCGCGCAATCGAGCGGCGTGCCTCGTGCTCGACGTTCACATGAATGATATGAACGGGTTCGAGGTCCAGGAACGACTCGCCGTCCCGATCATCTTCATCACGGCCCATGACGACATCCCGACCCTCGCACGCATCGAGAAGTCCGGAGCCGCCGGCCACCTGCGCAAGCCCTTCGATGCTCCGACGGTGCTGAGCGCCATCCGGCGAGCCGTCCAGGCGGCACAGGCCCGAACCAGCGACGGAGCTGGTGATAGCCATGGCGACGACGCACGGAGATCGGACGGAGGAGATCCTGACGCCGTGAAGGATCTCAAGAAGTAACACCTCGGCCGCCACATGTGGCGGCCGAGTGCCTACGCTCGTCGGGTCAGCTCTCGCCGCCAATGTCCATGTACGGATTCGCCTCGAGGTCGACGCTGCGGCGGGGGCCGACCGATTCCCCGTCAATCGTGATGAACACGATAGCGTGCCCTCGCGACGGACGCTCCGTCCAGATTGTCGATGCCACGGAACCCGTGCTCCCGTTGACGCCTTGCCACACGCCGCCGGTCGGCCGCAGGTCCCGACGACTGGTCGTCGTTGCGCGCTTGCATTCCACGAACCCCTCGGCCACGAGGGCACCGACGACGTCTTCCGGCGCGGCGACCCATGCACCCTCCGCATCGACCCACGCCATCCTGCCTTGCTCGCGAAGCTCGTGGAAGCCGGTCACCTTGTTGCCGCCATCTCCACGTTCCAGAACTTGCGCTGGACGACGACGACGATGAACGCGCCGACGAACGCGGCAGCAACGATCGCCCACCAGCGCCCGCCTTGCGGGAACCCCTGCATCGCCAGCGCGAACCCGCCCATGACGCCCCCCGCGACACCGAGCGCGGTGTCCCTGATCGAGCCGTATCCTCCGCTCTTCATGACGAATCCGGTCAGCCAGCCGGCGAATAGCCCGACGATGGCCGTGATCGCGATCGTTTCAAAGTTCATGACGTCTCCTTCTCGGTCGCCGGCAGCTAGCCGACACCGTGAATCTAGCGATAACCGCTTCAAGAACCTCTGAGCGACGCCGCCGCCTTGCTCCACGCTCGCGCCCGTCACACGACCTCGGGCGCTCTTGCCGCTCGACGGGGCGTCCATGTTTCCGCGGCGTAATCGCGCAGGGCCGCGAGGAGCAGCCGGCGCAGTGTCGTGCGCTCCCGGCGTGCGCGGACACTTGCGGCGCCAAGCGCGCCGATGAGCGTTCGCTCCCGAATCCGACCGTCCCCCGCGCTCTCTCGTCGGCCCCCGAGGATTCTGAGGACTCTCGGCTCGAGAAACCACACAAGCCGTCCGGCCGACAACAAACCGTCGGGCAGATCCACCAACGCCGCGCCGCCCTTGTCGAACTCGAGCCGATTGTCGCCGGCGCGCAGGAGTCGCGCGAGGACCGCGGAGAGCAACGGCTCGTGGCCGACCACTCCGACCGTCGTCGCGGTCGCCTCATGAGCAGCGAGCACGGTCAGAACCGTCTCGGCAGTTCCGTCCGCCGCCAGAGCCGGCTCGATCCTGGGCTCGAGGCGCCCGAAGGTTCGCGCGGCGATATCGGCGGTCGCGCGCGCCCGCACGAGCGGACTCGACAACAGCACGTCGGGCGGATCGACGATCCACGCGAGCCCGCCGGCGGCGCTCCGGAACTCGGCCTCGCCGTCGGCGGTCAGAGGGCGCTCGTTGTCCGCAATACCGGGCGTTCCGCGCGGCACGGCCACCGCGTGGCGGATGAGGAGGAGTTTCATGCTGATGGCTCCTCTGTCCCGGCTGCGGCAACCGTTTGAATGGCGGACAGCATCCAGAAGTTGAGGCCAGCGGGGCGCGTAAAGGTCCAGCACTCTTCGATGGTTCTGGGGATCGTTCTCGAGCCGCGAACGAGGCCATCATTCGCCTCGTCAACGGTGTAATCGACGATCGAGCCGCCGATGTACGCCGTCACGTAGTCGCGACCGCTCTCCTGCCACGCCTCCGTGATCTCGGCTGTGATCTCGATCCGTTCGACGCGATTCGTCTGGCCGGTGTTCCGCAACCGATCGCACTGGGCTTGCAGGGCGCCATACATTTCCGGCGTGACTCGAGCACGGAGGGAACCGACGTCACGACGCATCCACGCGTCCTGCGCGTCACGAAACATCATGGCCGCATAGCCGGCGAATCGCGGGGGATCGAACCCCGGGTCCGTTCGGCGGATGTCCCGGACCCCCCGGTCGAAGCTCGAGCCACCGTCCGGATGGTCATCGGTCGTCGTTGGGCCGGAGGGCGTCTCGACGCTGCTCGAGACACTCTCGGCCCCGCGCGTCACCTGCGTCCGGGCGACATGGCGACGGCGAGCAAAGATCAGCAGCACGACGATGCCGGCGCCACCACCGAGCAATAGATCCAGCAGGCCGACGCCGGTGTCCCCGTTCCCCGGGCCGTCGCCGAGACCTCCGAAGAGGAGACCACCGATCAGGACACCGGCGGCGATGACGGCAAGCGTGCGGAGCCGTGCGCCAGCGCGAGGGGCTGGAGGCGCCCGCGGCACGATCACACGGGCCGGCGATGGTTCGGGGCGGTGAGAAACGCGACGGACGCTACCAGCCGGGATCATCTGCGCTCGGCAAGTGCAACCGGCGTCCCGGTGATCACGATGAGGCCGACGGCCGCGAGCGCCCGGATCACCAACCACGACGGATCGAATTCGAGCCGGCGCACGCTGAACTTCGGCGATCGCGGATGCGCGTGATGATTGTTGTGCAGGCTCTCGCCTGCGGTCACCCAGGCGAGCACCGGGGAGTTATACGCCGTATTGGTGAAGTTCTGCGCTCCCCGCCAGTGACCAAGCCCGTTGATGAGCGGCGCGAGGACGAGGACGTAGAGAACGGCATGTGCCGCCGCGGCGATGAGGCCAGGCCAGATGCCGAGGACGAGGCACAGCAGGGTCGTGCCCAGCGTCAGGCCGAGCCAGCCTCGTGAGAAGACGGCGCGATCCCATCGGTCTTCGCCGATGTCCGAGGCAAAACGCAGGATCGTCTCGGGATTTCGGGCCTCCCGGAGGTAGTAGTAGGCGTTCAGAAACTGGATGCGCCACACGCCGCGCAGCCGCGGGCTGTGCGGGTCGCCAGCCCGATCGGTGAACGCATGGTGCTTACGATGGACGGCGACCCACTCCCGCCGATCCTGTCCCGTCGTCAGCCAGAGCACTGTCCGAAACAGCAGCTCGACGGTCGGATGGACGGTCAGCGACCGGTGCGCCAGAGCACGGTGCAGATACATCGAGGTCGCGATGACGGCCGTTTCGGCCAGCACGACCGCCGCAAGCGGAACGATCCAGAACGAAGTGATCGGCATTGCTTCACTGTACGGCGCCGCCGCGAGCTCTCGTAGTGGACGTAAGTCCAATATCCCGAGCGCGAGCCGTTCTGCCCACGAGGACGGCCGCGAGCATCGCAATCGCGCGCTGGTCCAGCGCGCGATCGTCGATCACAACCTGCACGCCGGGAGCGGCGAGCTGGCGAGCCCGCGTGGCGATGCGCCGGTCATTTGAGGTCTGGCTCGCCATTGTTGCAAAGGGTATCGACGTCGCGCCCGCACGACGCGCAAGGCAGCTGGAACACCTTGAGGCGGTCGGCTCCGTCCACGAGCCGCATCAGGTCTCGAGCGTCCTGCAAACTGAGCCCGAGCCTGAGGGCCAGACAGCTGGCGCACACACGGGTCCGCTCGAGGAGCAGCGGCAAGACGCGCACCGGAGCCGAACGCAGCCGCTCGTGAGCGGCGATCAGACGAGCCTCATCAAGACACTCTTCGTGGAGCCGTGCCCGGCCGACCGTCCAGGCGACGTGGGCGTCGGCGGCGAGAGGTCGCCGACACACGACGCAAGCGTGCCGGCCTGTCCGAACCTCGGCGAGTGTTGCGGTACGCTTTCGATCCGGGCGCGCCATGCGACGACTCTAGCCACGGCGCTTCCGGCACGCTATTGGACCAATGTCCATCGCCGACCGCTCATGCGTCGCGCCTGGCAATCGGTGCGGGCGCTCCCAGCATGGTCTCGATCCGCGCCAGCCGTGTTGCCCGCTCACCGGCGACTTCTCCGGCCGCCGACACGACGGCGCGGATCACCGACAGCGCGTCTTTTCGCGCTTTGGCGTCCGACAGCATCTTTGGAATCGCGGCCACTGCGCCCTCCGGGTCGACGATCAGCGCGAAGAACTGTTCGCGCAGCATCCTCTTGAATTCCTCCAGCGTCAGGTCGTCGTGCTCGGCGCGCATCTGGCGTAGCTGGTTGAAGGCGCGCTCGTCCACGTCCAGGCCGCCCATGCCGATGTAGACTCCGCTGCGGATTACCGCCTCGCGCAGCCCTCCTTCAGCAATCTGCGCTTTGATCTCACTGATCCGCTCCCGGATGAACGCCATGCGCTCGGGCTCGATTCCAGGCTGCCGTCGCGGACTCTGATCCGTCGCGCGCATGCCCGCCAGCGCTTGCACCGCCGGCGCGCCGTAGATGGCCAGGAACATCTGTTCGACGCTGCGATCGCGCAGATCGCGCCAGGCGTCGAGCGTCGCGATGATCTGGTCCGAGACCGCCGTCTGCAGCTGGAGCAGCGGGTTGTCGGGCGAAGCGGGCCGGCGCTGCTGGCGGACCTGCTCCGCGAGCTGAGCGATCGGCCGCATCAGCGGATTGCGATCGGAAAACATCTCGAACGGCAATTCGGACGGATGGATTTTATGCAGCCAGTCAGCCGCCTGCTCGCTGGCCGATGCCCGGACGAACGGTTGCAGCAGCGCGCGATACAGGCCGAGGTTGATCTCTGAGACGCGCCGCACGGTTGCGAACCGCCGTTCGTTCTCCGGGTCCGGGCGGACGATGGCCCGGAGGTCATTCAGCGTGCGCCGCTCGAACCGGACGATCCACTCACCGCTGACGAGCTCCGGATGAATCGCGTCCGCGGTCTTGCGCGTCATCACGGCCTCGTACAGTCCAGGCGGCAGCACATCGATCAAGTCGATGTTCGAGGCGAACTCACCATACTCCTTCCGCGCCACGTCGCCGGACACGAAGATGCCGAGATGCCCGGCGCTCTCGTGGATGGCGTACACGATCGTCTGGCCCTGGGCGAGGATGTCCTCGTCCTTCTGGTACAGATCGCAGATCCAGCCGAGTGCCTGCGGCGGCGGCGTGATGTTGTCGCCCTTGGAGCAGAAACACACGATCGGCGAGCCGATGTTGCGCAGGTCGATCCGGACGCCGTCGCGCGTGACGATTTCGGCGGTGGCGAGCCGATTGCCGACGAACAGCTGGTCCACGATCCACTGGATCTCGTCGGCATTGAGGTTGACGTGGCCGCCCCACCATTTCTCGAATTCCAGGAAGCGCTCTGCCTCGGTGTCGACGTTGGCCCAGATCTTATAGTTCTTGGTCCACAGCGTGTTGGAGGGGTTCAGATTCTCGAAGTTCGCGACCAGATGCGCGCCGTCGAACTTGCCGCCGCCCAGGTCGCTGCTGAGCGCGGTCAACCAGCTCCCCCCGAGGAGCCCGCCGCTATAGCGCATCGGGTTCTTGCCCTCGACTCCGGCCCAGTAAGACACTGGCGAGCCCGCAAGGATGATCGGGCCGAAGAGCTCCGGTCGGATCGCGGCGAGCATCATCACCGCCCAGCCGGCCTGGCAGTTGCCGATGACGCACGGCTTGCCGTCGGCGTCGGGATGAAGGGCGATGACCTTCTCGAGGAACACGGCCTCGGCGCACATGACGTCTTCGATCGTCTGTCCCGGGATCGGGTTGGGAGTGAAGCCCACGAAGTAGCACGGATGGCCGGCGCGCATCGCCACGCCCAGCTCGCTGTCGGCCTTGAAGCCTGCGATCCCGGGTCCATGGCCGGCGCGCGGATCAACCACCACGAACGGACGTTTCTTCGGCTCGATCACGATGCCTCGCGGAGGCTTGATCCGCACCAGCCCGTAATTCACCGGCCGCTCGAACGTCCGCCCGTCCAGCAGCAGTTCCGCGTCGAAGCTCAGCACGTGCGGCGTTGCCTTCGCCTTCTCCGCGTAGTACTGCTCGCTGCGCTGCCGGAGCACATCCAAGAACAGGACCGTGCGCTGGCACGCGTCCACCCAGTAATCCCAGGCCGCCTGCCAGGGGGAAAGCTCGCTCCAGACGTCAGCGATCGTGTGGTTTTCGGTGACCGTCTTCGGGCTCATAGCACCTCCCGTGGTCGCTCGCGTCGTCTATATCGAGCCGACAGATTCGGTCGTCGAGCTGCTCTGCCAGACTCGCCAGTCCTCGCGGTGGCACTCGGAGCAGCGCCTCGACCTCGTACCCAGCCAGCTCAACCCCGAGCTCGAGACACGCGCGGGCCGGGTTCCGAAAGAAATCCCGGAGGAAACCGGCGTCCGTCAGCAAGCGACCGAGCGTGCGTTCGACGTCGCGTTGGCTCATGCCGCGTGGCCTCACGCAAGGATCGCACCATGCGTTTTGCCGCTTCTGAACGGATGTCGTGTGCGGCCTCGCACGTGAATGTGTGAATCCACACGTGAACGTGGTCGTACGAACTATGGCGGCACCGATCGGAGGGCAAATCCGTGAGATTCGCGGCCGTGTTCGCTTTGGCGCACGCCGTGCACTGCGGCCGCTGCGGAGGACGCACGTCATGACTGATCGCCGCTCGCTCCTGACGGCTCTCGTGCTCGGTGTTGTCGTCACCGGTTGCGACGCTTCGCGTGCCGCTGGTCCGCCGGCGCCGCCGCCGGTCGTCAAGGCAGAAGCCGTCGTCGAACAGGACGTTCCAATCTCAGCCGAATGGGTGGGGACACTGGTCGGCTACGTCAACGCGCAGATTCGCGCCCGCGTGAGCGGCCACCTCATCAGCCAGAACTACAAGGAAGGCGCGCTGGTGAAGGCCGGCGACGTCCTGTTCCAGGTCGATCCACGCCCGTACCAGGCGGCTCTGGATCAGGCGGAGGCGAACGTCCTCCAGGCCGAGTCGCAGCTCAGCCAGGCGAAGGCCCAGGTCAGCGCCAGCCAGGCGCAGGTCGAGCAGGCGCTGGCCAAGGTCGCGCAGGACGAGGCGCAGGTGAAGAAAGCCGACGCCGACCAGCATCGCACCGAGCTCGACGTCGGCCGCTACACGCCTCTGGCTGAGCGCGGCTCGGTCAGTAAACAAGAGCTCGACAACGCGCTCCAGAACAATCTCGCGAACCTTGCGACGGTCGTGGCCGCGCGCGCCTCGGTGCAAAACTCGGAGGCGAGCGTGTCGAACGCGCGCGCCGCGCTCCAGAAGGCGCACGCCGACGTCAAGAGCCAGGAGGCCAACATCGCGGCCGCGCGGGCGGTGCTCACCAACGCAAAGCTCAACCTCGGCTATACGAGGGTCCTCGCGCCGATTTCCGGCGTGGCTGGCTTCCGGGGCGCGAACATCGGCGACTTCGTCGGCCCGAGCGACCAGAGCCCGCTCACGACGGTGTCGCAGGTAGATCCAATCTATGCCGAGTTCCCGATCAGCGAGCAGCTGGCGCTGGCCGTCTTCCGTCGCTGGGACGCCGACCCTCGCGCGCCACGCGACATCGAGCTCGAGCTGACCCTCGCGGACGGCAGCGTGTATCCGACCCGCGGGCGCGCCGCCGCGCTCGATCGTCAGGTCGACGTGACGGCCGGCACCGTGCTGGCGCGCGGCGTGTTCGCGAACCCCGGGAACGTACTGCGCCCCGGCCAGTACGCCAAGGTGCGTGCACTCGTGGAGACCAAGAAGAAAGCGCTCACCGTGCCCCAGCGAGCCGTCCAGAACGTGCAGGGGACGTATCAGATCGCCGTCGTCCGGCCCGACGACACCGTGGACGTGCGCACGGTGAAGCTCGACGGCCGCGTCGACACACGCTACGTGGTGGCCGAGGGGCTCAAGCCTGGCGAGCGCGTGATCGTCGAGGGCGGCGACCGCGTGCGGCCCGGACAGAAGATTCGTCTCGCGTCAGCGGAGCCGGCGCAGACCGGCGCGGCGAAGTAGGAGCCCGTCATGGCGAAATTCTTCATCACCCGGCCGATCGTCGCGATGGTGATTGCGATCCTCACGGTCATCATCGGTCTCGTCGCCATGGTGCAGTTGCCGATCTCGCTGTATCCCGAGATCGCGCCGCCCGAGATCTTGTTGACCGCGCGGTATCCGGGCGCCGACGCCGTCACGCTGGAGCAGTCCGTCGCCACGCCGATCGAGGAGCAGATGAGCGGCGTGGACAAGATGCTCTACATGTACTCGCTCAACCAGGGCAGCGCGCAGCAAACGGAGCTCCGCGTGGCGTTCGACGTCACCACCGATCCGAGCGTGGACCAGGTGTTGACGAACCTGCGCTACTCGCAGGCGGCCGCGCAGCTTCCGTCCGACGTGGTGAACCAGGGCGTCACGGTCAAGAAGTCCGTCAGCAGTCCCCTCGGCGTCTTCGTGCTGTACTCGCCGAAGGGTACGTACGATCCGCTGTTCCTCGCCAACTATGGGTACGTCAACATCAACGACCCGATGACGCGCGTGCCCGGCATCGGTCAGGTCATCATCTTCGGCCCGTCGAAGTACGCCGTGCGGGTATGGGTCAATCCGGACACGCTGGCGAAGCTCGATATCACCGTCAACGAGATCGCCAGCGCGCTCCAGGCGCAGAACACGGTCAACCCGGCCGGCCAGCTCGGCGGCGATCCGAGCCCGTCCGCGCAGGAATACACGTTCACCGTTCGCGCGCAGGGTCGCCTCGCGAGCCTCGAGGATTTCGAGAACGTCGTAGTCCGCGCCAAGTCCGACGGCTCGCTCGTGCGGTTGAAGGATGTCGGGCGCGTGGAGCTCGGAGCGCAGAACTACATCCGGCGTGGCCGCCTGAACGGCAAGCCCGCCGTCATCGTCGCCATCTATCAGCTTCCCGGCTCCAACGCCATCGAGACGATGCGGAGCGCCACCAAGCTGATGGACGATCTGAAAACGAAATTCCCGGCCGACCTCGACTACGTCACGGCGCTCGACACCACGCTCGCCGTGAGCGAGGGCATGAAGGAGATCGTCAAGACGCTGGTCGAGGCGCTCATCCTCGTCGTCATCGTCGTCTTCATCTTCCTGCAGGGCGTCCGGGCCACGCTCATCCCGACGCTCGCGGTGCCGGTGGCGCTCGTCGGCACGTTCGTCGTCTTCCCGCTGCTGGGATTCTCCATCAATACGCTCTCGCTGTTCGGGCTCGTGCTCGCCATCGGCCTCGTGGTGGACGACGCCATCGTCGTCGTGGAGGCCGTTGAGCACCACATCGAAAAGGGGCTCTCGCCGCGCGACGCCGCCTTCAAGGCGATGGAGCAGGTGTCCGGCCCGGTGGTGGCGATCGCGCTGATCCTGGCCGCCGTCTTCATCCCGACGGCGTTCATTCCCGGGATCACCGGGCGGATGTACCAGCAGTTCGCGGTGACGATCGCCGTGTCGGTGCTGCTGTCCGCGTTCAACGCGCTCACGCTGAGCCCGGCGCTCTCCGCGCTGCTCTTGCGGCCGCGCAAGGAGATGCGGGGGCCGCTCGGCGCGTTCTTCCGTGGGTTCAATCGCTGGTTCGCCCGCGCGACCGACGGCTACGTGGGCGCGTGCGGACATCTCATCCGAAAGTCGGCCTTCTCGATGGTCCTGCTGCTCGTCGTCGGCGTGTTCGCGGTCCTCGTCGCCACGCGGATTCCCGGCGGCTTCGTGCCCGAGGAGGATCAGGGCTACTTCTATGTGAACGTCCAGCTTCCGCTGGCCGCGTCGCTCGATCGCACGGCCGCGGTCAGCGACAAGCTGGACGAGATCTTCAAGACGACCCCCGGCATCAAGTACTACACCGGTATCGCCGGCTTCAGCCTCTTGAGCCTCGTGACCACGACCTATAACGGCTTCTACTTCATCACGCTCGACGACTGGGCCGAGCGGAACAAGCACGGGCTCACCGCGGACGTGATGATCCAGCGGCTCAACATGCGGCTCGCCGGCGTGGCCGAGGCGCAGGCGTTCGCGTTCTCGCCGCCCGCCATCCCGGGCATCGGGACCTCGGGCGGTGTCTCGTTCATGCTGGAAGACCGCTCCGGTGCCGATCCCGCGTTCCTCGCGCAGAACACCGAGAAGTTCCTCGCCGCCGCACGCAAGCGGCCGGAGTTCGCATTGCTCTTCACGACCCTCCTGCCGAGCACGCCGCAGTACTTCGCGGAGGTCGATCGCGACAAGGTGCTCAAGCAGGGCATCCCGCTGGCCTCCGTCTACCAGGCGCTGCAGACATTCCTCGGCGGCGCGTTCGTGAACTACTTCAATCAGTACGGGCGTGTCTGGCAGGTCTACGTCCAGGCCGAGGGCGAGTTCCGTACGCGGCCGGAGAACGTCGGGCGGTTCTACGTGCGCAACGCGGCTGGGCAGGCGGTGCCGCTGTCCACGCTGGTCCGCATGCGCGAGGTGAACGGCCCGGAGTTCACCACGCGCTTCAACGAGTACCGGGCGGCGCAGATCAACGGCATCGTGATGCCCGGCTACAGCACGCGACAGGCGATGCGGGCGCTCGAGCAGGTGTTCGCGGAGACGATGCCGCGCGGCATGGGCTTCGACTACTCCGGGATGTCGTTCCAGGAAAAGGTCGCCGAAGAAGGCATCCCGCCTGCGGCGGTCTTCGGCTTCTCGCTGCTCGTCGTGTTCCTCCTGCTGGCCGCGCAGTACGAGAGCTGGAAGCTGCCGTTCGGCGTGTTGCTCGGCACGCCGATCGCCGTGCTCGGGGCGGTCGGCGCGCTGTGGGTGGGCCGTCTCGAGCTGGACGTCTTCTCGCAGATCGGCCTCGTCATGGTCATCGGCCTGGCGGCGAAGAACGCGATCCTGATCGTCGAGTTCGCGAAGGAAGAACACGAGCACGGCACGCCGCTCGTCGACGCTGCGCTCGCCGCCGCCCGCTTGCGGCTCCGGCCGATCCTCATGACCGCGTTCGCGTTCATCCTGGGCGTGCTGCCGCTCGTGCTGTCGACGGGCGCCGGCGCCAACTCCCGGCGGATCCTCGGCGCGACCGTGCTCGGCGGCATGCTGGCCGCGACGGCCATCGCGATCTTCATCATTCCCGTGACGTTTTACGTGAGCGAGCGCTTCGGACGGCGACGCTCCGACGCCCCCATGCCGGTGGCGCTGCCCGCGCCGATCGCCGGCGGACAGGACATCGAGTCATGATGCGGACATCACGAGAGGTGCGGATCATCTCGACTGTCGTCGCCGCCGCGCTGCTGGGCGGCTGCGCGATCGGACCGAACTACAAGCGCCCCGCGGTGGCAGAACCGCCAGCTTTCCGCGGCCAGGCGACCGCCGAGGCGGCGTCGTTCGCCGACGCGCCCTGGTGGGAGACGTTCCAGGATCCAGCCCTCCAGGCGCTGATCCAGGAAGCGCTCCGAAACAACTACGACGTCGGGATCGCGGCCGCCCGCGTGCAGGAAGCGCGCGCGGGTGTCCGCGTTGCCCGATCGGAGCTGTTCCCGTCGCTCGACTATGGCGCCACGGCGGGACGGGCGCGACTCCCGCTCGGCGGGTTGGACCTGCCCGATCGCACGGATCACAGGACGGACAACGTGTTCGCCGGAACGATGAGTATGTCGTGGGAGCTCGATATCTGGGGCCGTGTTCGCCGCTCGAACGAGGCGGCCCGCGCCACGCTGTTCGCCACGGAGGACGCTCGGCGCGGCGTGTGGCTGACCCTCGTGAGCGATCTGGCGCAGGCGTACTTCCAGCTCCTCGCGCTCGACGTGCAGCTGCAGATCGCCGAGAACAGCACGCAGGCGTACCAGAACACCTACGACCTGTTCCAGGATCGCTTCAACCTCGGCGTCGCGTCGAAGCTCGAGACGTCGCGTGCGCTCGGCGCGCTCGGCAACGCGCAGGCGACGATCCCGCAACTCCAGAGCAGCATCGTTTCGAGGGAAAACCAGATCAGCATCCTGCTGGGCAAGGCGCCGGGCCCGATTGCCCGCGGTCGGCCGATGTACGCGCAGCCCGTGGCGCCGACGGTGCCGGCCGGGCTGCCCTCGGCCTTGCTCGAGCGACGGCCTGATCTGCGTCGGGCAGAGCAGCAAGTCATGGCTGCGAACGCCCGCATCGGCGTGGCGAAGGCGGAGTTCTTTCCCAAACTGAGCCTGACCGCGCTGTTCGGAGCCGCCAGTCCTGAGCTGTCCGCCCTCACGGGCGGCGGCGCCACGGTGTGGGCGGTGGCCGGCATGCTCAGCGGGCCGCTCTTCAACTATGGCCGCACCACGGGGCAGTACCGCGCGTCCATCGCGCAATGGGAGCAGGCCCGGCTCGAGTACGAGCAGGCGGTTCTGGGCGCGCTCCGCGAGGTTTCGGACTCGCTGACCGCGCTCGGCAAGCTGAGCGAGGCCGAGACGGGACAGACGACTGCCGTGAGAGGCCTCGAGGACGCCGTCGTGCACGCGACGGATCGATACCGCCAGGGCCTGGCGAGCTACTACGAGGTGCTCGAGGCCCAGCAGCAGCTCTATCCGGCGCAGAACACGCTCGCCCAGATTCGCGCCAATCGGCTGGTCGCCTATGTGCAGCTCTACAAGGCGCTCGGCGGCGGCTGGAACCTGAGCGATGCGCAGTGGACCGGACAGAACGACGTCACCGCGAAGGACAAGATGCGGTGAATCCCGAAGGAAACCACATCGGCCCGCGGCGCCTGACACAACCACCATGGCCGGGCGCTCGTATGTGCCAGGCGTTGTCGGTACAATGCCCGCCCGGGACATGGGCATGCATTGTGCCGCGCCAGACAGGGGGACGACGCTGCAGGAATCCGACATCCTCGTCTGTCTGGAGGCTTTCGGACGGGCGCTCCACAGCGAGTTTCAGCCGCGGGCGTTCCTCGCCGATTTCTCGGCGGCGCTGCAATCGTTCGTCCCCCACGATAGGCTCGGTATCGGCTACCTCTCGGACGACGGACGGACGTTCTCGATCTTCGCCGAGCATGGCGGACCAGGATTCCTGCCGCCGACCGACCGTTACACGACCGACCTCCGGGGCGCGGCGCGATTTCCCGCCGCCGCCTCACCGCTCGCGCCGGTGTTCGCGGGAGAAGTCCTCTGCGTTGCCGACTTTCTGAGCGATCCGCGGTTCGCGGATCATGCGGCGGAGCTCCGATCCACTGAGCTGAAGTCCGCTATCTTCGTCCCGCTGCTCAGTGGCAGCCGCGTGATCGGTAAGCTGAGCGCGGCGACCCGCGTCGCGGCCGTCTACGGCGACGCGCATGTCGAGCGGCTGCGCAGCGTCGGACGCACGATTGGCCCCTTCATCGAGGCCATCGCCCTGCTCTATCGTGAGCGGCGACGTCGCGACCGGATGGAGCTGCTGGCCGGCATCACGAAAATGCTCGGGACGACGCTCGATCTCGGTCAGATCGTCGCGCCCCTCGGCGACGCCGTCCGGCCTGCGATCGCGTTCGATGCCATGGGCGTGATCATCCTGGACACGTCGGGCGAACAGTGGGCGTTCTTCGGAACCGCCGGAGAGAGTCCAGCGCCCGGCATCGAGCGCATCCCGGCGCGAGAGTTCTCGTACGGGCCGGCATTGATGGCAGGCCGTACGGTGCTCTTCGATGAGGCTTCGAGTGAAGTCAATCCGGCCTTCGCAGGCGATCGTGTCCTGCTCACCGCCGGGCTCGAGAGCTGTCTCTGGGTACCGATGCGCTTCGGCGACGAGGTCGGCGGCACGCTGTTCTTCGGTAAGCACGAGCCCCGGGCTTACGACAGCCTCGACGTCGAGGTCGCCACCGTCGTGGCGGGCCGGGTGGTCCTCGGAATCCAGCATCAGCGGCTGGCGGAGGAGCAGCGCCGCCTCGCGTCCTTGGAGCGCCGCACGAAGACGCTCGAGCAGAGCCTGAAGAGTGCCCGCCGGGAGCTGCACCATCGCTATGGGTTCGACGAGATGATCGGTCGCTCCCCGCTGCTGCGCGAGGCGCTTACGCGGGCGGCCCAGGTGGCGCGCGCAGAAACGACCGTACTGATCACCGGGGAGAGTGGCACTGGGAAAGAGCTGGTAGCCCGTGCGATTCACTACGCCAGCCCGCGCGCGGATGGGCCGTTCGTCGCCGTCAACTGCGCGGCGCTGCCCGACACCCTCTTGGAGTCCGAGCTGTTCGGCCACGAGCGCGGCGCCTTCACCGGCGCGGACCGACAGAAGCCGGGACGTTTCGAGCTGGCCGCGCACGGCACGCTGTTCCTCGACGAAATCGGTGAGCTGTCCGCCGCCGTGCAGGTCAAACTCCTCCGTGTGCTCCAGGAGCGAGAGTTCCAGCGGCTTGGTGGCACCGCGACGCTCAAGGCGGATGTCCGCCTGGTCGCCGCGACGAACCGCGATTTGACGGTCGAGATGGCGGCCGGACGGTTCCGGACTGACCTCTTCTACCGACTGAGCGTTTTCAACGTGCACCTGCCCCCGCTCCGGGAACGGGGGGACGATGTGCTGCTCCTTGCCGAAGCGTTCATTCGGACGCTGGCGCCCACGATGGGCAAGGGTGACATCACCCTCAGCCGGGACGCCAGCGAGCTGCTGCGGAAGCATCTGTGGCCCGGAAACATCCGGGAGCTGCAGAACGCCATCGAGCGGGCGCTCATCACGTGCGAAGGGACGCTCGTCACCGCTGCTCATCTCGCCATTCCGGTGGTGTCGCAACACATCACTCCACCGACAAAGCCCGAAGCAGCGCGGCCGCCCGACTCCATGGCGCTGGATGAGCTCGAGCGGAAAGCGATCATCGATGCGATGCAGCGCACGCATGGACACAAGGGGCGTGCGGCGGCGCTCCTGGGCCTCACGCGGTTTCAACTCTATAGCCGCCTGAAGCGCTACCACATCGAGGTGTCCCCAGAGTAGCTCGCCACACCGCGTGCACCACCGCACCCGAGCGTGCGAGGGCGCACAACGATGTGCACGGATCAACACGGCTCGTTTCCGCACAGTCCATTTCCACGCGTCTCCGCCTGCTTGTCACGATTTGGCAGCCCCGATGCAACCCATTGCGGTCGGTCTGAACGGAGGACTTGGTGATGAACAGGATGCTCGTGGTGTTCGCGATCGTGGCCACGGCACTCGGGACGCCGACTGTGCCGACGGCGCAGACGGTGACTGCCAGCGACCAGAGCCCGTTTGGATTCCAGTACGAACAGACGCACACCCCGCGAGGGGTGGGGGTCGAGGGCTACGTCTATAACACACTCCCCTGGCGCATCACGAACGTCCGGTTGCAGGTCGACAGCCTCGACGCGAACGGAACCCCGATCGCGTCTGCCTCGGGATGGGTCGTGGGAGATGTGCCCGCCGGGGGTCGCGGCTACTTCTATGTCTCCGTGTCCGCGCCGGCCGCGACGTACCGGGCGCGCGTCGAAACCTACAACAAGGTCATGCTCGAAGCGCCGGCGGTCCAGGCGCCCTGAGGAATGCGCGTGGACAACACGGCGAGCTCACTCACGACGGCGTTGGTCGAGGCCGGCAACGTCGACACCGTCTATCGCGACGTGTATCTCGACCGCGCACGGAGCGTCCTGACCCCCGTGCTCTCACTCGAGGACTTTCATCGACTCGAGCAGGAGCGCGCCGCGCTCGCCGAGCTCCCGCTCACGATCGCCCGCGCGCTCAACAACGCGAACTGGTCGTTGGTCAAGGAGCTGAGTGAGCGCGCCGAAACGCTGAAGCCCGCGATCGACGCTCAGGCCGCCCTGATTCAGACCGCGCGGAGCATCTACGACGTCCGCGACGTTCGGCTCGACCCGTTCTCGCCGGGTCTCGAGCCGTTCACGGGAATCGCCACGCGCGAGCTGGGCACGCTGCGGAAGCGGATGTTGGATGTGCTCGAGACGCTCCAGCGGACGGATGTTGCGTCGAATGATTTTTACGCTGCCCGGCAGCGCGCATTCCAGGCACTGCCGCAGACGGAGTCGGAGCGGGAAACCAATGCGACGTCGTCGCCGATGGACGCGCGCGAGTCGGCCCGAGCGGCGTTGAACGCCGGCGACATGAAGCGGTTGGCGGCGTTGGCCAATGCGGTCATCGCGGCGGCGGCTCCGACGGAAGCGGTCGTTTCGCGCGCCGCGAACGTCGGAACAGCTGGGATCGAGGCTGAGACGCGTCACGCGCTTCAGCCAGTCGCCTATTCCAGCGAGACGCTGGCGCGGGCACGGCACCTGGGGCTGACGTCGCGTCACCTCGAAGCACGGATGGAACTCGCCTCGCTTCGCCGGTACGCATGGACACCGTCGTCCGACGAAAGCGGAAACAGGGCCGCGCCTCAGCTACCGCTGCCGTCGGGGTCGCCGGACGGTCTACGGGACGGTGTGGCGATGTTCACGATCCACCCGCTCGTGAACTCGGGCGGCGCACGATATCTGCCGAGCCTCGCCGCCGAGGACGTACTGGTCGAGGACTTCCCCGATCCGGCAGACAGCCAGACACCGGCGCCGTCGGAGCTGGTGAAGAGCCTTCGCCTTCCGGGTCGCCGCGGCTTGCCGCGTATCGCGATCGAGCAGGCGCTGCTCCTGCATGGTGCGCGCATTGTCGAAAAGGAGCTCGGCCTCGACCCGCGGCTGTTCCGCCTCGTGTGCATCCCACCCGATGTCTACGTCCGGCTCGGCGAGGCCGAAGGCTGGGGCCGACAGCCGTTCTGGACTCACTTCGATGGCTATCTGATCAGGACGGTTTCGGGCCACGTGCGCCTACAGGCGCTCGCCGGCGGCGACGTGCGCTACGGCGGACTCTACGAGCTCCTCGCGGTCGGCCGCGAGTACGACTCCGATCGCCTCCTCGCACGGTTCGCCGTCGTGCAGCGCGAACGGATGGTCGCATGGTGACGTCATGAGCCTTCTCGATCTCACAGGCAAAAAGGGGCTGGTCGCCGGCATCGCGAACGAGAACAGCATCGCGTACGGTTGCGCGAAGGCCTTCCGCGCGGCGGGCGCCGAGCTGGCGATCACGTATCTCAACGCGAAGGCCGAGCCGTACGTCCGGCCGCTGGCCGAAGAGCTCGACAGCCCGATCATCGTGCCGTGCGACGTCCGCGAGCCGGGGCAGCTGGAGGCCGTGTTCGACCGCGTGCGCCAGCAGTGGGGCCGGCTGGACTTCGTCCTCCACTCGATCGCGTGGGCGCCCCGCGAAGATCTGCACGCAAGGGTCGTCGACTGCTCCCAGGCGGGCTTCCTGGCGGCCATGGACGTGTCGTGTCATTCGTTCATCCGGATAACCCGTCTGGCAGAGCCGCTGATGAAGAGTGGAGGCTGTCTTCTCACGGTGTCGTTTTACGGCGCCGAGAAGGTCGTCGAGCACTACAACCTCATGGGGCCCGTGAAGGCGGCGCTGGAAAGCGCGGTCCGGTACATGGCGGCGGAGCTCGGCCCGAAGGGCATCCGGGTTCACGCGATGTCGCCGGGACCGCTCGCGACGCGAGCGGCGTCCGGCATCCAGGCGTTTGATGAG
>Ga0310810_10002995_pt1 | contig 18329 bp, 19 predicted proteins | sample NCmetagenome_FD_207641 | JGI IMG/M metagenome (GOLD analysis project Ga0310810, IMG submission 207641) | Soil microbial communities from experimental microcosm in Duke University, North Carolina, United States - NC | ecosystem: Engineered > Artificial ecosystem > Soil microcosm > Unclassified ...
ATTACCGGTGTCGGTCCGTTTGCCGCAGTAGGCCGATTCAACTTTGATGGAAATGGAGAATCACGTACTCGGTGCCGTTGTTTCTGATGATGGACAGGTGACGCCCGGAAATCCACGAACCGGGCAGCCTGATTATGAGTACAGGCTGCACCGAACAGAATGGCTCTCATGGTTGATAACGCAAGTTTCAGGGTGAGTTACCTGAGTCACAACTGCCTCGAACGTGCAGGTCCAACCGTTCCGTCCGATGGCGCACAAAAATTTCTGAGTGCGGGCCATCCAATGTTGTCCGGCTCCCATCGAAGACGCTTGAGGTGGATGAATGAAGACAAAAGTAGCGAAGATCCTGCTCGGTCAAGTGTTGCTACTGAGCAGCGTAGGCCTACTTTCCGCGCAGGATACCAGCGGCACTCAAGCTCCCGCTGACAATACGAAAGTTAATCAACGCGATCGTAACCAAACCGAACCGACTGCCGATCAGCAGAAAGAGAATTCAAGTGACCGAGAACTGGCGAAACAGATACGGCGTGCGCTTGTGAAAGACAAGTCTCTTTCCACCAATGCACATAATGTGAAGGTAATCGCGCAGAATGGCACGGTGACCCTCAAAGGACCGGTCAATTCAGAACAGGAAAAGCAGGCCATAGAATCCAAGGCTGCCGAGATCGCTGGGGCTAACAAAGTGAACAGCGAAATTCAGGTCGCCCCGAAGCAGTAGGCAACCCCTGCGTTTCACATTTTAAAAGGAGATCTACCATGGCTGGAAAAAATACGGCAGTATTTGGGATTTATCGTACGCGCGAGGACGTCGAAGTAGCAGTTGACGAACTGCGCGACTCCGGCTTTCGCAGCACTGATATCTCTGTGCTCTTTCCGGAAAACGTAGGGACAAAAGACTTCGCGCATGAGAAACACACAAAGGCACCGGAAGGAACGGCGGCCGGCGCGGGAACGGGAGCGCTGGTGGGCGGAACGCTGGGATGGCTCGCAGGCATTGGCGCACTAGCAATTCCAGGCGTAGGGCCTTTGATTGCTGCGGGTCCGATTGTGGCGGCGCTGACAGGAGTTGGCGTAGGCGGCGCATTAGGAGGCATCACCGGGGCGCTCGTCGGCATGGGCATCCCGGAATACGAAGCCAAGCGTTACGAGGGTCGGGTGAAAGAAGGCGGCATTCTGCTCTCGGTTCACTCGGACAACTCCGACTGGACAAGAAAGGCTAAAGACATCCTTGAGCGTACTGGCGCGGAGGATGTTTCGTCGACTGGGGAGGCGAATGCAGACTGGCAGAAAACCGACAAACCACTTCCTCGTGCCAGCTGAATCGAAAGCCTTGAAAGTAGCCAACAAAGGAAAAGCTCCGGTGTAAACGGGGCTTTTTCCTCGCTTTAAGGAGCGTCATGACCCGTGATCAAGCATTGCGAAGCGATCAGCAGATTCCTGACCAATACGAAGTAATGAGGACCGTCACGTGTATCACATGCGCAACTGATTTCAACATTATTCATCACGTCTCAAGCGCTGATATTAAGAGATCAGATACGCAGGCGGATGAATTCAGGAGTCGATTGGGCTCGGAGCATGAAGATGACAAGCGTCATCAGCACTCAAAATCTTATTTCATGGACGTGTGAGGGGCGAAATCGCAACTCGGACTTCCCACTCTTCGGCGCACATTACTTGATCCTCATCGACAGTGTCGGCGAACAAGCGCTTTCGTTCCTCAAGAGTCTCGGAGGAGAGTTCCTTGCCGAGACTGCTTACTCGCTGGATGTATGCGAACGCCTTCTGCTCCCACTGGCTCGTCAGGGCAAATCGGATGCTGTTGCCGGGTTGTCCGAAGGGCTCGCGATGATCAGCGTCCCACCAATCTCCTTTAGCTGCCGGTAAGTCAGCATCAACAGCCCCACACCGGCAGAACTCAGGAATGAAACCTCGGACAGGTTCAGGCGTATAAAGTGTGCGCCTCCCCGAACGAACTCTTCCAGGTTCGTGCGTAAGTGTTCTGTCCAATAATTGTCGAGACGCCCCCTTACCTTCACCGCCAGAGCGTCCCCGACTTGTTCTGTGCTGATCTCCATGTCGTAATTACGGGCGTATGCTGGACGCGAACTCGGCGGGAATAGTGATCCCCAATTCCATCGCATTGCTGCGGACGATTGCCATTTCCTCCACGGCCACTTCTTCGATAACCATATCTTTCGGATTCTCCCCAAGAAGAACACGGCCAGCCAGCTTTCCGGCGATCATCGACGAGTACTGCATCCCCACACCAAGGCACGCCAGGCCACCTCGAGGAAGCGCCGAGCATATGTCGGTGATCAGTGGAAGGCGTGCATCCTTGGCGCCCTTCACTGCGCCTTCGTATCCTTGAATACCCGTATTGTCGGCCGGCAACCAGACCACCTGGATATCGCGGCCAGCCAGGATCTGCACCGCTTGCAGCACTTCGCTCGATCCGCTAACGGCAATCTGTTCCAGCCTGATGCCGCGTTTCTGAAATATTTCGCGTGCGACCGCCTGTTCTTTCACCGAATTTGCTTCCGCCGGGTTGTACATCGTTCCTACAGCACGCAGTCCTGGCACCAGTTTCTGCATGAAATCCAACATGTGGCTCACGGGCGGGAAGCTCCCGACACCGGTCACAAATGGCAAATGGTCCATCCGGCTCTTCCCCACCCCCGCGGCAATCGGATCGCTCACGCAGGTGAAAATCACCTTTTTGTGTTTTACGTTGTTGCACGCTCCGGCGAGGCAGGGCGTCGAGATGGTCATAATCAGGTCGACATCGGAGCTGTCGTAGTTCTGAAGAATGGCAGGAATATTGATAATTTCCCCTTGGGCATCCGCCTTCACTATGTCCAGGTTTTTGCCCTCTTCGAGACTAGCGGATTTGAGTCCCTCGAGCAGACCGTTCACACAATAGTCATTGCTGACACCATGCGCGTAGTACAAAATCGCAGCCTTGAATTTCCGGCCTGCGCCCGCCTTGGCGGCAGCCGTCCTTCGATGTCCCAAGTCGGCAATAAGCAAGATCAACGAGAGGAGGGCGATCAACGCGAGGCCCATCGTTAACCGCTTTAATACAGACCAGACGGGTGACTGGGCGAGGGCGCGCATCACCTTTGTGGCAAGCCCCTGTCGTGTGACGCGACATTATACTGAGCATTCTGCAGAACGTGCGGAAATAGCGAGGAGGCCCAAAAACGCATCCTTGACCTTTTTTGTGCTCTCAGCTAAAGAAGCTCCCCGGTCTTTGGAGCACCGGCAGATTTTGAGGGAACGATTCCCATTACGCTGGAGTGCGCCCGACGCGGGGCAGACGAATATTCAATTACGCTCTATTACGTCCCAGTACGCCTGAGTGCGCCAGGCTCCCGTCACCAGGGCGTCACAGGCGTAAACTATCTTGAGCGCCTAACCCCGAGTGACTAGTTGCAAACCTCGTTCCGAAGCAGGCCGTAACGGTTTGTTCGATACCTTACAGTATGTATTTTCAGAACAGATGCGAACCGATTTGCTCTAAGGTCTTCTTTTCACAGATAAAAGCGGCATCGAAGGAAATTGAAGCTGAGGTAGGACCAGAAGAAAAAGGGAAAAGCTGATGCCGGTAAATAGACATAATCGAATGAGGAACGAAGGAAAATGACGATCCAGCGCCCTCGCGTCAAATGCCTCAAAGCCATAGCGTCTGTCGAAGTAAACATGATCCTGAGCAGAAATATATAGTCACGATGTCGGCTCAATGCGAAATCGTGGAGTTACGCTTTCCGACCGATGCTGTTGGATACGCCTGCACGCGCTCCGCTACTCAGCATTGCGATGATTGCGGCACCAGCCTGTGCAGCACACACTCAGAAAAGTGCCATAGATGCCGTCTAATCTTTTGTTCTGGCTGCATGCCCTTCCATGTCGGGCAGATTCACGGCAAGCCGACCACTGGCGTACGCATTCATCATTTGAACAACGGTTCGCTTAAGGTCGGATGGCATGCCGCCGCTCACTCTCGCTTGAAGCCATTCATCAGTCGCTCAATACAGAGTGCCCGCACTGCCATCACTCCATTACGCCCGCTGAACGTCACCATAGCGACACTGAGCATCTACGCACAATTGTCGGGCCGGAGCACCCGCACAACTTCGCGCGGGCCGACGATGATGGAAAGACGCTCTATCTTTGCTCTAAAACCGGTCTATACCGAATTCGGCTGAACATTCCCGGGATTCGCCTCTAGAACGTAACTTTATTATTAACATCGAGAACTATAAACGATATCCGCGCGCGTCTTTTCTCCGGTTGCCGGAGCAACAAGCATACATTTCCGAGAAGGCCAAAGACGTCCCTGAGAAAGTCCGGGATCGCGCCTCTAGAAAACCGCACGGGCAAGCGGCACTGAGAATGAGGGTCACAAGCGATTCAACAAGGCTGGGGTGAGGGGTGGGAATCGAATCCGCCATGAAACGTAAATGCAAGCACTTACAAAGCACGGCTGGCCATGAAAGTACATGGAAGCCGTTTAATTCACGTTAATGGATCGCAGACATTGGATTTGCTCCAGGTTTGTTCCCCGTCGGAACAGGTACTGCAGGCAACACTCTTTGGCCATCATCTATTTCGATGACGTCTCCGTTCATTGACTTGCGTGCTTTGCGGACGTAACATTTCGTCCGCAGTGATCGGTCAAACCATTGCGCGCTACCGCATTGTGGAGAAGCTCGGCGGTGGCGGCATGGGGGTGGTGTACAAGGCCGAAGATACCGAACTGGGTCGTTTTGTTGCGCTCAAGTTTCTCCCGGAGGATGTTTCCCGTGACACTCAGGCTTTAGAACGTTTCCGCCGTGAAGCACGCGCCGCCTCCGCCCTGAACCATCCCAATATCTGCACAATCTACGACATCGGCAAGAGTGGCGAGCAGTCTTTCATCGCCATGGAATTTTTAGACGGCATAACGCTGAAGGAGCGTATCGAGACTAACCCGATTTCGCTCGAACAGGTGCTGGAATTCGGGGTGCAGGTTGCGGATGCGCTCGACGTGGCGCACGCGGTAGGTATTGTCCATCGCGACATAAAACCGGCGAACTTGTTCTGGACTCGCAGAGGACAAGCCAAGATTCTGGACTTCGGTCTAGCCAAAGTCGGGGCGCGGGCGTCGCAATTAGCCGCGGCAGGCGCATCACTGCCTACGATGGCCGTGGACGGTGCCAATCTAACAAGTCCGGGAAGCGCGATTGGAACTGTAGCCTACATGTCGCCGGAGCAAGCGCGCGGTGAAGAGCTCGACGCGCGCACCGATCTGTTTTCGTTTGGCGCTGTTTTGTATGAAATGGCTACCAGGCAGCAGCCTTTCGTTGGCAGCACATCGGCGGTGATCTTCGAGGCAATCCTCAATCGCACGCCGACGGCGCCCGTGCGCTTAAATCCGAACCTGCCAGCCGAACTGGAACGCATTATCAACAAGGCATTGGAGAAAGATCGAGATTATCGCTATCAGGTCGCTTCTGAGATGAGGACCGATCTGAAGCGTCTGAGGCGAGAGATTGATTCGCGAAAGGGCTTCGCCGCGAGCGCTTCAACTGCTGTGGTGGCGCCAGCAGTGCTGGATTCTCCGAGCCTATCGGTTTCGACGAACGTCCAACTGGCGCACGCTGGTTCATCTGCCACTGCCACGACTATTGCACCCGCCGTCGTACTTGCTGGCACAAAAAAGGGAAGTCGATGGCTGAAGTGGTTAGCCGGTGCAATTCTTCTTGTTAGCTTTGCCGCATTGTTCAGCTTTTGGCTTAGATCTCCGCTTTCGCCACCGCGAATACTAGGATCAAAACAGATCACCAACGACGGGCTTCCCAAGACTTCGCTGGTGACCGATGGTAACCGCCTCTACGTCACAGAGGCTGCCGCCGCTGGGCTCGCCATTGCGCAAGTCTCAACCGGAGGCGGCGAAACCGCATCGATTAGCGTACCTTTTGGCGATCCCGTCGTGAATGACGTATCCTCGGAACGATCAGAGCTGTTGGTGGGCCAGGCTGGCACATTTGGCGGTCCTTACTATTCGTTGCCTCTGCCTGCAGGCTCGCCCCGCAAACTGGGAGATGTCAAAGGACAAATCGCGATCTGGGCGCCAGACGGAAAGCTTCTGTTCGCCGACGGCAAGGATATCTATCTGGCCGACCACGACGGGGGCAATCCTCGCAAGCTGGCCAGCGTGTCGAACCTACCCACCAGTCTCAGCTTTTCTCCCGATGGCACGCGCTTCCGCTTTACTGTCTCGGATATGACCAACAATATCTCTAGTATCTGGGAAGCTCACGCCGATGGCAGCGGTCTGCACGAGTTGCTTCCCGGGTGGAACCAACCGCCAGCCGAGTGCTGCGGTTTCTGGACTCCTGACGGCAAGTACTACATTTTCCAGAGTACGCGGGAAGGCGCAACCGACATCTGGGCGATGCCTGAGCATTCCAGCTGGTGGAAGAAAACTTTGACTCAGCCGGTACAGCTTACGACCGGCCCGTTGCTGTTTGGCAATCCGCTCCCCAGCAAAGACGGAAAGAAACTTTTTGTGGTAGGGGTGCAACCGCGGGCGGAATTAGTGCGCTACGACTCGAAAACTGGCGACTTTGTTCCATATCTGGGTGGTATCTCCGCTGGCGACGTTGATTTCTCCCGTGATGGCCAGTGGGTAACTTATGTGAGCATCCCGGACTACACATTGTGGCGCAGCAAAATTGATGGCAGCGCTCGCCTCCAGCTTACTTACATGCCGATGAGGACGGCCTTGTCCCACTGGTCTCCTGACGGGCAGCAGATTGCCTTTTCCGGAGCGCTGCCTGGAAGGCCGTGGAAGGTTTATCTCATTTCCAAAGACGGTGGTGGCCCACAAGCCGTCACGCAGGAAGAAATCCGGGAAACTGATCCTACCTGGTCGCCAGACGGCAACACGCTGGCTTTCTCACGGGTTGACCCGTTCCAGGCGGACAAAACGTTTATCGTGATGTACAACCTCAAAGACCGCAAGAGTTCGCAACTACCGGGATCGGCAGGGACTTTTGCTCCGCGCTGGTCGCCTGACGGACGATACATGCTCGCCATCTCTTTTGACAATGGGAAACTCCTGCTTTATGACGTAATCAACCAGAAATGGCGACCGGTGAACACTGACCTGGGCGCCTTCGGCTACATTGCCTGGTCACAAGATAGCGCCTACGTCTACTTTGACACTTTCTTTGGGAATGCGATCGGCTACTACCGCCTGCGACTCAGTGATCTAAAGCTGGAGAGGGTTTTTGATCTTAAAAAGATACGCAGGTTTGGGGGCCAGTTCGGGCCGGGTTCCTGGACCGGCCTCGGACCGGGGGACGTTCCTTTGCTTCCCCGCGACATCAGCACCCAGGAGATCTACGCTTTCGACCTCAAACTTCCGTAAACCATCTGCTAAACAAAAAGGGAACGGGCACGTCAGTACGCACGCCTTCCGGCACACATACCGGTCTTGGCTGGATGCAGTGAGAACACCGATTGCGGTACAGCAGAAGACGATGCGGCACACTGACATCCGAACCACGATGTGGGCACAGTTGAGCATCGAGTGAAAACGGTCCGAAAAGTAGCGAGCACGCCCAGGTAGCTGAGTTGTCCGCCCGGAAGGTTGCGCAATGCCACCGCAACGCAGTGGGCGTTGATGCGAGTGCTTCGAATACGATTGCTTCGAAATGTTCCTGTGGACGTGGCGACAAGACCTGTTCCTTTTGTTGATGGTCGCCGTGTGTGCGATGGCGCTGATCTCCGACTTGGCGCCACGACTGCAAAATGATCTTCCCCTTTTGCATTTAGATGCCCGAGCTTGGGCTTCCGGCTTTGGCTTCTAGCTTGGGCTTCTAGCTCGTTCTTGATCTCGGTATCGGGAACATCTCATCGATTGTCCGCATGATCCGTGCCGCGAACTTCACAGCATCAAAGATTGCGCTGTTCGAGGCAGGATGTCCGTGTGCTGTCCTGTTGAGAGAGTTTCCGTGCAGCCAAGCCGCCATGATCCCTTGACCGAAGAATGTAGTTTTCTTGAATGTGTCACGCCGTCCAATATCGACGTCGTTATCATGATCGTAAGAGATGTTCACATGCTTCGGCTTTCCGTTGCCCTCCTGCACCCACCGGGTACTTCCATCAAACCCGCGCCGAATGTCCGTCTTTCCCCTGTGTTCGACAACGAGCCATTTACCTGACTTGCAATATCTCTCTGACTCAATACGCCTCCCATCCCAGTCCACAACGACCGCCTTGGTGATGCTGCTCTTGATATCTGCGGTCGGCTCACCAACTGCTTGAACGAATTTGGTGAGCACATCCTCAGGGTTTATCGGGCGTGGCTGATCTGAGCCGAGGATGCTTGTCTGAGCGGCGACGAAAAATGCCATTAACAAAACACAATGTCGCATCAGGGCAGTATTCGCCCCCGTTGAACGTGCGTGGCTAATTTACCGTGAAAATCACTGAAGTTCCACAAATTCAGCCTAGTTGACGTAATCAGGCGATTTCACTCAGAACTTGCTCAATTGCTGCCCTCGTCGTTATATGCTCTTTTCACAAATGAAACTAGAGGAGAGCGGGTGCATCGCACGCAACCAGTGGCCGTCATCGATGCTGATAATCACGTGAACATATTGCATGACGATGAATTTGACTGGGCACTCCATGCGCAATCATATAAAGTGACTCTTCATGAGACGAGTTGTCGCTCTGGCCGTCTTGGCTTGCTCGGCTGCCACCGTCGCCTCCGCACAACAGCAGGGCGCGATTAGGGATTCGAAAAGGAGCGTTGAGCAGGTCATCAGGAAACTGGACAACCAGCGGATACAAGCACAGATCCACGCGGATGCGGCCGCGCTACAAAGGATCTACGCTGATGATTTCATCGGCGTGGGACCAAGTGGAACAGTGCGAACTAAGCCGCAAGTGATTTCAGATTTCACGTCAGGTGATTTGAGATTTCAATCCATAACCACCGATGAGGTTCAAGTGCGCGTTTATGGAAATGCGGCGGTAGAGACTGGCCGCTCAACAATGAATGGGCAAGATAAAGGCAACGCGGTCCCCCATGATACCCGCTTTACCAGAGTGTGGATAAAGCAGCAAGGACGCTGGCGATTAGTAGCCAACCATTACTCGTCCAATATATCGCCTCAATAAGGGTGATTGTCGTCAATAGCCGCTGAACGGCTTGCAGGAACGGCTTGCCATTAAACCTTCGCCCGTTTGGGGAAGATACTTCGATTTAGGGGAGTTTCCAACCACGAGCTGGCGAAATCAGGCAACTACACTCAAAATGCATCCACCGGGTCAATGAGTGCGATTTTGCTAATTCTCTCGGCAAGCTGCGCAGCATTTCGCCGCAAACGGGTCGCTAACAGTCAAAAAAGCAGCCCGCTTCTCGTCAAATCTCTCGAATGGACGAAAAAGCGGGCTAAAGAGTTACTGAACTGAACTGGCGACAGACGAAAAGACGTTGTTGGCGTTGGATCCCACTAGGCCAATGGTTCCGACCACAAGCACGAGGATTACGGCCAACATGACTGCATACTCGGCAATGTCTTGACCCTGTTCATCTTTCAAGAGTCGTAACAAACTGCTCGTTGGGGGATTCTTCCTTGTTAATGGATTTACCTGAAGCTAGGAGGTGACTTGAGTCTGCTCCCTTCTGCTGCTCCTGTCAATTATGAAATACTCTGAGTGGGCCAAAACCCGCTCTGGGCTTGGGGTTTGCTTGAATATCGCATTTTTTCGTTGTACTATACCTCCCGGTTTTACCCTGGCATTCCGGGAGGGATATTGAGATCAGGGAAAACCAAGAAAGACTCTGGCCTTCTCTCTTCTGGACGAGGTTCCCTCACTCGTCCTTTTTTTCCACATATCATAATTGCGGCGGGTTTTTTGCCGCTGGCAGTTTCTACCCGATTACAGCACACCTATCGTGCTTGCAAGCCACATTGGCCTGGTTCGTGGTCGCGGTCGTGGTTTGGCGGATCAGAAAACGGACATGAGAGCAACGTGATTGTTCGATAACAAACCAAGCATCTCTGGATTATTTCCTGTGGTGTAGCCATCTGGGGCCACCAGCGATCCATCGAAGCCGTAGCATCTGAAATCTGCAAATCCTACGAAGGAGTAATTCGATGGCAAACGATCCGAATGAGAAGAAGGGTCAGCAATCGGGACAGAGTGGTCAGTCAGGTCAGCAGTCCGGCCAGCGGCGCGGCCAGAACAATCCTGGACGCCGTCAGCCTGAGGGGCAGCCAGATGTCGGGGGCGATCAGGAGAAAAATAAAGTCAAACGCCAGGACCAGGGTCAGCGGCGGGCGTCGTAATGGGTAAGAAGGTCCCGGCGACCCCGGGACCTCTTTCGTCATGGCACGGTCGCTGAAATTATAGGCAAGTCGGACCAGGCGTCGTTGTTGGAGCAAACCCACGATGAGGAGAAGGAAACAGACGAAAAACTGACCGCCTTCGCTAAGCAGATAAATCCGCAGGCAGATAGCGCCGAACGCTCCGGGGAAAAAGCGAAGCAACTGTCGTTTAGACGAAACAAAACCCCCGCGGCGGGCGGCATAGTAACAACAATTAAATCCGAGTATGGCGAAAAAATGCGGGTGCGCGCATCATGCCGGGCGCCATCGCAGAATTCCAGGCCTTGCTCAGCCGCAAGATCCCTTCAAGCATGCTGGTTCAGCGAATCGCCGAAGGCGTGGACGCGAGAAAAACCAAGTTCGCATCTTTCGAAAGCGACTTCACCGACAAGCGCTCCATGGTTGACTTTGAAGTCCGCCGGAGGTGGGTCGAGCTCGCCTGCAAATTGATGGGATATTTGAAGGAAAGGTGGAGATCAGTATCGGCCAGGATGCTCCGATAGCTTTCAATATGCAGGTCAACTTCGTCGGCACGGATGACAACGGTAGGCCATTTCGGCGCCCTTGCCCATCGCGCCTCGAAACACCATACCCGAGACCCTAGAAATTCAAGAGTCGGAAGTCACAGCGGAATAGAAACCCAACCCGAGCCGGAGTCCCGAAGAGACGGGAGGCCAGATGAGAAGAAATGAAAACTGACCTGCGCATTGCAACCTCTCTCTGGCCTACCTTTTCCGAGCGCCGCGTAGTGCTGGTATCCGCCAAGTCGTCCAGTACCAAACCACCTCCTCAAATCTCAGTTCGCTTGCTTACGCAGCCAGCGTCACCTGAGCCGTGCAAATGGAGGCATCGGAACGGAGATGCCCGCCCCGGTAGCCGTTCTCTCGTTTCAATCAAAAACAATTAAGGGTTGGCAAATGAGCCAGCAAAAATATCCGAGTTGCCAAAAGTAGCGGGGCAATCACTGTTGGGGGCAGGACGCGGGACCGAACCTCCTGTTTCAAGCGACTCACGATAGGCATTCACAGCGGGACAGACTGCCGCGTGGCGAACGTCGGTCCATACTGCCGCTCCGTACGTGCGCGTTGCCACTGCATAAATGTAATCACCCAAGAATTCTATAGCAAATTCGGGGTGCGAGCTTGCCCGTGGGTCGCCTACCACGCCACGATGTAACTGACTGAATACAACAGGGCTACCGCCCGCACCGACGCTCGAATGTACAACAACTCCGACAAGGCCGCGCGGATCTGTCGCATTTGTCCGAAAGGGTGTCGTGAAGGCATCGTAAGCGACATATATGTCCGTACCTGTGGGCGAGATTGCACCCGCGCTATAGAAACCACGGTCGCCCGCTTGCGTGATGTTTTCGGGTGAGGACCACGTAACACCGCGGTTCATAGACACCGAGAGAAGCACATGTTCATGGTTCAGCCCAGCCCTGCCATCCACCCAGGTATCAATGATCTCATCCGTAGCCCCAACTCCCGTGGGAGCTCCATTTGCAATATCCACGCTTGGCGATGCTGAGAGATCATTCCGCGCTCCGGCAATCCCGTCTGACACGCATCTGCCCTGCACTGGATCAACGACAAAGCAAATGTCAACCGCCTGAACCGTGCGGCGAGGGCGTGTCCAGGTGTGACCACCGTCGGATGACTGTACGAGAATGTGGAATCCAAAGCCGGGGAGTCCCAAGGCGAACTCCTGCGCAAAAACGTAAACCACACCATGGCTGTCCGTACGGACGGAACAGCCGGAGAAGCCAAGGTGATTGATATTTCCCGCCGCCGGAGTGATCTGTTTCTCTTGCCAGGTATCTCCTCCGTCGCGGGAGATCGAGACGGTCAAGGGATTCGCAAAGGCATGCTGACTCTGGCTGAATGCACCGCGGAATGCAACGTCGCACAAGTACACATTGCCAAAAAACGGGCTAGAAGCAGCATTGTCCGCCCAGATCTGGTCTTTGTCGGAGAACAGAGCGGCATTGCGTCGTCCAACGATCACGGGGGGCATCCAGGCTGAGTTGTCTCCTGCAGCTGCCGCTTGGACGTTGTCGGTGCGCGAGACAGTCGCCGCAACAACGCCCCGAAATGCAGTTCTAGTAAGACGAGAAGCCAAGTTGGAATAGTAGAGGCGCGAACCGTTGGACCAAGAGAATGTGCCGTCCGGACCAGGTCTTGGCCCGAAAGCAACTCCGGGATCCCCTGCGCTCATTAATCCACTCTCGAAGTATCGCGGCACGGTGCCGATCGGCCCAACATGCGGTGTGCATGGAGCTGGTCCCAGACAGTCACGCCCGGTCAAACCAGTGTATGTAGGTTGTGTCCACGTCTTGCCACTGTCGAAAGAAAAATACACTCCCGAGAGCCCTACTCCAGGCGTGAAATCACAGACCGTGGGATCGCCGGCGGCGCAGGCTTCGAGGTCGAAAGCGTCATTTGCACCCGCAACAAGAATATTGGGATGATTGGCATCGACAGCGAGCGCGGGTTCTTCTTGATGATTTTGAGGAAACATGGTTGCTGGACTGCCGACCGTGACCAACGAATCCTGCGATTGAGAATAGGAAGTGAGGGCGCAAATTGAAAACAGAGAAAGCGCGACGGACGCCAGCATGGAACGAAACATGAGAAGACTCCTTTCAGGAGGGTAATAGGTGGGTGGGCATGCGAAATTTTAATCGAAATCCAGAGTTCAGTGCGTAAATCATCGGAATGATGCGATTAACAGATACCACTTGGAATCCATGTAAAAAGGCGGCCCGTTCTGTTGAGAGTCCAAGCGAGGAAACCAGACCGGGGGCTACTTGCCACCAGTAACCCATTCCCAGGCCGCTTCCAGACGCGTGGCTTGAGCGAAATTTTCCGCAATCAATATGGGCTAGAACGGATCGAATGCCAATGCTGAGACCTCAAAACTCCTAAGTTTACTGACCAGAGAGCGCCTCGATCTTTTCGACCACCAGCGCGCTCGAACCACCTCGCAGAAAAAATCTCCCTTTAACCTTAACTCTTTGTCCCGCAAATGGAAGCAGCTTTTCGTTTTGGCCCGAAGCAGGCGTGTTATCAGCAATCGGCAAATAAATGGTTCCGTCATCGCTCAGAATAACCAGCGGAGAACCGGCTTTAGCGCAGGCCGTAGCGCACTCCGCACTAATGGGTTTCTTCAGTTCCTTCGTAAACGTGCATGCGGAATCGATCACGTATCCCTTTACAGAAATCGACCGGGCTGCACCCGTCGAGGCGAAAGCAATCACGAGCAAAATGCAAGCAAGCGCCGCTCCGTTCCTTAGTGTCATGTATTCACCTGAATGCCTCCTTCGATGGGAATAAGCCCGCGACCGATGGCCCATCAAAGATGATTTGTCGAAAGTTCTTTAGTGCGCTATCGAACAAAGGCGCGATGACAGGAGCAGAATTCAAACGGTTTTAACAGATTTGTGGCGTCGAGCGGGCCGTGCCTAACTGATGGGCTAGGAATGCACTGCCGTGAGGAAGGCTCCTCGCGTGCGTTCCAGAGTCTTTGATAGATCGACGAAAGCCTGTTCCGCTGTGGGGTGACTGAAGGATCGAGCGGTCACCAAGCGCGCCTGAGCCGATTGCTCGCTGCCAAGCTTTTGGTTGGCAAAGGCTAAGCGAAAAAGTGAGAAGGCGTTCTCGTTATCTTGTTCAAGAAGAGGTAAGGCCTGATCGTAGTTGCCTTCATATAGAAGAACCGCACCACTGGCGCCACTGAGAGCATGCTGTATGGCAGCACTGGGGGTGTGGCTCGCCATTCCCTCCAACTGGGCAACTGCGGTTTCTGCTTCGGTAAAGAGTCTGCGGTGGCTAGCGGCTTCGGCGCGTTCACGCAGGAATAACGCATACTCCTCCTGACGATCAGTCTCGGAAATCTTATTCGCTTCTCTCAGCACCTGCTCGGCTCTCAGAAGAAATTCAAGCTCAGGCCTTTGCTGGTGTTCTTCTGAGGAGCAAGGCGAATGCGTGCGCCGTTCGCCCCACCTCTCTTGTCAGAGCCACGAAATGTCGAAGCCGATGCCCATGCGGTCGACACCAGATCAGTCACCGAAATCCCGGAGCCGAGAATCTTTGCCTTCAATGTAGCGGCATCGTTGTCATCGATCAGCGGATGATCAACAGGAGGAATTGGGTCTTGCCAAATGAGAGTTTCCTTTGGCACAAGCGGGCCGAGATAGCGGGTGATCGGACCCATGTCGCGGTGTGTAAGCTTGAACCATGCTCGAGCGAATGCGTCGGCGAACTGATCCGGATTCTCATAGAATCGTCGCGAGATCTTCTCGTATGCCAGATCAAGGCGCAGCGACAGATCAGTGGTCAGCATAGTGGGTACTCGCTTCTTCGTCTTATCGAACGGGTCCGGTATAGTTGGTTGGCCATTTTTGCCCGCCATTGTTTCGCTGACCGCCGGACTCGTCATCAGCTCCCACTCGTGCTCAAATAGGTTTTTGAAGAACAGATTGCTCCACTTTGTCGGTGTCTGCGTCCAGATGACCTCCGGACCGCCGGTGATGGCATCGGCTCCGATTCCTGTGGCAAACTTGCTTTTCCAACCCAGGCCCTGATCTTCTAGGGCGCCGCTTTCCGGCTCCGGCCCGACCAGAGATGGATCTCCGGCACCATGAGTCTTGCCGAAAGTGTGGCCGCCTGCGATAAGTGCCACAGTCTCTTCGTCGTTCATGGCCATGCGGAAAAATGTTTCGCGGATATCTTTCGCCGCTGCGAGCGGGTCAGGGTTGCCATTTGGTCCTTCGGGACCGCGGCAACCGGCTCCGACAGCTGACGCTCGCCGCTATAACGTTCGTCACCGAGCCATGTCCCTTCAGGCCCCCCGTAAAGCTCCTCAGGCTCCCAGACATCGGCGCGCCCTCCTGCAAAACCGAAGGTCTTGAAGCCCATCGTTTCCAGCGCAACGTTCCCCGCAAGAATCATCAGATCAGCCCACGATATCTTCTCGCCATACTTCTGTTTGATCGGCCACAAAAGGCGACGGGCTTTATCGAGGTTCGCGTTGTCCGGCCAGCTATTCAGCGGCGCAAAGCGTTGCTGCCCCGCTCCCGCTCCGCCGCGGCCGTCTGTAATCCGATAAGGCCCTGCACTGTGCCATGCCATGCGGATCATCAATCCCCCATAATGGCCAAAGTCAGCCGGCCACCAATCCTGAGAATCCGTCATCATGACCTGCAAATCCTTGATCACCGCATGGAGCTCAGGGTTTGAAACTCTTTGGCATAGTCGAACTCGTCGCCTATAGGGTCGGACAGACTGGAATTGCGGTGAAGAACCGAGATATCCAGAGCCTCTGGCCACCAGTCGCGGTTCCTGCGGCCGCGCACCCCCGAAGCAACCGGGCACTTCGCCGTACCCGCTATGGTCGTCTAAAACCGAATTGGTGCAAGCCGGTTTCGCCCCCCCTCACTGGTCGCATCCGTTATCTTCTGCATTACGCTGAAGAAAGGGCACGACCATCTCACGAGTCGCGGTGTTCTCGCCGGGCCGATTCGGGATGGAGTCGACGTGCAGTTCTTTGAAATCCGTGACAACGAGGGGAACCTCATCACCGAGTTCGCACTCTCGATTACGATGGACGAATCAGGGAAGCACCGTGCGTATTCGGACAGGAAATTCAGAGTCGTTCTCTATTCGACGAGCCACAGCCAATGATTCCAATGGAATTCTCGAATGCCTCTCTCTAGCCTTTGCTCCCTTCCGTGAGAGCTACTCGGAAGAGGGATTTCTGGATACGACTCTCACGCCAGAGACAATAACGAAGCGATTGCAAGAGATGTTGGTGCTCGTTGCGGTGCAGGAAGGCAGCATAATTGGAACGATAGGCTGCAAAGTGGATGAGAGTGAAGGGCACTTGCGTGGCATGGCGGTACGACCTGAGTGGCAAGGCTCCCCCGTAGCGACGGAATTACTCGCCGTCGCCGAGCAGGAGCTTTACAACGCTGGATGCTCCACAATCACTCTGGAGACAACTGAGCCGCTCAAGAGAGCAATGCGATTTTACGAGAAGAATGGCTTCCGGGCGACTGGGCACATTGGGAATTTCTTCGGCATGCTACTTTTCAAATATCGTAAACAGATTAGAGGAAAATAGAGCCATTCACTCAGCGCTATTCCATGTAGCTGTAGGCTTGTTGCGGAAGTTCACCACGACTGCGCCTGCGGTGCACAATCCAGGTGCCTAATCCTACTAGAAACACGACCCAATTTATCCCCAACTTGCTTGTTATGAGAATTCCAGGGCTCGCAATGGGCACTGTCGAGTCATCCAACACCCAAACGGCTTTTTCCGAGAGTAAACTTGCATCCTTGGGTTCGTCTGAATAATAGCGAAGCCAGCCCATTACTCGCGTGCCATCACCAAGTTCAACTTGGAGACGCCGCGCGCCGAATTAGACGCCTGTACAGTTTCAGGTCGAAAGGTGGATGGAGTGGTTCCAACCAGTAAGGTGTTTCCGGCGCGCCGCTGAATTAGCAAGGTGATTGGCTTCGGCATTACTCTCGCGGTCAATGTGTGAGATCGAGAATTGAAGCGAACGGGCGAGCTTTCGACAAATCCAGTTCAGCGAGTATAGCCGTGGGCTGCGGCAGACGTATTCGCCGTTTAATTGTCTCACCATAACCTGTGAATCTGAATAAACGTGGAGAGATGTGGCTTCCAGCTTCAGCGCACACTGCAGCGCTTCCATAAGCGCAATGTATTCCGCAACGTTGTTATCTTTATGACCAATCCATTTAGCGATTAGAATTTTTCCGGCAGGGCTGCCCTCGATCACGACTCCGATTCCCGAGGGACCTGGATTGCCCAGAGATCCGCCATCCACATACGCCACCAACGCCAAGTTCATTTGATTCATGTCACCATGCTTCATTGAATCGCGGGCGTCAAGTGTGTTTTCTTATTCTAGCAGCGGTGCATAAGCTGTGAAATGAGTGTGAAAATTCGGAAGGATAGCCGGTTAACGGCATCATGGCGAAGGCTTTGCAGTCTAGCCGTTTTTAACCCGAGGAAACACCATGATGCACTGAAAAGCGGCGTTGACATTTTTCCACTGAGCCGTTACTTTCCTCTGCGTCGACGGCTGAAAGGGTTGATTAAATAAACCGAATCGATCCAAAGTAGGCTGGGTGATCCGCTACGCAGGGCGACCTGAGGAGCGACCAGACCCGAAAAAACCGACTGACTCTGCGAGGAGCAGTTGGGGTTTGGAACTGCGAAAGCAGTGATTACATCAAGGGCCGTGATGGTGCACGCCTCCACGCTGTAGACTCCCTCGCAGGAGTCGGTAGCTAGAGCGTAACCAATATCACGGCCTTTCTTCCGTTATGTCCTTTCCAAGAAGTCAAAGCCGTTTGCCGGTACCTTCCACGAACTTCCAGCATTGTCAGGAGTAGATGGTGAAGGCTCAGCTTGAGAGTATTGTGGAACAGATGTACCGCGCTGGCATACGATTCGATGACGCCCTCCGTGAGTTCCAAAAGGCATTCGTGTTGATGGTCTTGCAGCAGAAAAAAGGAAATCAATGCAAGGCAGCGGACCAACTCGGAATGCATCGCAATACACTGCGCCGAACCATTACCGATCTGCAGATAGATGTCAATTCCGTACGCGAGGCTAGGCACGGCCTTGCACCTCCGAGGGTGTCTGCCGGATCGTTAAGAAAAATGGCTTAATGAAGAACGAATCGGTTCGTCACTGCTCAACTTTTTCTAGCATCCAACAATGATCTGTGGTAACACTCGCGCGGAACCGAACCGAGCCAGAGGCCAAGTTTAGTAAGAGCTCACGGTAATCCGGCGGTTCGTGATAGCTCATATAGAAGGTCTTCTGATCCGCGTTAATGTAAGTTGGACCGTTGTGCCAGGAGATAGAAGACACACTCATCGGGAAGGACCCGATCTCTTTTTT
>Ga0310810_10002997_pt1 | contig 18318 bp, 14 predicted proteins | sample NCmetagenome_FD_207641 | JGI IMG/M metagenome (GOLD analysis project Ga0310810, IMG submission 207641) | Soil microbial communities from experimental microcosm in Duke University, North Carolina, United States - NC | ecosystem: Engineered > Artificial ecosystem > Soil microcosm > Unclassified ...
CAACGAAGACGAAGGGGAACAGACCAAGCCGCGATCGCTTCCTGGAAGCGCTGGCAGCTTCTCGCTCGTCGACATCCGCGACGGCTCCAACGTGATCGACTGGTACCCCGAAGACCACCCGAAGATGACCGACATCATCCGGCTGGGGCCGTCGAAGCTCGAGACCGGGCGGCGAGGGTGCGGCTTCTGCCATCTCCCGAACGGTCTCGGACGACCCGAGAACGCTCCAGTGGCCGGTCTGCCTCCGGCCTACTTCGTCCAGCAAATGAAAGACTTCCGGAACGGGCTCCGCCGAAGCTCGGATCCTCGAAAGCCGAACACCAACACGATGATCGATTTGGCCCGCGCGATGACGGACGAGGAGATGCAGCAGGCCGCCGAGTTCTTCGGGGCCATTAAGTGGAAGCCGCGGGTGAAGGTGATCGAGACCGAACTCGTCCCGAAAACCCGCATCGTCGGCAACCTGTTTCTCCCCGTGGAGACCGAGCGCACCGAGCCCATCGCGGGCCGCATCATCGAAGTGCCTGCGGACGAGGAGAGGACCGAGCTGCTGCGCGATCCGCGGACCGGATTTGTTGCCTACGTGCCGCCGGGCAGTCTCGCGCGCGGCAAACAACTAGTCAGGCTCGGTGGCGCAGAGATCGTCGGCAACCAGATCGTCCAGGGAAAGACGACAGCGTGCACGGCCTGTCACGCGCCCGACCTCATGGGTGTTGGCAACGTGCCGCCGATCGCCGGCCGGTCGCCGAGCTATCTGGCGCGCCAGATCTTCGACATCCAACAGGGCGCTCGCCGCGGGTCGGCTGTCGACCTGATGAAGGTGGCGGTGGCCAAGTTGAACGCTGACGACATCACGGCCATCGTCGCTTACGTCGCGTCGAAGTTCCCGCCGGACGCGGAAGACGTCGCGGCGGCCGACGAGTTCAGAGCCGACCACGCGTACAACAACAGTCGATAACCGAACGTGTAGTGTCCGGCTTTAGCCGGACCTTGATGGCCGCCTGCTTCGAAGGCTCAGCGCTCGCTGTTGACGGCATTCGCCGTCGCGTGAGCGCTGCGCACACGATGGGCCCGATCCGAGTAGCCGATCCAGAGAATCGCTACGCCGGCCGCGGCCGACAACGCGACCAGTGGCACGAGCGACAGAGAGAAGCGGCCAGTGGCGTCTCTGATTGCACCCATCGCGTAGGTCGTGCCGAACCCAGCGAGGTTGCTGATCGCGTTGATCTGTGCGAGACCTGCGGGTGCCGTGCTCGCCGACAGCCATTCGGTCGAGACCGCCCACGCCGGCCCCTTGCCTGCGTAGATACCGATCGCGGCAAGACACAGGATCACCACGATCGATGCCAATGAGTCAAAGGCGATCGCGGCGGCAAGGCTGGCGGCGGCCAGGAACAACGGCAGCGCCGCATGCCACACGCGCTCGCGCTTCCGATCGGATCGATGGCCCCACCAGAGCATCGCGATCGCGGCAAGCGCGAACGGAATTGAACTCAGCAGGCCCGTCTGCATGTTCGTCAAACCGTACGACTTGATGATCTGTGGCTGCCACAGCTGGAGACCGCTGCTTACCGCCGTGCTCCCAGCGAGGACGAGGCTGAGAATCAGCACATCGCGGTTCCACAGCACCTGCCACAGACTTCCCTCTGCAAGACGGGCTCGCCCCGTCCCGTCGCGATCCAGACGTCGCTGCAGCCAGTCGCGCTCGTCAGGCGACAGCCATCGCGCGTGTGCGGGACGGTCGGTCAGCACGAACAGGCACGTCAGCCCGAGCAGTACTGCCGGAATGCCTTCGATGATGAACATCCATTGCCAGCCGCGAATGCCGAGCCAGCCATCGAAACCGAGAAGCGCAGCAGAGATTGGCGATCCCAGGAAACCGGAAACGGGAATAGCGACTGTGAAGAGCGCGATGATGCGCGCACGGTACTCGGATGGAAACCAGTAGGTGAGGTACAGCATCACCCCCGGAAAGAATCCTGCTTCGGCAGCGCCGAGGAGGAATCGCATGGCGTAGAGCGAACGCGGGCCGGTCACCAGCGCCATCGCCATGGCCAGCACGCCCCAGGTGATCATGATGCGCGCAATCCAGAGCCTGGCACCAACGCGCGCGAGGACGAGATTGCTCGGCACTTCGAACACGAAGTACGAGAGAAAGAAAATGCCCCCGCCGAGGCCGAACACGGTGGCCGACAGGTTCAGGTCGCGCACCATCTGGAGCGCGGCAAATCCGAGGTTGACTCGATCGACGAACGAGACGAAATAACAGACCATCAGGAACGGCAGCAGCCGCAACGTGACTCGCCGGATGGTCGTCGCCTCGAACTCGCTCGCGGAGTGTGGGTGACCGGTCTGCATCGACATGCATTCTATGGGCTTTGGGCTCTGGGCTCTGGGCTCTAGGTTTTGGTCGGCGCCGTCGTCACCATCCTGATGCAGCATCGAGAGGGAGGCCGCCGGCCATCACCGCTTCGATGCGCCGGATGCGACCGTCCTCGATCTTGAAGAGCTCGGAGATCACCACTGCCTGCTTGCGCAGCATCGCTTCCGAGTGCTTCACGACTTCGCCGCTCGGCAGCGTGTAGGTCGGCTCGGTGCCACCGTGCCGGAACATGTACATGCCGGACACGAGCCCGCGCTCCTCGTCCACCACCAGGTGACGACGCGGTGCGATCTGAGTGATGTAGTTCCACATCGGGTGATTCACGTTCTCGCGGCATCCGAGTCCCGCGAGTCCCGGTGCACCGGCGCGGCCGGCCGTTGTCATTCCGTTCTCGACGCGGAGGCAGTCGCTCGTGAACGGCACGTGATCGACGATGTTCTTCTCGAGGGTTTCAAAGTACCGGTTCGCGATGTCCACCATCTCCGCACGAGGACGACGCTGCGCGGGCGGGAGGGACGCGGTCCAGACCGGATCGACTGTGACCAGGTTGTCGACGCTGCCGAAGCCGGTTTGCCCGATGCCGACGTAGACCGACTCGATCTCGCTGATGCGTCGCTCCTCTACTTTCATGCGCAGCGTGAGGAGACCGGGGCGCTCTGTGCCGTCCACCACCGTATAGAGCGCGACCTGTCCGGCGGTCGGATCGGCGACGAACAGCTTGTAGCCGCGCACGCCCTTGATGGACTCCCACACGCCCTGTCCGAGTGACATCGGCCGAGTGTTCTGCGTGAAGCGCAGGTTCGCGGTGACCGGCGCCTTTGCCGGATCGCGCGCCACCATCGCTGACAGGTAGGCCTCGGTCAATCCGATCATGCACTCGCGGTTGCAGGCGCCATTTCCCTGCGCGCCCACGGCCGCCACGGCCATCGTCAGCATTGCCCCAGCCAGCAGAGTCCACATCGTCCGACGCATCGTCTTCTGTCCTCCGGCTGAATTATAGGGTCGCGTCGTCTACACTTCGGGCGTGCAGCAGCAAACCGCTCGTCGGCTCCTGACGTGGCTGTTGTACGTGATGGGCGGCATGATGAGCCTGGCATTTCTTGCGGTCGTCATGCCCACATCGGCAATGGCCGCGATCGCCGACTGGCTCGGCGTGGGACCGCTGCCGCGTTCACCGCTGACCGAGTACCTCACGCGTTCACTCTCGGCGATGTACGGCGTGCTCGGCGTTCTTCATCTCTATCTCGCCCGCGATGTCGTCCGTTATCTCGATCTGATCGTCGTCTTCGGCTGGCTCACCGTTCTGGCCGGCGTGATCCAGACCGTCATCGACTTCGCTGCCGGTATGCCGCTATTGTGGAGTTGGAGTGAGGGACCGTCCACCGTACTCGCCGGTCTGGCGTATGTCTGGCTGGCGCGGCGAGCGCGCTAGCGAGAAATCCCTGTCGATTTCCAACGCCTACACGACGACGATGCCGCCGCTGGGGTCGACGGCTTCGTTCGGCGCGAGTGTGCTCGGGGGAGTCCGATTGCAGGACAGGGCGAAGAACGCTCTAACGCTTGAGACGCTTTGCCGCGGCCACGCCGGCTGCTGCCACGGCGGCGGCGCCGACAACGGTCGCCACGACCTTCACTCTCTTTCGCTTGCGGGTCCGGCCGGTGATCTTTCCGACGACCACCCCAGCCGCTTCGGTGGCCTGCTTGCTCACTCGCGCGACGGTCTTGCTGGCTTCCCTAACAGTCTTCTGAGCCAGCTGAGTCGCCAGGCGTCCACCTTGACGCCCCGCCTCCCCGGCGGCTGCCCTTGCGTGGATCACTGCCTGCCCGGCTTCCTTCTTTATGCTCACCATGTGCCGTTCTCCTGTCGACGGATGCTCGACGCATGTGTCGAATCCCTCTACGGCCTCCTGCTGTGCAATTCCACAGCCAGCGCCGCGCATTCCATTGCGTTCGGCGACTCACGCGGCTCAGTTGGAGAATCGAGAAGGGTCCAGTCCGAAGGTCTGACGATTTCAATCCGGCACGTAGGCGATCATCATGCTGCGGAGAGCGGCGTACTCGAAGTCGGACGCGCGGCCGAATTCCTTCTCGTACTCCTTGAGCGGGTTCTTGGTCACGGCGTCTTCGGGACCGAGGCCCATGTTCAGATAGCCGATCATCGTCGTGAACAGCTTCTGATACATGTCGCGGTGACGCACGATGTCGGCGCCGGTCATCATGCGACCAACGGCAGGCACGACGCGGGTGTCGGGTTTGACGATCGTCGCGAGCCGTTCGAGCGCGCGGACGCGGCCGCCAAGCCAGGCGCCGTTCTTGTGATCGAGCAGCGGCCACTCCTCCGCTGATGCAACTCCGCCGAGAGCGACCAGATTCAGCTTCGGGAAGTGCACGAACAGATCGCCGTCCGTGTGTGCCGCGGGCATATAGCCGTAGTCGACCTGTTGGCCTGCGAACTCCATCGAGCCATCGCCGCGCGTGGTCTTCGTCGGTCGCCCTTCCTTCGGCAGCGCCGGCACGCGGCTGGTGAAGCCGATCGCGGAGTACACCGTGTTGCTCACCATCATCTTCGTCTTCTCGTGCGCGAAGATGACGCCACCACTCTTCCCCACCGCTTCGTTGGCGCCCGTTTGGTCAGGATGCCAGTGCGTGTTGATCAGCGTGTTGATGCGCGTGCTCTTCGTCGCGGCCTTCACCGCGTCGATCAGCGCGCTCGCGTTGGCCGCGCGGCCGCCGTCGATCATCAAGGCGCCGTCGGGACCGGGCAGTGCGATCACGTTGCCGCCGGCGCCCTGGAGCAGCGTCGCGCCGCCGAGGTCCGTTGTCGTGATGCGGGCTTGCGCGTGAACGCGAGTCTGAAGACTCGCCTCTACGAGTGCGGCGGCACTCAGATAGAGAAAGGTCCGACGAGAGGTCCGGCTGCCACCTTCGCGCTGCGCGCTACGGTGGCCAAGGAAGCCGGACACTACACCTGTAACGCTGTCAGTCCGCCTAAAGGCGGACACTACATCTGAATCTTTAAGGGGCACTGGTGATCGAGGGTTTGTAGACCGGCTCATGAACCGTGGACTCGCCGAGCGGCCAGATGTCGTCCCAGACGCCCTGCGGCGGACCGAGCACCGGCCACATGGGACTCTTCGCCATCAGCTTCGTCGCGCCCAGCTCGCGCAGCAACTGCGCTTCCTCTTTGTAGATCGGTGTCTGCAGCGCCATGAACGGCATGAAGCCGCGCGACTGCGTGTAGTCGAGCGCGGTCAGGCCGTCCTGATCGACCGCGTCCATGTCGATCTTGAACGTCGCGAGCTCCTTGATGACGGTCTTGAACCGCTTGCGCACGGCATAGTGCAGCGCCGTGCCGCCGCGGATCTCTTCCCGATGATTGACCAGCGCGATGACGTTGACGTCGGCACCGGCCTTCTGCAGAACGCGAATCAGTTCGAGTGCCTGTGGCTCAACCGCGCGGCCGGCAAGCACTGCGTGGATCGGCGTCTGCCGGTCGGCCGTGGTAATGGTCGCGTCGGCGCCATGTTCCAGCAACAGCTTCAGCACCTCGGCGTCGGCGTTCACGGCTGCGCGAATCAACGGCGTGACGCCACGGGTGTAGACCACGCCCCGCGCGTTCGCCGGCTGGAAGAACAACTGCATGTTGGGATCGGCGCCGCGATCGAGCAGCAGCTTGACGATCTCAATGCCCTTGGTCTGATTCGGCGCATCGATGGATGCCCGTCCACCGTCGATGCGGGTGCGCAGGTCGATCGCGGTGAGCAGCGGCGCCTCGCCGAAGATGTTCCACTGGTTGACGTCGGCGCCGGCTTCGATCAGCTGCTTCGCCAGATCCCAGTTCGCGTTCATGATGGCCACGAGCAGCGGCGACACGCTGTCGGGATCCGGCAGATCGATGTCGGCCTTGTTGTCGAGCAGCACCTTCACGCACGCCGCGCAGTTTTCGCGAGCGGCATAGAGCAGCGGCGTGAATCCGCCGCTGTCCAGGTTCTTGGGACGGCCCTCGGCCTGGATGTGACGCTGATAGTTGCGATCGATCGAGCGAGCGTTGACGTCGGCGCCCTTCGAGATGAGCAACTGCATCATCTCGGGATGTCGGCGCGCTGACGCCCACATCAGCGCGGTCTGCCCGCCCCACTTCTCTTTCGCATCAACGGTCGCGCCATGCTGCAGCAGTACCTGGGCGGCTTCGACGTTGCCGGTTCTCGCAACGGCGAGGAGTGCGGTCTGTCCGTCGGGATTGGGCGAGTCGGCGTTCGCGCCGGCTTCGAGCAGCACCTTCAACATCTCGGCGTTGCCGACTTCGGCGGCGAGCGTCATTGGCGACGCGCCGTACTTGTTGGCGAGTGAGACGTTGGCGCCGAGGCGCAGTAGACGCTTCGCTTCGGCGACGTCGCCGTTGTAGACCGCCCACTGCAGCGGAGTGCTGCCGTCGGGGTTGGTCCGGTTGACGTCGGCCTTCGCCGGCCGGTCCGAAGGACCGGCCTTACGAGTCTGCGCAACGGCGGGGGCAGAGATTGCCAGAATCGCGAGGACTATTACGGCGGGTCTTAAGAACAAGACCCGCCCCACGGCTGTCGGTGACAAGACCCGTCCAACGCTGCTTAACAACACGACCACGCCCCTACACCTCGGTGAAGACGCCCGTATTGTCGGCGAACTTTTCGTAATCCTGCGACGGCACACCCGCACGATTCAGCATCGTCACGAGAATATTGGCGTGTGGCGTGTCCTGCGGGAAGTGCAGATGCTGGTTGCCCTTGACGCCACCGCCACGACCGATCAGCGCCTGCGGCAGCGGATCGTTGTTGTGCGCGTCGCTGTTGGCCATGTTGCTGCCGAACAGGACGAGCGAGTTGTCGAGCACGTTGCCGTTGCCCTCGCGCATCTCGTGGAGACGCTTGACGAACTTCGCGAACACCGCGGTGTGGTAGTTCTGAATCTTCCGCAGGTTGGCGATGCGGTCGGGGAATCCACCCCAGTGCGACGTCGGATGGAACGCCTCATGGACGTCCAGGTTCGGATACGTCCGCATGCTCGCTTCCTCGACCATCTTCAGCGTCGCGACGCGCGTGCGATTGGTCTGCCACGAGAGCGCGATCATCTCGAACTGAATGTCGAGCAGTTCGCCGAAGTCCTCGGGCGGACCGAGCGGCGCGCCAGGAATATCGTCGCGCAGCGACTTGGCATTGGCCTCGAGCTTCTGCACGCGGCCTTCGATCTCTCGGACTGAATCGAGATAGTCGTTGACCCTCGCGCGATCCCCGGCATCGAGCTTCTTATTCAGACTCGCGGTTGCGTCGCGAACGTAGTCGAGCAAACTGCCGGTCGTGCTCAGGATGGCTTCGCGTTCCTGCGCGGTGTCGCCCTGGCCGAACATGCCGTAGAACGCCTTCCGCGGATTGCTCTCCATCGGCAGCGGCTGCCCCGGCGTGCGGAACGAAATCATGCCGCCCGGCTCGCCGCACAACTCCAGCGACGGGAGCGACGTGTCCTTGCCCAGGTGCTTCGCGGCGATCTGGTCCACGGTGACGCCGACGCCGGTCTTCGGATCACGACGACGCGGGCTGACGCAGTTGAGCCAGGTCTCTTCGATGATGCCGTGCGGACTGGAGCTCTCACCGCCCTTGTTGCGCAGACCGCTGACGACGGTCACGTACTCGCGGAACGGTTCGAGCGGCTGAATGATGAACGGGAATTCGAAGTCGCGGCCGGTTTTCGTCGGCTGCCATTGATCCTGCAACGCGCCGTGCGGGAAATAGATGAAGCCAAGACGCGTGGTCGAGGCCGCGAGCGTCTGCGCGAATGCCGTTCCGGCCGGGATCATCGCGTCCAGTAAAGGAAGCGCGATCGTTGCACCGGCGCCTTTGAGAACCGTGCGCCGTGACAGATGCTTTCCGCTGAGAAACGACATCACTGCACTCCTGCGGTGGTGGTTGACGTGGGCTTGGCTGCCGGCTTCGCGCCTGGCGCTTCGGCGCCCAGGGAAGCACTGCTTACCGGTGGTTTCACCGGCGCGGGCGCGACATCGTGCTCGACTTCTCTCTTGCGGAACGCATCGCTCGAGACGACGCCCATCACGATGGACTTGAAGCGGTAGTTGTCGGCCTTCGCCTCACGGACGATGCGACGGACCGTGGGCATGTCGTGGTAGTCGAGGCTGCGACCCAGCGCGTAGGTCATCAGGTTTTCGGTGAACGCCTGGATGAACTGATGATCGGGCCGCTCAACGAGCGCACGGCGCAGGTCGTCGGGTCCATTGATCGCGGTCCCATCCGGCAACTTGCCTGTCGGCTCGATGGGCGTCTGCGTATCCGGGTCATTGACGCGATACTGCCCAACCGCGTTGAAGTTCTCGAGCGCGAACCCAAGTGGATCCATCACGCCATGACACGCGAAGCACGACGCCTTCTCGCGGTGCTGCTCGAGTCGCGCGCGCAAGGTCTTCGCAGGCTGACCGCGCCGGTTCTCCGGCAGCGACGGCACCTCGAGCGGTGGATCGGCCGGCGGCGTACCCAGCAGGCGATCGAGGATCCACGCGCCACGCAGCACGGGTGACGTGCGATTGGGATACGCCGTCATCATCAGGATCGCGCCCTTGCCCAGCAGACCCCGTCGCGCCGGGTTGTCGACCGTCACGCGACGGTAGTTCGCGCCCTTCACCGTCTCGATGCCGTAGTGCTGCGCGAGACGTTCGTTGAGGAAGGTGTAGTCGGCGGTCAGGAGGTCCATCACGCTGTTGTCGCCGCGCAGCACGGCGTCCACGAACAGGCGCAACTCCTCTTTGAACATCGCCCGTGGATCCAGCAGTCCGCTGGCATGCGGGAACTGTGTGCGGTCCGGCGTGATCTCATCGAGCTTCTTGATGTGCAGCCACTGGAAGGCGAAGTCGTCGCTGAGCGATTTCGCGCGCGGGTCAGCGAGCATTCGCGTGAGCTGCGCCGCCAGCACATCGGGCTTGCTCAGACGCGACGCGGTCGCGAGCTTCACCAGCTCCTCGTCCGGGAGGCTGCTCCACAGGAAGAATGAGAGACGCGACGCGAGTTCCAGATCGCTCAGCGTGCGAGTCGCACCGGTGCCGGCACCCGACTCAGCGCGATACAAGAAGTGCGGGCTGGCCAGAATCGCGGTCAGCGCATCGCGCACGCCGCCCTCGAAGCCGCCACTCGCAGAACCCGCCTTGTAGAACGCCATCAGCGGATTGACGTCTTCCGCGGTCACGGGACGACGGAACGCCCGGCGCGCGAGGTCAGCGACAACCCGATTCGCGCAGGCGGCTTCATCGCGTGGTCCCGTCGGCGTGCAGATAAAGATTTTCGATCGACTCGCCGACTTGCTCATGCCCGTGACGTTGAGCGGTCCGCGAATCTGTAACGCGTGTGCGGCCTGGATGCGCTCCTGCCCGCCCTCGAGCGCGATCGTGCGAGTACGCTCGTCGCTCTCGGCGTAGCTGCGCTGCACGAACGTGATCGCCAGCTTGTGCTGCCCCTGCGTCGCCTTGAACTTGATCTTCCGCAGTCGTGCGTTGATGGCTTCGACCGCAGGATCCAGCGTCTGATCGATCGCCTTGTAATCGACTTCCCCACCAATGTTCGTGCGATAGAACTCGACACCGTCGAGCAGCGCGACGACGGTGTTCTCGAACTCCATGCGCGGCACTTCGCGCGCGAGCGCCATGTCCCCAATGGTCAGCTCGTATTCGCCGTCGGCCGGGAAGTTGTGCTCGACGATGAAGCCGCCGCGCGTGCCGAAGGGCATGCCCTCGAGGCGATGTTGCTGCCGGCCCGTGCCGGGCGCGCCCTGCGGCGGCAGCGAGATCACCATGTTGGCGACATCGCCGTACGTCGTCGTCTCGGCGAGCGCCTTCGGGTTGCCAATCGCTTCGAGCGCGACAGCGCGAGCCGCGTAGATATATTGGTCGATGAAGTTGGGCGAGACCTGCAAGGCCGCGGCGTTGTTATCGAAGTTGCCCTTGATGTTGTCGTCGGGCAACCAGGCCGTGGCGTCGATGTTGAGGCCGAGCAGATCGCGGATGGCGTAGCCGTACTCGCGGCGATTGAGGCGACGCAGCGCCACGCGTCCCGGGTTGGTCACGGTGGAGGCGCTATCGATCTTGGTCTCGAGGAATGAGACGAACTCGGCGGCCGCGTGCGCGTCCGGCCGCTTCGCACCGGCGGGCGGCATCAGACCGCCGCGCAGCTTGCGAATCACCTTCTCCGCCACTTCGGCGCTCTGGTCAGGCGCGTCGAGATTGAGTGCCGACAGCGTCAGGCCGCCTGACTTCAGCTTTTCGTTGTGGCAGGCGACGCAGTACTGATCGACCAGTGCTCGTTGCGGGGACTTCGCCGCGGTTGGGGTCTGGCTCTGGGTCGTGCCCTGAGCCGTGCTCTGGGCCGTGCCCTGGGCATTGCCCTGAGCCTGGCCTTCCAACCAGCGCTCGCTCAACGCGCAGACGTACAGAAGGGCGACAAGCGTCGCGACCGCGGTTCTCATGCCACCTTTCATTATCGCTCCGAAGTCTAGCGGCGCACCGCAGTGTTCACAAGGGGCGGAGCCCCATGTTCACAAGGGTTTTGGGCTATTCCGGTTGAGCCTCGCCGCGCGTATTCCTGCCGGAGAACACGATGTTGCGTGCTTCCACGTTTACCGCCGTCAGCGTCTTTTTTTTAACCCTACCTGTCCAAAGCCGCGCTGCGGGCCCGATTCGCATCCCCGGCCCTGGCGAGGGTTACCAGATCACGAAGAACGAGACCACCCGATCGGCACCGGCTGGCTACGAGGGCCGCACAGATATCTCGACCCTGACAGCCGTCGGCAACACCCCCGCGACCATGGGCAAGCGCATCGTCGCCCGCTTCGAGCTCGGGAATCAGATCAAGACCTGCCCAGCGGCCGATGGAACCGCTGAAGGCAAAGGCGTGTTTTCGATGACCCTCGATTACACCGATCGGCCGGCCAGCGGAGCGGCCAGCACGGTTCATATCGAGATGAAGGCCGACGGCAAATATAAAGGTCAGGTCGGCGACGACGCCTGGGTCATGAACCCGGTCAATGGTGAGATCGACTACACCTACACACAGACCGGAACGTTGCGCGACCCGAGCGGCGCCATTGCCACACCAGCGGGCAGCAACATCACGCAGCACGTCACGATCCCTTTCACCGTCAGCAAGGATCTGACTGCGCCGTCTCTCGGGGCCTTCTCCGGTGGCGATCCGACGCAAGGTCGATATGCGGAGGCACTCAGCGCGGGGAGCGCGCTCGTCTACTGGGCCGGCGTCTACTACTCGACGGCGCAAACGAAATGGCGTCAAGACAACACGTGCGTCAACGTGGAATTCGCGCCGCCCTCGTATACGGTGCGACTGGTGCCAGGCGCAATGACCAGAGTGAACGCTGACATCAAAACGAAATCCGGTGCGACCGTGAAAGGCACGTTCAGTGGCGCGCGAGCCAGGTCCGGGGTCGGCTCTGTCTCTCCGGCGACCGGTGCGTCGCCGTTGGCATTCACCTTCACGGCGCCGACGCAACGCGTCTCCCATGCGAGCTTCGTCGTGAATGCCACGTCTCGTGCGGGCATTGCATCAGGAGAGTGGTTCGCGGGTCTGGGTACCGACTGGAGCGGCCAAATCAACTTCACGTACACGTTCGCTGGTGATCAGGGCGGGGACGAGCTTCTGACCTGGTCGAATTCCTCGTCGACGCAGATCACGATTGAAGTGCGCGATGGCAAGGCAACCGCCAAGGGCTACACCGAAGTCCACAACATGGGCGAGCACAGGCGGCGTGCATTTCGAGGCAGTGGGACAACCATCATCTTCCAATCGAGCGACACGCTCGACGGCAAGCTCGAGGACGAGGGGCCAGCCCAATTCGAAGTCATCATCCCGAGGCCCGACACGTATGTGGTCAGCGTCATGTATGAGTTCAACCGCGAGGGAAAGTCTCAGGCGCAGATGTGCGTTGGCAGCAACCCCTGCACGCTGTCAGAGCAGCAGTTGATCATCACGCCGCCGTTGCCAGGGATCGGCGGAAAGATCGACGATCCGAATCATCTGCGCGGCACGAAGACCGACAGCAAGCCCGCCGGGTACAGAGGGACAGGCACCGTGACCTCCACCCTCACCTGGGATCTCGCGCGGCAAGGCAGCGCACGATGATTCGCTGAAGAGCGCGGCGCCTCCGAAATGCCGGGCCTAGTGGCTCGTTTGCCACGTGCCGTGCAGTTCGCGGACGAGTGCGATCGCCTCGTCCGCCGTGTCTACGCAGCGCGGAATATCGAAGTCGCCAGGATTGGCGAGCGCGAGACGCGGGTCCTGCATGCTGGTCTTCGCCCACTCGACGAGTCCCGTCCACATCCTCCCGACCAAGATGAGTGGCACTTCCTTCAGATGCCGCACCTGCAGCAACTGCCAGATCATCAGCATCTCGAGCACAGTACCGATGCCTCCGGGCACGACGACGAAGGCGTCGGAGGCAAGCACGAAATGATGGAGGCGAGTGAAGAACGTCTCGTGCGTGAAGCTCTGATCCACGAACGGATTCGCGTGCTGCTCGAACGGCAGCTCGACGCGGATCCCGAGTGAGCCGGTCGTGACGGCGCCCTTCGCGCCCTCGTTGGCCGCCTGCATCAAGCCGGGGCCGCCACCGGTCACGATATCGCAGCCCATCTCGGCAAACGCCGCCGCCGTCCGCTTCACTTCCTCATAAACAAACGTGCCTGGCTGCGCGCGAGCCGAACCGAAGATCGCGACACGATAGCGGTCGCGCCTCGACGGTTTCAGTCGCGTCAGATTGTTCACGACCTTCCAGAGGTCGAGAACCGAGGTCACGAGCAGGTCTTTGACTGCGTCTTCATCCGCAAGGCTGACCATGCGGGACTCATTCACCTGCGTCCGGTCTTCCGCCACTGCTCGTGCCCCCCAGCTCACATAGCAGCTTCGGTGCCAATGGTCGAAGATTCGATCGCGGCTCCACCAACCGATCATCGAGACGCACGTCAAACTCCTGGCAGTCGCCATCGGGAGGTCAGATGCGAACTCGTGCGTTCATCTGCGCGACGTGCGTGGCCGCAGTACTCGCGGCCCATGGACAGGAACTCTCGTTCGACGTGGTGTCGGTCAAGGTGAACACGTCAGGAGGCGCTATCTCGCGGATGGCTGCGCCGGCCGGGACGGGACGATTCGAGGCGACCAACGTGCCAGTTCGAATGCTGATCCTGAACGCCTATGGCATTCCAGCCTTTCAGCTCACCGGCGGGCCGTCGTGGATCGAGAGCATGCGGGTGGACGTGGTCGCACGCGCGGCGACGTCAGTCACGCGCGATGAGATCTCGCAGATGGTCCGCGGCCTGCTCGCCGACCGATTCAACCTCGTGGTGCACCGTGAACAGCGAGAGATGCCGGTGTACTCGCTCGTCGTCGCGCGCGACGACAGACGGCTTGGTCCAAGGCTGAACGCAGCAACGACCAACTGTGCCGCCGTCACGGCCACGGGTGGCGCGGCACCGCAATTGCCATCCGGGCAACTGCTCTGCACGACGAGGATGTCGCCTGCCTCGATCAATGCCGGCGGAATGACGATGGCACGGCTCGCGCAAACACTGAGCGGGATCGTCGGTCGTGTCGTCACGGACGAGACGACGCTGCCGGGCACCTACGACCTGCAGCTCACGTTCACGCCCGAACAGCCACTGCCTCCGGGCGCAGCGCAGTCGGCGGATCCCGATGCGCCGTCGATCTTCGCCGCGCTCCAGGAGCAGCTCGGTCTGAAGCTCAACACCACGCGCGGCATGGTCGATGTCCTGGTGATCGACCGCGTCGATCCGCCGAAAGAGAACTGACCATCAGCGATTAGTCGGCAAGCGTCTGCGCCAGGCTGTCCAGCACCGCCTTCTCCTGCGCAGAAATCTTTGACGTGAGACCGAGAAAGCCACCGGCCGCCTCCGCCACGCTGCGCGCGCGTTCGAGTGCCGACGCGCGAATGTCATCCCGTTCTTTCGGTGAGAGCAACGGGAGAAGCGCGCGCATCTGACGCTTCCACGCGTCCATGAGCTCCGCACCGGGTTGCTGCACCAGCCAGTTTTTGAGCATCTGCCCGGCGACGCTGTCCGCCGCGATGCCCTGCGCGGCGGCGGCCTTCAGCACCGCGTCCCGCTCTTTCGGTTCGATCTGGCCGTCGGCCCAGGCAACCGCCGCAAGCGGCACGAGTTGCAACGCCAGCACCGTCCCCGGTTCGAGACCGAGCTCAATCAGGTGATCGATCAACGCATCGTCGTTGACGCGAACGACGTCGCGCATCGCCGCTCGACGCTCCTGCTTCGCGGCCTTGTCACGCATCTGCTGCAGAAGCCGGGCATTTTCCTTCGCAAAGAATGCGTCTTCGAGCCCCTTGCCGGCATCGTTCAAACTGTTTCGGTCCACGTCAGTCTCCTGTCCGCTACACTTCTTGATAGCGAATGCGAGGCACACCCGGAATACGTAACGACGCGCTGAGTCGTTTCGTCGAGCATCACTCCAGGCTGTTCGTGTTGACCGGTGCGGGCTGCAGCACCGACTCGGGCATTCCCGATTACCGCGACAGCAGCGGTGAATGGAAACGCCGCCCGCCCATTCGCTATCAGGAGTTCGTGGGCCACGAGCCCGCGCGGAAGCGCTACTGGGCGAGGAGCCTCGCCGGCTTCCGCCGGATGCGACTGGCGCGCCCAAACGACGCGCACCACGCGCTGGCGATGCTCGAACGCCGCGGACGAATCGCTCAGCTCGTCACGCAAAACGTCGATGGCTTGCATGACGCAGCCGGCAGCGAGAACGTCATCGATCTCCACGGACGCATCGATACCGTGCGCTGTCTCGGTTGCGGGCGACGATCGTCTCGCGAGGAATTGCAGCTCGAACTCGAACGGCGGAATCCCGACTTTGCCGCGCTCGATGCCGTCGAAGCGCCCGACGGAGACGCCGATCTCGAAGGCGTTGCGTTCGAGTCGTTCGACGTGCCGGCGTGCGCGGCGTGTGGTGGGATGCTGAAGCCCGACGTCGTGTTCTTCGGTGAGAACGTGCCGGCCGATCGCGTGCAGCGAGCGATGGCGCCGATTGCCACTTCCGACGCAATGCTCGTCGTCGGATCGTCGCTGATGATCTATTCCGGCTATCGCTTCGTGACCGCCGCGGCCGATGCAGGCAAACCGATCGCGGCGATCAACATCGGCCGAACGCGAGCGGACGATCTGCTCGCACTCAAGGTCGAGGACCGCTGCGCGAACGCGCTTCGTTTACTCACCTGCTGACAGCATCGATGATGCACCGCTAACCCTCGATGCGTGAGCATCGACCGATGCTTCAGCATCGACCACCAGCAGCACGAGCCGCGAGAGGCACGCCCAGTACAGGTCCATCACCTTCTGCAGAAAGTCGGCAGGCGGCAATGTCGGCGCAGTGATGACCAGCCGCCGCCAGGACTCAGTCAACGCACCAGTCGGCGTCGCCGCTTTGCTGAAGATCTCGAGTGCACTCTTGCGGCAGCGCTCGACCGTTGCCGCGAGACTGGCCGTCTGCGCACGTGCTTGTGCCGACGACTCGAGCCGTTCCGCGACCTCGTCGAGGATTGATATGGCCCTGACAAATCGGTGTGCCTCGATCGCGAACGGAATCGCGTCCGCCAGCGTCGTCACAGCGAGTGCCAGCTCGCGAGCTTCGCGATCGCCGCCGTTTCGCTCCAGCATGAGCACGCCAAGACCGATACGGCGCGCGACCAGCGTGTCGAAGGGAGCCAGGTACGCACGCAGCTTGTCTTGTTCGTGCTGTGCCCAGCTCTGGGTTGATTGCGATCCTTCCAGAGTCGGCGCGGCAATCTGAAAGTGTTCTGCCTCGAGCTTTGTTGCGCCGGCGAGGAACAGCTGCTCGGCATAGAACGCCAAATCGCGACGTGACTGAAGCTGCTCGAACTGCCGATAGGACTCATCGGTCAGCGTGGACTCCTTCACCGCAGTCCGCGCTCGGGCATGAGTGTCCTCGATCTCCACGACTCCTGCGGCGTCCGCGTCCACCAAAATCCGCAGTGGACGTGTGATGCTGAGCCGCGATGCGAACACGTTACGCAGCGCGGCGTCCGCCCGCTGCTGTTCTACTGCGCCGCGTAAGGCTTCATCGTTGGCGACGAGCTGCAATTTCTCGAGCTCGATGCCAAGGTCGGATTCGAAGTGATGACGCGTGACAGCGCTCGATAGCGTGTCGAAATCGAGAAAGAGACTCGTCGCGGGCTGATCTCCGCCGACGAGTGCACCGCTGGTTGCTAATGCGTGCGCGGCCGCGATGCGATCGGAATCGGACGGATGTGTATCGAAAGTTCCAGTGCGTTCGTCAGAGACTTTCTGCACCTGCTCGCGGACTCCCTCCGGCAAGCGGCGGCTGCATTCGGCGACGAGGTACGGCATGTCGCCCGGGATCGACTGTTTCTCCAGCAACTGCGGCAGCTGGTTGTAGGCGATCTGCGCACCGGCCGACAGCTCGCGGAGTCGGACGAACGTTCGCGCGAACGCATCGCTGCCGGCGATCTTCACCTCGTAGCTATCGGCGTCGAACTCCATCTGCCGCATCATGTAGCAGCTGACGCCGTGACCCACGATCATCACGCCCGCCAATGCTTGTCGCGACACCCACACTGATCCACGTGCCAGTGCCATCGGGAGCTGGACACGCCAGTCGCCTTCCTTCGACCACTCTTCGAGTGTGCTATCCCAGGAGTCGCGCTCGTGGACGACGCGATACAGCCATGCGTTGATTGACCTGATCACTGCGGTGGTGCGCATCCCGCCGCCCTGCGCGAAGTGACCGAACTCGTGCGCGAGGACGCCGCTCAATTGACGAACCGACAGTCCAGTCACGAGCGGAAGGCCGATCGTCAGATCGAGATCGCGGCCGAAGACTCCGAAGGCACCGCCTTTCAGCGACGCTGACGCGTTGACCTGGCAATCCACGTACACGCATGCCGGGAATGGCGCACGAACCTGACGGCAGATCTCGCGAATGAGTGCGTGCAGAACCGGCTGTTGCGTCTCCAGAACCTGCATCGGGTCGGCGCGACGCGCCCGCCTGGCGAAGATCGGCTTGACCATGAAGAAGAGCAGGATGGCGCCGACGACGCCCGGCGTGAGATAGCCAATGAGGCGCCACTGCTTGCCCCCCGATCCATCGAGGATCCATGTGTTCGTCGTCACGTGCCAGAAGACGAACCAGCCGACGAGCGCGATGAGCAACAGGTACAACAGCGGTACCAGAATCATCGCGATCGTCACGGCCAGAAGACCTAACCGATAGGACGATGAGATAGCGGTTGGGACGATGGTGTCCGAGAACGTGACCGGAGTCGTTGCTTCGGGCACCACGCCGCTGGAAGCGACCATCGACATGGCCGCGCATTGTAGATCGGAGCGGCCGAGCTCGAAGCAGGTACGAGTCGTGCCTTGGTGACACCGCTCCGCAGGCTTGCGCTTGTTTTCCAGAGGATTCGCACGCGTGTGGATGCGCGTCGGCTCACGATCCGCGGAATATCGCGGTCGAGCGCGTGAAGGAGATCAGTCATGTCCAGCACAACTCGGTCACAGCGCGCCGCCATTCTGAGCGTTCTTCTATGTATGGGAGGGCTTCACCTCTCGGGACAGACGGCGTTGAAGCTTCCCAAGAACAAGTTCACGCCGCAGCAGGATGTCGAGCTCGGGCGCAAAGGTGCGGCCGAAGTGGTGAAGCAATATCCGGTCATCAAAGACGAGCAGATATCGGCCTACCTCACAAAACTTGGTGACCGTCTTGTCGCAGCCGCTCCTGCTGAACTCAAGCAACCGGTCTACGAGTACTCGTTCACTCCGGTCAACCTGAAAGAGATCAACGCCTTTGCACTACCGGGCGGACCGATGTTCGTGAATCGCGGCATGTTCGACG
>Ga0310810_10002998_pt1 | contig 18316 bp, 17 predicted proteins | sample NCmetagenome_FD_207641 | JGI IMG/M metagenome (GOLD analysis project Ga0310810, IMG submission 207641) | Soil microbial communities from experimental microcosm in Duke University, North Carolina, United States - NC | ecosystem: Engineered > Artificial ecosystem > Soil microcosm > Unclassified ...
TTTTCCCTGTTAGCAGGGAAATCGGCTTCGGAGACAGGTTCGACCACGAGTGCGTCCGCCACCATCCTGACCCCCACAAACTCGATGTTGACCCGTGGCGGCGCTTTGCGCCCGATGCACGGCCCGACGTGCTATCGTTGACGCCCGAGGGCGGAACGGAGAGCGCGATGCAACTACAGTCGCTGGGTTACGTCGGCATCGCCGCGGACAAGCTCGAAGACTGGTCGGCCTTCGCGACGAGTCTCCTCGGCATGCAGGTGATCGAGCGCGGCAATAGCGGCATCGCGCTGCGCATGGACGATCGCAAGCAGCGCCTCCTCATCGACCGCGACAGCCGCAATGGCTGCAATTTCTTCGGCTGGGAAGTCGCGGATGCGGCGGCGCTCGATGCGTATGCCGCGCATCTCGAGCGCAATGGCGTCGCCGTCACGCGCGAACCCCGCGCGGTTGCCGACCGACGTTGCGTGACCGATCTCATTTCCTTCGACGATCCGATGGGCAATCGTCTCGAAGTGTTTTATGGCGCCGCGCTCGCCGACGCGCCGTTCGCGCCCTCGCGCTGCATCTCCGGCTTCCGCACCGGACCGCTCGGCGTCGGCCATGTCGTCCTGACCACCGACAGCATCGAGCGCGCAATGCCGTTCTATCAGGACGTGCTCGGCTTCCGCCTGAGCGACTACACGCTCGCGCCGTTCAAGGCCTACTTCTTCCATATCAACGCGCGCCACCACAGCCTGGCGATGATCGAAACCGGCAAGAACGGCGTCCACCACCTGATGGTGGAGTTGTTCTCGCTCGACGACGTCGGCCAGGGCTACGACCTTTTGCAGGCCGATCCGGAGCGCGTCGCGGTGACACTCGGCCGTCACACCAACGACCTGATGACGTCGTTCTACGCGCACTCGCCGTCGAACTTCATGATGGAGTATGGCTGGGGCGGCCGCGAGATCGAGCCGGAGACCTGGCAGCCGTTCGAGTGCGATTACGGGCCGAGTCTCTGGGGCCACGACCGCTCCTGGCTGTCGCCGGAAAAGCGGCAGGAGGCGCGCGAGATCAGGCTTCGCGCTGCGGCGACCGGCCATCGCGCGCCGGTGCAGGTGATCGAGGGCAATTACCAGCCGATGCGCGGCGTCTGCCCGTGGTGGGACGCGGCCAAAGGCTGAGGAAGTTCGCTATATGCCAGCGAGCTCGCGCATGATGCGGTAGAGCGCCGCCTGGCCCTCAAAGCCGATGCCGGGCCGGTCGGACAGGGTCAGCGCGCCATTCTCGATGCGCGCATCGTCGGCGAAGCCGCCGAAATCGCCGAACACGCCCGGATACGATTCCGAGCCGCCGAGCCCAAAGCCGGCGGCGATGGACAGCGACATCTGGTTGCCGCCGTGCGGGAAGAGAGCCGTGCGCGGCCAGCCGTTCGCCTCGAGCATCGCCACCATGCGCGCGAATTCGCTGATGCCGTAGGCCTGCGGCGGGTCCACCTGGATAATGTCGGTGCCGGCGCGCCAGCCGCCGAAGCGGATCAGGTTCTGGACGTCCTGCGTCGAATAGAGATTCTCGCCGGTCGCGAGCGGCGGCGCGTAGACAGAGGCGAGCTCGGCGAACAAGGCATAGTCGAGCGGATCACACGGCTCCTCGAACCAGCGCAGCTTGAACGGCGCCAGCGCCTGCGCGTAGCGCAGCGCCTCGACGCGGTCGAACTTGGCGTTGGCGTCGACCGCGAGCCGTTCGCCCGCGCCGACGATTTCGAGCACCGCCTCGAGCCGGCGCAGATCCTCGTCGAGCGGAAGGCCGCCGACCTTCATCTTCACCATCGTGTAGCCGGCATCGAGATGGCGGCGCATCTCGTCCTGGAGGTCCTTGATGGTCTGGCCCGGCCAATACCAGCCGCCACCGACATAACAGAACACGCGCGTCGCGACCTTGCCGCCGCTGAACCGCTCGGCGAGCAGGGCGTGCAGCGGCTTCTGCGCAATCTTGGCGACCGCATCCCAGATCGCGACCTCGATCGTGCCGATGGCGATCGAGCGCTCGGAATGCGCTCCGGCCTTCTCGCGCTTCATCATCACAGCGAGGACCTTCGCCGGATCGAGATTGTCCCCGGTTTCGTCGAGCAGCGTGCCGGGCGAGGCGGCGAGGATGCGCGGGATGAAGCGCGCCCGCATCTGCGCGCCGCAGGCATAGCGGCCGGTGGAATTGAAGGCGAAGCCGCAGATGGGCTTGCCGTCGCGGATCACGTCGGTGATGACGGCGACCACGGACGTGGTCATTTCGCTGAAGTCGAAGCTCGAATTGGCGAGCTTGGATTTCAACGGGATCGCGGTCTCGCGGATATCGACGATGCGCATGGTTGCCTTCTTCCCTCGCCCCGTGAAGCGGGGAGAGGGCGGGTGAGGGGCTGATGACGGTCTCGCTCCTCACCCGGCTCGCTGACGCTCGCCACCCTCTCCTCGTAAAAACGGGGAGAGGGAAGGCGCTACTTGATCTGCGGGATCTTCGCGTCCTTGATCACCTTCGCCCACTTATCGACTTCTTTCTTGATGTAGCCGTTGAACTCGTCGGGCGTGTTGGCGACTGGATCGAAGCCGAGCTGTGCGCACTTGTCCTTGACGTCCTGCATCGCCATGACCTTGGCGATCTCCTTGTGCAGAAGCTCGACCACGTCCTTCGGCGTCTTGGCCGGTGCGAAGATACCCTGCATGGTCTCGGACTCCTGAGCCTGAATGCCGGCTTCCGCGAGCGTCGGCACGTCGGGCAGTGCCGCCGACCGCTTGGCCGAGGTGACGGCGAGGCCGCGCAGCGTGCCGGCCTTTACCTGCGGCGAGGTCGGCGGCAGCGCCGAGAACGCGATCGGCGTATGGCCGGCGATCGCCGACTGGATGGCCGGCGCGGCGCCGCCGAACGGCACGCTGGTCGCCTCGAGCTTGAGTTCGAGCTTGAACAGCTCGGCGGCAAGCTGCGGCGTTGTGCCGATGCCGGGATTGGCGATCGAATACTTGTTCGGCTCCTTCTTCAGGACCTCGATCAACTCCTTCACGGTCTTCGCCGGGAAGCTAGCATTCACGACGAGGATGTTCGGCGACGCGGCGGCGAGCGTGATCGGCGCGAAGTCCTTGTAGGGATCGTACGGCGCCTTGGCGTAAAGGCTCGGATTGACGACGTAGCTCGAACTCGCGACCAGCAGCGTGTAGCCGTCCGGGTTGGCGCGGGCGGCTTCCGCCATGCCGATATTGCCGCCGGCGCCGGGGCGGTTCTCGACATAGAACTGCTGCTTGAGATCCTCCGACATCTTCTGCGCGATCAGGCGCGCCATGACGTCGGTCGGGCCGCCGGCTGCGAACGGCACGATCACCTTGACCGGATGATCGGGATAGCCGGCGGCGCCCGCCGGGGTCAGGCCGAGCGCAATGCCGATCGCGGCGGCTGCGCCGAACAGTTCAAGTGTCCTCATCGAGCTTTCCCTCCACATGCGCCGGCCCGTCACGTGCGGGCTGGTCTTGCGTTGCTTTGAATTCAGGTCCGAAGGCCGAGGATCTGCCGTGCCTCCTTGGCGGTGGCGAGCTCGGCGCCCATGTCGTCGAGAATGCGCACCGCCTTCTCGCACAGCGCGGCGTTGCTCGGCGTCAGCCTGCCCTTGCTCAGATAGACGTTGTCCTCCATGCCGACGCGCACGTGGCCGCCCAGCGTCCAGGCGGCGGCGAGCATCGGGAATTCCCACCGGCCAATGGCAAAGGCCGCCCAGGCGGCATCCTGCGGCAACAGCGACTTGGCGTAAACCAGGGTCTCGACCGTCGAGATGAAGCCGTAGCGCACGCCCATGACGATCTGGAAGAGCGGCGGGCGCTTGATGACGCCCTGCTCGAGCAGCACGTGCGCGAGCTGGATGTCGCCGGAGTCGAAGACTTCGAGTTCGGCCTTGGCGCCGGCCTTCTGGATCTCGTTGGCCATCAGCGTGACGTTCTCGGGCGGATTGATCACCGCGGCGGCGCCCGACCACATCGTGTTGAGGTCGAGCGTGGCGATGTCGGGCTTGAGTTCCACGATGTGCTCCACGCGCTTGAGCGGGTGCATCGCCGACGTGCCCGGACCGGCGACTTTCGGGTCGTCCTTGCTCGGCACAAAACGCCCGCCGGGCCCGGTGGTTAGGTTGATGATCAGTTCGGAATTCTTGTCGCGAATGCGCTCGACCACCTCGCGGTAGTGCACGAGATCCGTGCTCGGCCGCCCGTCGGGGTGGCGCACATGAATATGCGCGATCGCCGCGCCGATCTTCGCCGACTCGAGCGCTGCGTTGGCGATCTGCTCGGGCGTGCAGGGCAGCGCCGGGTTTTGCTGAACGGTGGTGAGGTTGCCGGTGACGGCGACGGTCAGGATCGTTTTTTTATTGGAGGCCATGGGCTGCGTGACGCGGTTGACTTGCTAAACAAACGACTGTTTACATTTGCGCCGAGCGCCGGAGACGAGTCAAGCGTGCGGATGTTCTCGACATGGTGAAAGCGCGGGTGAAAAATGCGCCGTCGCGCAAGGCGGCAGCGGCGCCGGTGCGCGAGCGCATCCTCGAAGTCGCCGAGCGCCTGTTCGCCGAGCACGGCATGTCGGGTGTCGGATTGCGCGCGATCTCCGCCGACGCGAAAGTCAATCTTGCCTCGATCGCCTATCACTTCGGCTCGAAGGACGGCCTGCTCGAGGCCCTGTTCGCGCAGCGCGCCGCGCCGATCGCGGAGGAGCGGCTGCGCCTGCTCGCGGCGTGCTACGAGAAGACGAAGCGCCCGAAGCTCGAGGAGATTTTAGACGCGTTCCTGCGCCCGGCTTTGGTGCTCGGCGTCGAGCCCCGCTTTGGCGGTCCGGCCTTCGTCAAGCTGCGCGCGCGCCTCGCGACGGAGCCGGAGGCCCTGTCGCGAAAGATCCTGGCCAAGGCGTTCGATCTTTCCAGCCGCAAGTTCATCGACGCCATCGCCGCCGCGCTGCCCGATCTGCCGCGCGCCGAGGTCGAATGGCGCTTTCATTTCATGCTTGGCGCCATGTTCTACACGATGGCCGATTCCGGCCGCATCCAGGCGCTGACCAAGGGCCGCATCGATCCGGGCGACGTCAGGCGCGCGCTGCGGCACATGATCCCGTATCTCGCCGCGGGCTTCCGGTCCGCGCCGGTTACCTGACACTCGGTCATGAAAGAGGAGACGAGAATGGCCCGTAAGCTCACGCGGCAGGACATGAAGGCCGCCGCCGAAAAATACAAGAACTGGGGCAAATGGGGCCCGAGCGACGAAATCGGCACGCTCAACTACACGAGCGCCGAGGACATCATCGCCGCGACGCGGCTCGTCAAGAAGGGCAAGGTGATCTCGCTCGCGCTCAATTTCGACCATCTCGGGCCGCAGGGCGCCAAGAGCAAGTATCCGTCGATGGGGCGCACCAACCCGATCCACACCATGCTGCGCACCGGCACCGACGCCTATTCCGGCGTGCTCGACAAGCGCGGCATCCGCGCCGCCGACGACATGGTGGTGATGCCGCTCCAGTGCGGCACGCAGTGGGACGGGCTCGGCCACATCTTTTATGAGAATTCAATGTGGAACGGTTACGACTGCCGCGAGGTGACGTCGGCCGGCGCGCAGAAGTGCGGCATCGAAAAGACCAAGAGCAAGATGGTCGGCCGTGGCGTGTTCCTCGACGTCGCGCGCTACAAGGGCGTCGAATCGCTCGACGACGGCTACGGCATCACCAATGACGACCTCTACGGCACGGCCAAGAAGCAGAAGGTCGAGTTCAAGCGCGGCGATTATGTCATCGTGCGCACCGGCCATATGGAGCGCTGCCAGAAACTCGGCTCGTGGGACGGCTACCCGGGCGGCGACGCGCCGGGCTTCTCCTTCGAGACGCTCGATTTCGTGAAGGACACGGAACTCGCGGCGCTCGCCTCCGACACCTGGGGCTGCGAGGTGCGGCCCAACGAGGTCGCCGAGGGCGAGAACATCAACCAGCCCTGGCACTGGATCACGATTCCGATCATGGGCATGACCATGGGCGAAATCTTTGAGCTCAAGGAACTTGCCGACGACTGCGCCGCCGACGGTGTCTACGAATTTCTTTTCGTCGCCCCCGCGATCCCGATCACCGGCGCGGTCGGCTCGCCGGTCAACCCGCTGTGCATCAAGTGACCGCGAAGGGAAAACGCACGTGAGCAACGTAGGTCACAATACGAAGCGGCTCGGCGCCGAGGTCATCGCCGACATGCTCGCCGGCTACGGCGTCACGCATGTGTTCATGGTGCCGGCGGTGCTGCGCCGGACCTTCGCCGAGATGGAGCGGCGCACGTCGATCGCGCGCATCCATTGCCACGGCGAGAAGTCCGCCGCCTATATGGCCGACGGCTATGCGCGCGCGTCAGGCAAGCCCGGCGTTTGCATGGCGCAGGTGATCGGCGCAATGAATCTCGCCGCGGGCCTGCGCGACGCGTATCTCGCGCATTCACCGGTCATCGCCATCACCGGCGGGCGCGATCCGAAGACCAAGTTCAGAAAGGTCTATCAGGAGGTCGACGACGTGCCGGCGTTCGAACCGGTGACCAAGTTCAACGCAACCATCGACGACATCACGCGCGCGCCAGACATGCTCCGCCAGGCTTTCCGCGTTGCCACGACCGGCGCTCCCGGCCCGGTGCATCTGCAATTCCGCGGCAATGAAGGTCAGGTCGACGCGGAGGAGGGGGAGATGGAGGCGCTCACCGAGACGCAGTTCTCGCACGTGCCGCCGTTCCGGCCGCAGCCGGAGGCGGAGCATGTGAAGGCGGCGCTGGCGCTGCTGCAAAAAGCCGAGCGGCCGATCTTCATCGCCGGCGGCGGCGTGCGCGCCTCGGGCGCGGGCCGCGACCTCGTCGCGCTCGCCGAAGCCTTGCAGATCCCGGTCGCGACCTCGCTCAACGGCAAGGACTCGATCACGGGCGTGCATCCGCTTTCGGTCGGCGTCGTCGGCAGCTATTCGCGCGAGACGGCCAATCGCGCCGTCAACCGCGCCGATCTCGTCTGCTTCGTCGGCAGCGAGACCGGCGGCATGACGACGCATTTCTGGGCGGTACCGAAGATCGGCACGTCGGCGATCCAGATCGACATCGAGCCGGAATCTCTCGGGCGCAATTATCCGTTGCAGGCGAGCGTGCTCGGCGACGCCAAGGCGGTGCTCGCGGCGATGCTGGCGCAGGCCGACAAGGCGACGGCCGCCAAACGCTCCGCCTGGGTCAAGGAGATCGGGACGCTCAAGAGCGACTGGTACGCCAAGTACAAGAGCGATCTCGAGTCGGATGCGGTCCCGATCCATCCGGCGCGCATCTGCAACGAATTGTCGAAGCACGTGCCGGACGACGCCATCGTCATCGTCGACACCGGCCATGCCGGCATGTGGATGGGCGGCATGTACGATCTGCGCAAGGATACGCAGAGCTATATCCGCAGCGCCGGTCATCTCGGCTGGGCCTTCTGCGCCGGCATCGGCGCCAAGGCGGCCTGCCCGGAGCGGCCGGTGGTCGTCTTCACCGGCGACGCCGGCTTCTGGTATCACATCGGCGAGCTCGAGACGCAGGTGCGCTGGAACATTCCGTCGGTGACGCTCGTCAACAATAATGGCGGCGGCAACCAGTCGAAGCGCGGCTTCGATCGCGTCTATGGTGGCGACGGTAACGATCGCTCGCGCGAACTGTGGACCTACAAGCCGATGAACTTCGCGAAGATCGCCGAGGACATCGGCGCGCTCGGTATCCGGGTCGAGAAGCCATCGGAGATTGCGCCGGCGCTCGCCAAGGCGATCGCCTCGAAGCGGCCGGCGGTGATCGACGTCGCAACCGACATCGAGGCGCTCGCGCCGACCGCGGTGGCGTGATGCGGCAGATGTGTCGTAGTACGATATAACACGAGCTGGCGACGGTCACATCGCCGCCAGCTCAGCGGCAAATAATTCGGCCGCGACGGAACACCGCTCAGGCCGCCCGCTTATCCAACAGGGCGGCTACTTGCGTGTTGTTTCATGGCGATCAGCCGACGTCAGCTTCTTGCGACCGCGGCCTATTGCGCTGCCGGAACGGTCGCCGCCCGCGCCAGAATGATTTCGGGCGCCTTGCCCTGGCACCCCGACGCCGGCACACCGCCGCATCCGGTACGACCGGGTCCCTGGCAATTCTTCACCGCCGACGAGGCGCGCGCGATCGAGGCGCTCGCCGACCGCATCATACCGCCCGATCCGAAGACGCCGGGCGGCAAGGAGTCCGGCTGCGCGGTCTATCTCGACCGCCAACTCGCCGGCCCTTATGGGCGCGCCGAAGGCGACTACGACATGGGCCCCTTCATGCCGGGCCTGCCGAACCAGGGCCGGCAGTCGAAGAACGGGCCGGCGCAGCAATATCGCGACTGGCTCGCCGCGCTCGACACATATTGCCTCGCGCACCACGGCAACAAGCATTTCGCCGAGCTTTCAGACGCCGACAAGGACGCGGTCCTGCACGCGCTCGATGAGGGCAAGGCCAAGCTCGAAGGCGTCGACGGCAAGAAATTCGTCGCGCAAGCCGTCAAAGACATCCAGATGGGCTTCTTCGCCGATCCGATATACGGCGGCAACCGCGACATGGCCGGGTGGAAGCTGATCGGTTTTCCCGGCACCCGCTACAACTATCTGGACTGGATCGACCGCCACAACGAGCGCTTCCCGCTGCCGCCGGTCAGCCTCGAAGGCCGCGCCGAGTGGACGACGAAGGCAGGGTGAGGGCATGGCGACGAAGCTGCCGAAAAAAGACGTGGTGATCATCGGGCTTGGCTGGACCGGTTCGATCCTCGCGCACGAATTGACCGACGAAGGCCTCGACGTCATCGCGATCGAACGCGGGCCGTGGCGCGATGCGGCGACCGACTATCCGCCGAACTATGCGCAGGACGAATTGCGTTATCGCATCCGGCACGAGCTGTTCCTGCGGCCGGACCAGACGACTTTCACCTTCCGTAACAAGATGAACCAGACCGCGCTGCCGATCAGAAGCTGGGGTGCGTTTATGCCACCGAACGGCGTCGGCGGCGGCGGTGTGCACTGGAATGCAGAGACATGGCGCTTCCTGCCGACCGACTTCGTGCTGCGAACACACCTGACCGAACGCTACGGCGCCGGCTTTCTCCCGCAGGACATGACGATCCAAGACTGGGGCGTCACCTATGACGACCTTGAGCCGCATTACGATCAGTTCGAATATCTGTGCGGCACCTGCGGCAACGCCGGCAATCTCAAAGGGCAAATCCAGCAGGGCGGCAATCCGTTCGAGGGTCCGCGCTCGCGGCCCTATCCGAATCCCGCGCAAAAGCAGGGCTTCGGCCACACCCTGTGGGCCAAGGCGGCGGCCGAACTAGGATACAAGCCGTTCCCGCAGCCCTCCGGCAACATGTCGCGGCCCTACGTCAATCCGCTCGGCGTACGGCAGGGGCCGTGTACCTATTGCGGCTACTGCGAATGGTTCGGCTGCGGCAACTATTCCAAGGCAAGCCCGCAGACCACGGTCTTGCCGGTGCTGGTGCGCAAATCGAACTTCTCGTTCCGCGACAACAGCGAGGTCACGCGCATCGAGACCGATCGTTCAGGCAAGCGCGCGACCGGCGTCACTTTCGTCGACACCAGCGGCAATGAATGGGAGCAGCCGGCCGACCTCGTCATCCTGTCGGCCTACGCGATGTTCAACGTGCAGCTCCTGCTGCTGTCGAAGATCGGCGAACCCTACGACCCTGCCGCCAACAAAGGCGTGATCGGCCGCAATTTCACGCATCAAACGATGTCGAGCGTGAACGGTTTCTTCGACAAGACCAAGTTCAACTTCAATCCCTTCATCGCGTCGGGCGCCATCGGCATGTGCATCGACGAATTCAACGGCGACAACTTCGACCACGGCCCGCTCGGCTTCGTCGGCGGCGGCTATCTCGGGCAGGTGCAGACCAATGGTCGCCCGATCGAGACGTCGCCGGTGCCCAAGGGCACGCCGAAATGGGGAGCGGAGTGGAAGAAGAACGTCGCCGACTATTACCTGAGTAATCTGAAGGGCGGCTCGATCCACGCCAGCATGTACAGCTACCGCGACGTCTACCTCGATCTCGACCCGGCCTACACGGACCGTTTCGGCCGGCCATTGATGCGCATGACGATCGACTTCCACGACAATGAACTCAAAGCGGCGCAATACCTGACCGACAAGTACGCCGAGATCGTCAAAGCGATGGGCGCCAAGATCGTGGAGAAGGAGCCGCGCAAGGGGCCTTACGACGTTACCAAGTACCAGACGACGCATCTCAATGGCGGCGCGATCATGGGCGCGGACCCGAAGACGAGCGCGCTCAACCGCTATCTCCAGAGCTGGGATGTGCCGAACCTGTTCGTAATGGGCGCGTCGGCCTTCCCGCAGAATGCCGGCTACAACCCGACCGGCACGGTTGGCGCGCTCGCCTTCTGGGCGGCGAAGGCGATCCGCGAGCAGTATCTCAAGAAGCCGGGGCCGTTGGTCGATGCATAAGTGGCCCACGATAGCCGTGACGACGGCGCTCATCGGCGCGGGATTTGCCGTCTATCCGGTCGCCCGCAGCATTGCGCGCGACAGTGACGCCCAGGATTTCGCGCAGATCGAAAAGGGTCGCAGGCTCGCGACACTCGCCGACTGTTCCGCGTGTCACACGCAAAAAGACGGCGGCAAGCCGTTCGCCGGCGGCCGTCCGATCGAGACGCCGTTCGGCAAGGTGCTCGCGCCGAACATCACACCGGACCGGGAGACCGGCATCGGCAATTGGAGCGACGAGGATTTCGAGAACGCCGTGCGGCGGGGAATCGACGACGAAGGCAATCGTCTCTACCCAGCGATGCCTTACATCTACTACACGAAGATGTCGCGCGACGACGTCAAGGCGATCCGCGCCTATCTGGCCACCGTGCCGGCCGTGCATCACGAGGTGCACGCAAACCAGTTGCCGTTCCCGTTCAGCATCCGTTGGACGATGAATGCTTGGGACTGGCTGTTCTTCACGGCCGGCGAGTTCAAGCCCGACAAGACGAAATCTCCGGAGTGGAATCGCGGCGCGTTTCTGGTGAACGGGCCCGGGCACTGCGGCGCGTGCCATACGCCGAAGAACTTCCTTGGCGGTGACAAGACCGATCAGGCGTTTCAGGGTTACGCGATCCAGGGCTGGTTCGCGCCGAACATCACCGGCGACAAGACGCGTGGCGCCGGCGCGATGTCGATTCCGGACGTCGTCGCGCTCCTGAAGAGCGGCCACAACGCCGTCACCGGCGTCGCCGGTCCGATGGCCGAGGAGGTTGCCGATTCAAGCTCCCATTTCACCGACGCGGATCTGAAGGCGATCGCGACGTATCTGCAAACCGTGTCCGCGGGCGACGCCAAGCCCCCGGCGCCGGTTGCGCAGGACGACCCGCAGATGAAGTCCGGTCAGGCGATCTACCGCGATACGTGTTCGGCCTGCCACGGCATTGACGGCAATGGCGTGCCGAGCCTGTTCCCGTCGCTGGTCAAGGCGCCGCAGGTGCGTGCAGCCGATCCGACGTCGAACATTCGTGTCGTATTGCGCGGCGCACGCAGCGCCGCGACGGGCGCCGAGCCGACCGCGCCGGCAATGCCGTCCTTCGGCTGGCAGCTCAAGGACGATCAGATCGCCGCCGTGCTCACCTATATCCGGAATAGCTGGGGCGACGCGGCGGCCGCGGTCTCAGCCGATGACGTGCGCAAACAGCGCAAGGATCTCGCCGATAGCGACGACTAGAGGGGCGGCATCGTTGAACTGAAGGAGACTTAGATGAAAGCTCTCATTCTTGGCGCAGCGCTGCTGGTCGCCGCAGTGCCGGCGGCCTTCGCGCAAAACCAGCCGACGACGAACAACGCAACGTCGCCGGGCAACATCAACCATGCGGGGCGCAACGTTCCCGGCTATCGCTCGGGAGCCGAAAGCCAGCAAGCGGCGCGCGGCGCGCCGGCGCGCATCGTCGGCCGTTCGCATTATTGCGCGCAAGTGACCCCGACCAGTCTGCGGTGCCGGTACAAAACTATGGCGTCCTGCAAGAAGGCGTCGGGCAATAGCAATCTTGCCTGCGTCGTCAATCCGCGCATGGCTGTCGGCGCAGCGCCGCGCCGTTAGCTGTGTGACTTCCGGCGCGTGATGCGCCGCGTCTCGAGCGCATGCCAGGCGAGGAGGCCAGGTACGCCGACCATGATGTCGGCGGCCCGCTTCATGAGCGAGAGCGCCAGCGCCGAATGGGCTGGCACGCCGAAGAGCGAGCACAGAACGACGAGGCCGCCTTCGAGCACGCCGACGCCGCCCGGCACGGCGAATGCCGCGCCGCGCGCGGCTTGCGCAAGACTCTCGATCGCCACCGCATCGGCATAGGTCGGGTGGTAGCCCATCGCGGTGAGGCCGACCCAGACTTCGAGCGCGCCGATGAACCAGACGCCGAGATGGCAGACGACGGTCAGAGCCAGCGCGCGCCGCCGCCGGTAAACCGAATGCAATTCGCGGAACACGGCGTCGAACGTGCCGTTGATCTGCCATTCGCGGCCTCGCGCCAGGCGGCGCAGCAGTGCGTTCAGAAGCTTCTCGCCGCCGTGCCGCTGCGCCAGGTAGAAACCGGTGAGCGCGATCGCGGCCGCGGCGAGCGCCCAGGCGAGATCGGTGATGAAGCTGCCTCCGACGCCATGGGCGATCAGCAGCGCGAAGCCGACCAGCGCGAACAGGAATTGGGTGCCGGCCTGCGCCAGCACGTCGACGATGACGGTCGCGGCCGCGAGCGGGCCGGGGATGTGCCAGAAGGTCAGGAGGCGCGCGGCGATGACGTCGCCGCCGATCTGGGCCAGCGGCAGCAGCGTGTTGGCGCCCTCGCGCACGATGCGCAGGAGCGCGCAGACCGAAGGCTGCGGCCGCGGATGTTTCGGGAACAGAAGCCACCAGGTCAGCCCGGCGAGCGTGACGGCGACGAGGCGCAGGCCGATGACGATTGCCGCGGCCCATCCGGCCTGCGCCATCGCCGCGGCAACAGTCGCCGGATCGGCGAGGTATACCGCCGCGGCAATGATGGCGATCCCGATCACCGCGGTGAGGATCGACAGGCGCTTCATTCGTGTTGCCCTTCGCCGTCGATCAATCCGTGTCGCCGCCGCGCCGGTCCGGACGCATCCTGGGCAGCTTTCCCTCGTCCCATAGCATGACCGCCAGCCATCCCGTCGAGGCGCCGAGGAAGCCGCCGGCGACGATGTCGCTGACGAAGTGGTAGTCGGCGCCGATAAGGCCGACCACGACCGCGATCACCATCAGCACCCATAACGGCCGGAGCTTCGGATAAGCGACCCACAGCACCGCGGCGACAGCGCAGGCCGCCGTGGTGTGGCCCGACGGGAATGAATTGTAGCCCGCGCCCCCGTGGAACGGGTGGAAGCCGTAAGTGCCGTTGCCGATCAAGGACGGATTGTTGTTGATCCACGTTTCCGGCCAGGTGCGGCCGAAGGCGAATTTCAGCTCGTCCTTGATGGTCTCTGCGACCGCGAGCGTGATGCCGCAGAGCAGGAGCGCGGCTTGCCATTTGCGCCAGCGCGCCGTCACCAATGTGCGCAGGCCGAACACCACGAACGCGACGGCCGCGGCGACGAACAAATATTCCGAGATGCGGGTGAGCATGTCGAAATAGCGGCGGTTCGGCACCGTATTGGCGTGCGCGAAGAAGGCCACCGGCCGGTCGACGTAGAGATAGCAGAGGATGACGACGGCCGCCGTCGCGACGAAGGCCGTCAGCCAGATTTTGAGCCGGTCGGACACGGCGTGCTTTACCAGAATTTCTTGCTGGCGATCGCCGCGCCGTCCGCCATCGCCTTGAGCTTGGCGAAGACGACCTCCGGATCGACCGCGGCCTGCCCGACCCACGTGCCGTAGCCGCAGTCGGAGCCGGCAATGACGTTCTCCCGCCCGACCCGCTCTGCGTAGCGGCCGATGCGCTGCGCGACCACCTCGGGATGTTCGATGAAGTTCGACTTCGACTCGATCACGCCGGGGATGAGCACCTTGCCGTCCGGCAGCTTCACGTCATCGAACACCGTATATTCGTGCGCATGCCGCGGATTGGCCGCCTCGAGCGAGATGGCCACGGGCTTTGCCCTGAACACGATGTCGATCACGTCGGCGAGCGGCACGTCGTAATGGTGCGGGCCTTCGTAATTGCCCCAGCATAGATGCAGGCGGAGCTGCTCGGCCGGAATGTTCTTGACCGCGTGGTTGAGCGCCTCCACGTGCAACTGCGCGCGTTTGCGAAATTGAGCGAGATCGAGGTCGGCATACTGGATGTGCCGGCCCATGCCGAGGTCCGGGCAGTCGATCTGGAGCACGAAGCCGGCCTTGGCGACGGTCTCGTACTCGTCCCGCATGGCGTCGGCGATGGCGTAGATGTAAGTCTCGAAGTCCTTGTAGTAATCGTTACGGAAGAACAGGGAGACGACGCCGGGCGAAGCAGCGCTCATGAAGCCGCCGACTGCCTTCACACCGCTCATCGCGGTCTTGAGATTGTCGGCGTCGATCTGCGCGGCCGCGGGATCGCGCACCGAGATCGGACCGTTGCAGGCGGGCGTCTTGCGCCGCGACCGGCCGGGGTCGCCGAACACCTTCTTCTCGAGCCGTGGAAACTCGTGGACGTCCTGATAGACGAAGGTGTTGCCGGTGCCGCCGAAGCCAGCGAGGCGGTCTTTGACGTACGTAGCGTAAGAGGGCTTGGACATCTCGCCGTCATTGACCAGGTCGACCCCGGCGGCGGCCTGCTTGCGGACGATCTCGGCTACGGCGGCCTTGATCTGAGAGTTCAATGCCTGAGGCTCGACCGGAACTCCTTCCTCCTTGGCGTACATGACCCGGATTAGGTCGTCCGGCCGTGGCAGGCTACCGGTATGAGTGGTCAGAAAACGGTCAGTGCTGCGTTGCATTCGCTGGTTTCTCCCCGGCGGGACCATAGATCAGTCCGGCGGCGGTCACTACCGCTTGCGGGTCTCGTTGACAGGTGGGGGTAGGGCCTCTAGAACCCACGCAAACACGCATTCAGAGCGCATCATGAAAGTCCGTAACTCGTTGAAATCCTTGCGCGGTCGCCACCGCAACAACCGCCTGGTGCGCCGCAAGGGCCGCGTCTACATCATCAACAAGACCAACCGTCGCTTCAAAGCGCGGCAGGGCTGACCGGCCGTTTCGGGTTCCGCGCCCCGCCGGCTGCGGGGTTCCTCGCCACAGATTGGCCTTCAAGGGCGAAGAGCTTACTCTTCGCCCCATGCGCGCACGATTCCAACCCGTCCTGATCGCCGCCGCCCTCGTGGCGCTGTTCGGCTTGCCCGCCGCGGCGCAGGAAGGGCCCAAGAACCTCCCGCCAAAATCCGGCCCGATGACGCCGGCACCGGACAAGCCGGAGTGGCTCAAGCCGCCGGCGAAGCTGCCGCACGTCGCCGGCGACCCGACCAGGAACCTCGATTTCCTGTTCGGCGCGCTCAAGGCCGCGCCCGACGCCACCATCGCCAAGGCTGTTGAAGAGCGCATTTGGGCGGTGTGGGCGGTCTCGCGCAGCGACACCACCAACCTGCTCATGGTGCGTGCGCGCGCGGCGATCGAGCAGAAAGATTCGGATCTCGCGATCAAGCTCCTGAGCTCGATCGTCAAGATCAAGCCGGACTACGTCAACGCCTGGAATCAGCGGGCGACGCTCTATTATGCGAAGAAGGATTACGGCCACGCGCTCGCCGACATCCGCGAAGTGCTCAAGCGCGAGCCGCGCCATTTCGGCGCGCTGTCCGGTCTCGGTCTCATTTTGCAGGATATCGGCGATGACAAGCAGGCGCTCGAAGTCTATCGCCGCGCGCTCGCGCTCTATCCGAAAATGGAGCACATCCCCGACGTGGTGAAGAAGCTCCAGGAGAAGGTCGAGGGCCGCGACATCTGAGGCGGGGCGTCGGCATCCATATCGGCACCGGAAGTTGAAAGCCCGCCAATCGGCGGGCTCTCGTTTTGTTGCGGGCGCTTACTTGCTGGCGATCTTGCACGCCGGATCCGGCGGGCCGAAGGCCTCGTCGCCTTTGATCGTCGCCAGCACCTTATAGTAGTCCCACGGCGCCTTGGACTCTTCGGGCTTCTTGACCTCGACCAGCAGCAAATCGTGGACCATCAGCCCGTCCGGACGAAGCTTGCCATGGCGCGAGAAGAAGTCCTCGATCGGATGCTTGCGCATCTCCGCCGCCACCTTCAGCGGCTCGTCGGTCCCAGAATTCTTGACGCCGTTGAGGTAGTTCATCACCGACGAATAGACGCCGGCCTGCCACATGGTCGGCATGCGGTTCATCTTTTCGAAGAAGCGCTTCGACCAGGCGCGGGTCTTGTCGTCCATGTCCCAGTAGAACGATGTCGTCAGAACGAGGCCGTGCGCCGCCTTGAGGCCGAGCGCATGGATGTCGGTGATGAGGAACAGGAGGCCGGCCATTTTCTGGCCGCCTTGCGCGAGGTTGAACTCGCCGGCGAGCTTGATCTCGTTGGTGTTGTTCGGCGGCCCGGCGGCGATGCCGATCACCTGGGCCTTCGACTGCTGGGCCTGCAAGATGAAGGACGACAGGTCAGGCGCGGCGAATGGCGGCTTGACCGAGCCTACAACCTTGCCGCCGTACTTCGTGATCTGCTCGGTCGCGGTCGCCTCGAGCGAGTGGCCGAAAGCATAGTCGTCGGTGATGAAGAACCAGCTCTTGCCGCCGCTCTTGGTGATTTCCCTGGCCGTGCCGACCGCAAGCGCGCGCGTATCGAATACCCATTGCATCGTGTAGGGCGAGCAGGACTTGCCGTGGAAGTCGGTCGACCCCGTCGAATGGGTGATCAGCATCTTGTGCTTTTCGTTGGCGACGGATTGCACCGCAAGTCCGACCGACGACACCGGCACGTCGAGAATGAGGTCGACCTTGTCGACGTCGTACCATTGCCGGGCAATGCCCGCGCCGACATCCGGCTTGAGTTGATGGTTGCCGATGACGAGCTCGATCGGCTTGCCAAGGACCTTGCCGCCGAAATCGTCGATCGCCATTTGCGCCGCGGTCACAGAGCCCTGGCCGGTCGGCGTCGAAGCCGGCCCGGTCATGTCGGTGAGGACGCCGATCTTGACGACGTCGTCGGAGACCTGGGCATTGGCCATACCAAGGCTCGACGCCAGCAGCACGGCTGCAAGGCCGATCGTTCTTGCTCTGATTTTCATTATGTCCTCCCTGTTCGTTGCCCTTACTCTAGAGGCTCTTTTTAGGGCGCGCGACTCCGCGATTTTGCTGCGGCGCGAACGGTCGGAGCGCCTTCGCAGTGCAACAGCGCCGCCGCCGCCGTGCGCCGAAGGGCCGGTGGTCGACGTGCGCGGTCAGCGCGTCGCGTCGCGCGCGACATCCACCAGGGACTGCGTCTTCTGGTCGAACAGCACGCCCTTGATGCCGAAGGCCGCGGCGGCTTCGCTGTCGCCCGGCTTGTCGCCGATCAGGAAGCTCTTGCCGCGGTCGATATCGAAGTCGCGCGCGGCCTGGGCGAGCATGCCAGGATTCGGTTTACGACAGTCGCAAGCGATCCGGTAGCGCGCGACGGAGCCCTCGGGATGGTGCGGGCAGTAATAAAAGGCGTCGATGCGCGCGCCCTGCGCCGCGAGACGCTTCGCGAGTTCGTCGTTGAAGCGCCTGACGGCGTCCTCGCCGTAACGGCCGCGCGCCACGCCCGACTGGTTGGTGACGACGATCACCAGGTATCCCGCATTGTTCAGGAGCCGCACCGCATCGGCGGCGCCGGGAACAAGATCGAGCTCGTCCAGCCGATGCACGTAGCCATGATCGACATTGAGCACGCCGTCGCGGTCGAGGAACGCGGCGGGACGCGCGCCGCTCACGGCCGCGCCTCGTCGGCAAGCGCGGGCTCGTTCATTGCCGCGAAGGGCAGGCGCCTGAGACCGCTCGCAATCCACACCACGCCGCCGATGGCGCCGACCGCGAAGCTGACCAGGCCATACAGGATCGAGAGCGTCAGCCCGTCGCTTTGCGCAAGCCCGGCATAACCGAACGCGACGATCATGCTGCTCTCGCGCACGCCCCAGCCGGCGATCGAGATCGGTACGGTGGCGACCAAGAGCACCGGCGGCAGCAGGAACAGCACTTCGGCGAAGCTCACTGGCGCCGCGACGCTCTTCGCGCAGCACCAGACGATAGTCACCGTGATGAAGTGGATCGGCAGCGAGGTCGCGATCAGAACCAGCAAGGAGGCGGGGTGGCGGCAGAGAG
>Ga0310810_10002999_pt1 | contig 18316 bp, 24 predicted proteins | sample NCmetagenome_FD_207641 | JGI IMG/M metagenome (GOLD analysis project Ga0310810, IMG submission 207641) | Soil microbial communities from experimental microcosm in Duke University, North Carolina, United States - NC | ecosystem: Engineered > Artificial ecosystem > Soil microcosm > Unclassified ...
TTGCTCCTTTAGTCAATACAGTTGAACTGGTAGCCAATAGCAGCGTAAGAAGAATAGAAGCTACAAGCAAGTATATTTTGTACTTATTCATGATCTTAGTATTTTTGGTCCACTTCTTAAGTATTGCTTAAATTAGATCTTCCAAACTCAATTTCCAATCGATACTGTATCACTAGTTTGAATAACCTTCTCATCGACTGAACTTTTTATTATTTGTTGAGCACAATTCAGCATGGACAACTTCGAACCAACGCAAAACTTTATTTTATGATGGGCCGAATTCACGGCATACAGCATTCATCACCCTATTCTTAAGTATTGCTTAAATTAGTTCCCGAAATCTTATTTATTTTTGTAATTGCCTTTGTATCACGTATTCGGATAATGAATAGGGAGCATCTAGAATTGATAACATGAACGTTTCCATCTCCTTTTCAGATCCGTTTATGTGATTGAAGCAAGACAACATGCGCTGCATAAACTGGACGGTCCCGATCTGTTCACCATCATGCATTTCGGGACTTGCCAGTTTTAATGAGAGGTTCTTTCCATAAATACACTAAAAAATTGGTTTACTTTCCTTGCCATCTATGTGAATGATATTGTCAATTACTTTGGTCTTTGCTATCATGCATATGGAAGATGAACATTCTTTCTATTTAATGTCTAGAAAACTGTTATCCAACTGTTATAGCCTTAATAGAAACCAAGAATCTAGTGACTAAAAAATCGGATAAATGCGATCTATGTAATCATAGAAGGGAATTGCATGATATTGATGAAGATGGGACTTATTGCTATGTCTGTAAAAGATACGAGCAACTGATGTAAAAATGATTGAGATAGGTTTAACAGAATATTTCGGTATGGCTGAAGCGATTGGAATAATTGGCACAATGTTTGTAGTGCTATATTTCTCCAGAAAACAGACACAGAAATTGTCAGAAGATATTGAAACTAAGGTTCTGAACGATTTGGCTCAAAGGATGCACGCACTACACGATATAGTAATTGAACACCCTGAACTAATAAGGCTGATAAGCAAGACCAATGTAAATTCTCCTGAAGTTGCATATGCGTATGATATCTTGTTTACATTCGCGCATGTTTTTCATATGAGGCAAAGAAAAGCGTTAAGCGATAATGAGTGGATTGGTTGGCTGAGATGGATGAAGAGTTCATTTCTACAAGGAGAGATAATGCAAATATGGGAAAACACCATCGAAATGGAAAAATGGTTTGATCCTGCCTTCCACGAATTTGTAGATAAGCAATTAATTCCTACAGAAGCAAAAGGGTAAATTTGAGATATTTATATAATTAAGTAGGATTTGTAATGTTTCGTGCTGGGCTTATCTCAAAAGCACTTTTTTTAATCAAACCCTCATGATCCGACTGATTCGATAATATGGAACAAACTACTTAGTCAAACGGTCTATATGCGTCAACAATAAAATTGAAGGGTGTAATCTTAATCATAGAAATTTGTATTTTGAGTATTGATGCTCATTTCACTACTAATACGGGGCAACGTGAGTACGTTACCACACCGTTCGCAACACTACCTAGCAATAGTTTTTTAAATCCAGTCATGCCCCTACTACCAACAACAATCAAATCTATTTTATTGCTCTCTGCATATTCAACAATCTCTTTTACAACCGAAGTATATTTAATAAGAACATCAGTTTTAACTTTCACTTTATTTTCCGTTGCCTTTTGTTTTACTTTGTCTATATCAAGTTCAGCTTTGTCTTTTTCAGCCTTTTCAATTTCTCTAAGTCTACCAACATTCGCATACTCAAATTGACTATATGGTACAGGAGAGACAATACGTAATACGATTAATTCTGCTTCATTTTTCTTGGCAAAGTCGATCGCATAATTGCTGGCATCTAAGGATGGTTTAGAGCCATCAAATGCAACTAGAACCTTACTAATTGGCAATAATCATTTAACATATTATTATTTTATTAACTTTTCATGATTCACTCTAAATTTTATATTGACTTTCATATGCGTTAGTTGCCAGATTGAAGCTTTAAAAATCTCTTTTGGATAAACGCCCGACTCAACACGGAATGTACTGAGGTACTAGGAATGCTAAGAATAATACAGTAACTGTATTCATAAACATGCTGAATTCGTAAAATTAATATCATCATAATAAAAGTTAAGATTATCATTAGTTATGCATTTTTCAATCTCTCTTCATAAAATTTGAAATTCTGATTTTAAAGAGTTATAGCTAGGAAGTAAGTTAATTATAATTGTAATATTCCTGCCGAAGATAAAAAACAAAAAGGGTAAAAATATCATAGGTGGGAAGATATCTTCGAATCAAGATGTCATGACAGCAGCGATGATCACTATTCATCACTCCATCCCAAATCGTTAGGAGAGACGTTATGGACACTCTTGCACATTATGGCCCTGTGAAAAATTTGAAAAATAAAAGTCAATACTTTGACAATACAATAAAAATCTAAATATGTCTCTTTACTGCCTCTAATTTCAACTGATATTGTTCTAGCATAAAGCAAATTTTAAGTATCGATTCTATCAAATAACTTCAATCTATGTTTCACATTTTTCCCTTAACCTTGAAAAAGGTTTTGGATATAATTTTGATTCTCGCCCTAGTAATAGTCACCTATTTGCTTATCAGGATTATTTTGGATCATCTTTAAACTCTTTTTGTTTATCATTTACAGTCAACCGATTAATTTCTAGTCCTCACTCAGTATGAAAAAAAGCTCAAATTTTCACTAGAATTTTTCCTTCTGATAAATGTGAATAATTTAATATAGTTTCGGCACTCTTTCATGTGTAAAGTCTGAAGCAAGTTGCTTTTAAAACGTATTTGTAAAGCTAAAGAATAGCATTTTTTGCGAATCTCTACTAGCATTAGTCATATTCGACGTGGCAATATGTTGATGTAACTTGGAATCAGCGTGATTTAATTCTTCTATAAAGTTGTACCAGTAATTTACATTTTAGTCTAATAATTGCATCGAAAACAAATTTTCAAATCTTAACTTGTAATTAATTGTGTCCAGGCAGTACGTTCTTTGTATTTTAATTTTATTTCAGGCAGGGCTAAATCTAGCATTTAAAGCATCGACTTTAGAGTCAATAATTTTTTGGATTTTTTTACACTTCAGGTAGTACCTCATTGATGTGGCAATATATTAATGGGCAATATATTAATGGTTTCAACTTCTAATAAAGCTAGCTTTTATGCCTCATCACTTTTTTGTAATTTGTTGTTTTAACATTTAATTATTTAAGATAAATAGATATATTCAATTAAGTAACGTATTTTCAATATATGTTTTTGGCCAATGTTTGATTTAAGGACTAAAAAAACACTAATTAAATTGCCAAACATTACTTTATATTAAAAAGGCTTGCCTATCTTCTATTATGAAAATTGGGTTAATATCAGATACACACGATAACATTGACAATATACTAAAGGCAGTAAGGGAATTTAATAACAGACAAGTGGATATAGTTCTGCATGCAGGTGATTTTGTAAGTCCAATCGCTGTTGAATCTTTTGCAGGTATCAAACTTGTTGGTATATTGGGAAACAATGATACAGATATTCCAGGGCTTACATCGGCTTTTAACAAAATTCATGGAGAACTTAAAGGAGAGATTTATGAAGTAGAATACGACGGAGTAAAACTTGTTATTTATCATGGTACTATCTCTTCAAAAAGAGATTTTTTAATCAAATCTGGAAAGTATGATCTGGTTATTTATGGACACACACATAGAAAAACCACTGACACGATTGGAAGGACTGTAGTTGTTAATCCAGGTACAGCGAAAGGATGGATCTTCGGATTTTACGCAACAATAGCTATATTTGATACTTCTACTAGAAACATAGAGTTTGTTAATTTATAATTTTCATATCTAAATAATAATAGATCCTACACTCCTATCTCTGCTGTCAACATAAGATTTTTACTTAAAGATATAAAGCAAAACGCGACTAGTGGGATCTGAACCTTAGTGGTAAGCGGTGCGGGCTGTATAACTATGCAGCTATTATTATAAATTTTCAAAAAAGCAAAGTTCGGTGGGGTACTCGAACGTGTACAAAGACAAAATCTGTTGAATCAAATCTCTGATATCAGTAACATTGTGCCCGAATTGATCTTATTTTCAATCTTAGTTCCCTTTTACCTTGTCCTCTTTCCGTTCATCTAAACTCAATCAATCCCCCAACTTATCTTCTTATATGGTTCCACCTGTGCGAAAGGAGCTTCGCCCTCTTTCCACGGGTCATTTCGAACCCAATCAAACTTTCTATAGAAGATGGCATATAATTCCTTATACATTGTACCACTTTCAATGAAATTTACGGTTCCATGAATTATAACTGCTTTATTATTTACTGAAGAAAAAATGTCGACGGCAAGAGCAATCTTGGGATTTTGTATAAGGTTCTTGTACTTCGTTGTGCCGTAGTCTGTGGCGAAATAGAACTTTCCTTCTTTGAAAATAAAAGAAACGGGTGTTATGTGTGGAGTGTTATATGCAGTAACGGTTGCTACCCTACACGCTTCGTTACTTAAAAGAAACTTTTCTTCCTTTGCAGTGAATTTTATTTTTTTATTGTGCGATTGATGAGTTTTAGGTTTCAATTGTCCGGGAAACACCTACTCATGAATTACAAATGGTTCTCTTTAAAATTAGCGCAGGTGCATTGTGAACATGGATATCTTACTGTCGTTCCTGTTAGAATAAGGCGTTAACTTTTAGTAAATCCAGAACTGATTTCTGTTGACGCAGTGAAATATACTTTGAACCCTCCGTTGACATAATACTCTCAACTGTCTCAACAAAGAGTTTGTTTGTCCTCTCGTCAGTTAAAGTTGAATCAGAATAATTCCCGGCCTTTAACATATACAAATTATATTCTCTGATGAAGGTTTCCGCAGTTGACCTGTAAAGAAGCCAGCTTTCCTGCACCTTTGTTAATTGGATTACTCCTGCAATTGCAACAATCATGCTACCTAGAATAGCAGAAATTATTTGAATGGATAACCCTGCTCTCAAAAACACTAATTATCGGAATAAGAGCGGCAATGCCGAGTGTTAAAAGCTGAAGTACATGATTTCTAAACGTATTAGATTTAGCTTTACATTATACCAGTTAATTTGTGGTTCAAGTCTATTTTTTATGTAATCTGAAATATCTGGGTTTTCTTTATCATAAGTCTTTCACACTCTCCGTGATCCCACTAGTCCCGTTTCAGCGTACGGCTTTAAAATAAGAGAGATATTACACCACATATATTATTGTTTTTTAGTCTGATATTCCAAATGCTCGAAAGCCCGAGTATCAAACTTAACTTTTAAGGTTTATTTAAGATGTATGGGTAGCTTATGTGGTTTGAAGATATTATCGTTAAATGTCGGTCTTCCACGTCAAGTAAGATTCCAAGATGAACTTGTGACCACAGGTATCTTTAAGGATCCCGTTCGCGGTCGTGTAAAACTACGCAAGCTCAATCTTGAAGGAGATAAGCAGGCTGACTTGACAGTACATGGTGGTGTCGACAAGGCCGTTTATGCCTATGCAGGAGAACACTACAATTACTGGCAACAGGAATTGCCTGGCAAGTTATTATCTTGGGGAATGTTTGGTGAAAATTTTACTACAGAAGGAATGTTTGAAGAAACGGTTAACATTGGAGATCAATTCAGGGTTGGAACAGCAAAATTAGTAGCAACCCAACCCCGTATGCCATGTTATAAACTTGGAGTAAAATTTGGAAACATGGACATAATTAAAAGATTTTTAGCGAGTGGTCTTACAGGCGTCTATTTCAAGGTAGTAAAGGAAGGAGAGTTAGAGCAAGGAGATGAAATTAGACTTATTAAAAAAAATGAAAATAGCGTTACCATAAAGGATATTGTAAGGTTATACACTGTAAATAAAGACGATGTTCAAACAATAGAGCGTGCCATCAAGGTTAAAGATTTACCAAAGGGATGGAAGTCTCATTTCATCAATCAGTTAGAACAGGTAAGAAAAAAATGATCTGCACCATATATTGTTGGTATACAATCAGAGGACAATATCCATGAAATCCAAATTAATAGATAATTATGGTAGAATTGCAAAAAAACTAAGGGTCTCTGTCACAGATAGATGCAATATGAGATGCGGGTATTGCATGCCAAAAAATAATACTAAGTGGTTTGATGATAGTGAAGTACTTACTTTCGACGAAATAATTAGGCTTTCATCTATTCTGGCTAGTTTAGGGGTTGAAAAAATAAGGTTAACAGGAGGCGAACCGCTCGTCAGACCTTCCATAGAAAACCTAACTAAATCGATTAGAAAGATACGTCACATTAAGAGCGTTGGGCTAACAACAAATGGGTTACTGCTTTCAGATAAAATTGATGCGTTAAAATCTAGTGGGCTTGACAGCGTGAATATTAGTTTAGATTCATTTAAAGAGGATAGATTTAGAATGATGACTGGGATCAACGGATTAAACAAAGTTATAAGTTCTATCCAAAAAGCAAGAGATGCCGGATTTAATGTGAAGATAAACACGGTTGTCGTGAGGGGTTGGAATGATGATGAGGTTGTTGAATTTGCCAACTTTGCAAGACGCACAGGGATTACAGTTCGGTTTATAGAATTTATGCCCTTAGACGGGACAGGCATATGGAGAAGCGATCTTGTTTTTAGTAAAAATGAAATGGTCGAAAAACTAGAGTCCAATATTGGAAAAATGTTTCCTATGTTGGAACAGGAGATTTCAGCACCTGCCAAACTATATTCTTTTTCAGATGGAGAAGGCACTATTGGATTTATTCCTTCCGTAACAGAGCCATTCTGCAATCAGTGTGATAGGATAAGATTGACTTCAGATGGAAGATTTCTTACATGTCTATTTGAAAACCCTGGCTATGATATTAAGAGAGATCTTCGCGAAGGAGCATCAGATCAGGAACTTGGTCAATGCTTGGTTCACTCCATGACTATGAAGCAGGAAGGGGTAGTGAGCCTGATAAGAATTAATGGTCTTAAGCCAAAATTAAACCTCATGCATACAATCGGAGGTTAAGCTTGGTATGAGAACAGATAACCCGGCTAACTACAATTTAAAGGTCAGATTATTTGCAATCTTGAGGGATGTGGTGGGTGAGGGAGAAATCACAATAGCTGTACCAAGTGGGGTGACAGTAAGCTACCTAGAAACTGAAATATTAAAGAAATATCCACAATTGAAATCTTTTAGTAACAAATTTGTCACTTCTGTTAATTGTAAGGTTACCAGTGGTGATACCATTATTACTTCCAGGGATGAAATTGCTCTTTTGCCCCCTGTCAGCGGTGGTTGAATGCTTGATTCGTATAACCAATGACGAACTAAGCTTGCAAGAGATAATGAGTGAACTAGAAGACAATTATGCAGGCGCAGTATCAATCTTCATGGGTAATGTACGTAATCACGGGAAGCATGGTAACGTTTCAGAAATTTACTACGAGGCCTATAGAGAGATGGCGGAAGAAAAAATGAGAGAAATTGAAAATGAAGCACAAACAAAGTGGAATATAAAAAAATTGGTTACAATTCATAGGATTGGGAGTTTAAAAGTCGGTGAGACCAGTATCATAATTGGGGTTAGTTCGGAGCATAGGAACGAAGCTTTTGAAGCCTGCAAATATATTATTAATAATGTGAAAACTCGGGTACCAATTTGGAAGAAGGAAATATCTGAGGAAAGTCAAAAGTGGAGTGATGGGATCTTACTTGGGTAGAGAAAGAATGAATGTTGAAAAGAAAAGGGGCATGTTTGATGTTGGTGCTAAACCAGACTCGTACAGAACCGCACGAGCGCAAGCGGTATTGAACATCAAACCAAATACGGCAGTAATGATTAGACAAGGAAAATCACCCAAGGGGGATATTGTTGAGGCAGCGAAGATAGCTGCTACTTCGGGAGCTAAGAAAACCTCCGACCTTATACCATATTGTCATCCTATACCACTAGATCACATTGAGGTTCAAGTATCAGTAAAATCCAAAGCAATTGAAGTTGATGTAACCGTTAAAAGTATATGGAAAACGGGGGTAGAAATGGAGGCGCTCTCTGGAGCTTGTATTGGAGCATTAACCATATATGATATGTTAAAACCCGTAGATGATTCTCTATTCATCTCATCTGTTAGGCTTGTTGAAAAGTCAGGGGGAATGGGCGGTTTTGCAACTAAGCAATGGAATAAGATTAGAGCAGGCGTAATTGTCGTTAGCGATTCAGTTTCAGCTGGAAAGCAGGTAGATAAATCTGGAAAATTTATCGTTAAAGCCTTAAAAGATAAAAATATTGACGTGATAAAGTACAAAGTAATACCCGATGATAGTTCCGCTATTGAAAAACTCTTAGTGAAATATTCAGATGTTTTCGCCTTAAATTTAATAGTTACCACCGGAGGAACAGGACTTAGTCACAGGGACGTAACTCCAGAAGCTACAAGAAACGTCATAGAAAAGGAAATAACGGGAATTGCCGAAGGGAGCAGAGCATATGGACAGAGAAGAACGCCCTTATCTATGCTCTCAAGAGGGGTTGCAGGAATAAGGGGAACAAGTCTCATTATCAATATCCCTGGTAGTTTAAGAGCAGTATCTGAGTCCTTAGATTTCTTATTCCCGGGGCTAGAGCATGCGTTAAAGATGATCGAGGGATACGGACATTAATGAACTTTTACTGTTTATACTCATTCCTCTTTTCTTTGCAATAAGTTTTATTTATTCTAGCGTTGGGTTTGCAGGAGGAAGTAGCTATATTGCCATTCTAGTCCTTGTTGGGGTAAATCTATACACCATCCCTCCAGTGTCACTGGCACTCAACATAGTTGTTGCTTCAACAGCATTATTCAATTATTTGAGGGCAGGTCACTTATCACTACGTATTTCTATCCCGTTACTCATCTCAGTCCCGTTTGCTTTTATAGGCGGTTCTACTATACTGCCAGAAAAAACTCTCATAATAATTTTTGTAAGTGCCCTTTTCTCAGCCTCGGCTATGCTACTATTAAGTGGTAACCAAATAAAAATAAGGCAAGAGAAAATACGAAAATTAAACCTAAGTTTACCTAGGCTTTCGTTAATTACATTACCATTAGGCGCTCTTTTAGGGACTATTTCGGGTGTAGTTGGAATCGGTGGGGGTATCTGGTTATCACCAATCTTGATACTAACTGGTCTTGCAAATCCAAAGACAGCTGCGGCCTCAGCAAGTCTATTTATACTCACAAATTCGGTTAGTGGACTTGTCGCCCATTCAATTACTCAGGAGGTTGATTTTGCGCTAATTTTACCGCTGGCGCTTGTTGTTCTTCTCGGAGGATTTCTAGGCTCTAGGTTGGGAGCCTTTAAAATGAGTCATGAAAAATTGATTTTTATAGTAGGAATTATAGTAGCAGTGGCAGGGATTAATCTGGCAACTAGGTTGTTTAAATGAAGTATTTCTAAAACGGAAGGAATGATTTTTCTGACTGGTAATGAAATTCTATCGGGTTACCTGATGGAAAAGACAGGCCAGGAAATACGTTTATTTTTACTTTTTGTCCTTTTTCTATCGAAGTTGAGCGTTCGGGTACCAAAATAAAGCCATTGGTTCTAGTTAAAACTGTTATATCGGTAGTTTCTCCGGATATAGGTTTTGCATAAAAATCACCCGATGCTGACCGTGACATCTTCACATATACTATTTTGGTAAAGTTTTGAAATTTTTTTCGAGCATTCCAACCTTCAGTAAGCTTTGCTAAAATAAACGGTTTAGTAAAAGGTTGTAGTCCCAACATAAGCTTTATGAGTGGATGTGCAAATACAATAAAGGCATTGACAGCTCCTTGTATAGGCCCGGGAAGAATAATAATTGCTCTACTGCGAAGTGCAGCAAGTCCCGTTACTCTTCCTCGATCAAGTTTTACACCATGCACCAGAATTCCTGGTTTTCCAATATCATTTATTGATTCAGCAACAAGATCCCGCAATCCAACAGAAGATCCGCCCGTTGTTAATATGATATCACATTCAGATAACGCTATTCTAATTTTATTTTTTATTTTTTGAATGTTGTCAGGGGTAATTCCAAGATCTAGTGGCGCACCTCCTGATGTTTCAATCAAATTAGATATGACTCTACTATTAGTATTAAGTATTTTTCCAAGCTTTATGTCAGTCATCTTTTCTGTGAGTTCGTTACCTGTTGGAACAATTGCAACCCTTGGTTTTTTAAAAACTTTTAGCTTTCGAATCCCAAACATTGAAACTAATGCTAAATCCTGTGCTCTAAGAGCATGTCCTTTGCTTAGTAACAAATCCTTAGATGCGATCTCGCTGCCCTTGTGTGATACAAACGATCCTTTTGCAAAATCTCTTTGAATTATAACAGTATTACTTTTAGAATCAAAGTCTGTATATTCGACAGGAATAACAGTATCTCCTAAATGTGGAAGGACTTCGCCAGTTGAGATCCTAATTGCTTGTCCTGTATGCAAAATTTGGTTTTCGCTCTTACCAAATTTCCTCCTAGGAACTACCCTAAGTTTTATGGGTCCATGTTTAGATATCTTCATAATGTCGTTATATATTACAACAAATCCATCCATATGGGAACAGTTACTTGATGGAATATCAATATGAGATATTATATCAGACCACAAGAAACGTCCTATTGCCTGTTCAGTAAATATTGATTCTGCCATTGGTCTGATAATTATCGCGTTTAGTAGTTTGGAATAACTTGACCTCACTGATGTATAATATGAAGGTGTCCAATGCATTCTTATTCTATAGTTCATTTAGTATTTAAGAGAGTTCCGCAAAGAGCGTTAGTGGATTCAATCCAAGCTCAGATATTATTTTCCAATGCCTAGATCTTCCACGTCGATATTCAGAGGCCATATTATTACTGATAATAACATCGCCTTTCGGTGGCGGAGCATTGAGAATGTCCGCAAGGAGCCAATATTTGGCATAATCATTTATTGTGCGTTCCAGTGTTTTGTTACGCATTTAGATACTCTTTATATAATATGATTTAGCATAACTAGTACTTTTCAAAATGTCAAACCAAATGACTATTAACGTATTGGTGATAGCTATCAGTGTTACTGTTCTGTTAGCAGTAACAACAAGAGCCGTCATCAGTCAAGACTTATCAGAGAACGATACACAAAACAAATCTGCCATCACTAATCAGACAATGATGATGCCAGGTGGCTTAATGACTTTTGGATCCTCACTAGATAACGCCAGAATGCATTTATTGGAGGCAATCATGGACATAAAAGAAGGAAACATCAAGGGTGCAATTATGCAACTAAACATGACAGATCAAGGGATTAAGATGCACGAAAAAGAGATGATGGATATGAAGAATAGTATGAAACCATATATGTCCGCCACTGTATCGAATAAGACTCAAAATGAATCATCATGAATCGTCATAACTGTGAGAAGGATACATAGATAAAGCAATGAGTCAAATCAGTCTAGCTCTGACTAAGGAGTTTGCTGTTAATCAAACTAAAATTTAGAGCACGCTGAATCGAAAAAACCTTAAATCGTTAAAACTCGATAAAAATACGTGGCAAGAAATTCCCACAGACTTCTTGTTCCGTTTGTTGCGGGCCTAGCGGCAGGCGCAGTGGCTGTAGCAGTGTCACTAATAGTAAAAGAGATCAGTGGCGGATTGATTCTGCCAGAAATAGCATCTCAGGCATTATTTTCGATAACTCCTGGAGAATTTGAATCACAGGCAGTTGAAAATTTCGGACCACTTGCTAAATATTCTGCCTTTATTGGTTCAATTATCGCAAATATAATCGCCTTTGGAATTATAGCAATCTTTCTTAATAAAATATTTGCTAGATTGAAAAGGAGGGGATATCTGTTAGAGGCTCTACTGTCTTCACTTTTATCATATATTATTTTCATTGTGATTGCAGTAATACTTGTTACACTAGTTCAATCACGAAGTGGTATACAGGTCGTGCCTCTGTCCGTTATAGTGTTGTCCCTTATTCCAACCCAGCTTGCCTTTGGATTTGTGCTTTCATCATTCTTTCATGGTCGAGCCAAGAGAAAAACCTTGGATGTGTCCGAGCCTAGTCCTGACAAATCAATTGATACGAAAGATGTTAGATATACCAGAGGAGCGTTTCTTCGCATATTAGCGGCCTCGGCTGTAGCGTTACCAATAATTTTCCTTGGGGTGGATAAACTACTTTCCAGACAAAATGAGACACAAGAATTACCGTCGACTACTCCTAATCTGTTACCACGAACTGGTCCTAGACCTAGGGGGTTTGAGGATCCTAATCTGGCACCTCTTCTAGCTTCAGAAATTACTCCAACATATTTGTTTTACAGAATAGATATTAATCCGATAATCCCGCAAGTCGATTCAAAATCTTGGAATCTTACAATAAAGGGTCTAGTCGAAAAACCATTAACTATAAACTACGACCAGATTAGATCGATGCCTTCAGTACAAGAGTATGTAACCCTCGAGTGCATAAGTAACAAAATAGGTGGCGATCTAATAAGTACCGCTCTGTGGAAAGGTGTCCGTCTAAGCCAACTGCTCGAAAAGGCTGTAATTAAGCCAAATGTAAAATACGTTGTCTTTAGGTGCGCTGACGGTTACGACGTTGGAATTCCAATAGAAAAATCACAAATGGAAGGGGCTATACTGGCATACGATATGAATTATGCTCCCCTCACAGCAAAGCACGGCTTCCCAGTTAGGGCAATCGTGCCGGGTTTATATGGAATGATGAATCCAAAATGGTTAACAGAAATTGAATTAGTTGATACTGTCTATCAGGGCTATTGGCAGCGACTAGGATGGTCTAATATCGCCCAGGACAATACTGGTTCTTCAATATTAATTCCAGGTCAGGCGCCGGCAAGACAAAGATTCAGAACGCTGGATGAAACGGCAGATACATCCTACGGCGGTAAAGTTCCAATTGCGGGAATTGCATTTGCAGGAACAAGAGGAATATCAAAGGTTGAAGTCAGCACTGATGGAGGGACCACCTGGAAAACAGCGCAAATAAAGGATCCTCTCTCAAAATACACATGGGTGTTATGGACAGCTGGATATATACCGCCAAATCAAGAAAATTATAAAATTGTAGTGCGAGCAACTGACAAATCAGGAAAAACCCAAACTACTGACATGAATCCGCCTTTTCCAAATGGTGCCAGCGGATTTCATACAATCACGGCATAAGAGTTAATGAATTCTAATCAAACTATCGTCTATCCAGTAGTCTTCCACTTTTTATAGCGTTTTCAATCAAAGTCCAGGTCTAAAAAATCTAAAAAAGCTCTTAACCATTTTCGAATTTATTTAACGTCCTCAACAAAAATTGAAAGTCACAGTGCCATATTTTGGAAAATCTAACTTAGGTCATAATACCTGTTTAAACGAATATGTCGTAGACCAGCTTGTGGATTCATTGATCTTGCCGCTTTTTCAAAAATATCTGTCCTGGTTGTAGTGTATTTTATATTTTTTATTATTAAAAAGCACTGCGTTATTAGGTAAAAGCTGTTCAGAGCTACTACGCAAATGTGAAGAACTCAACCAAAATTGGCCAGCCTTTGTGAACATTTTGATAGTTTTCGGGCTCGTCGGGATTTAGTATTTTCTGTTAATGACCAATAGGAATTTGCTGAATGCTGGGTGCTGGTAAACTCAATCCTGACGCTGTCGGCAATGGTTCATCTACCGTGGTATTAGTAAAAAGTGGAAGTATTGTATACAATCCAATTGCTATCGCAACCACAGCTACGATGATGAATATAACAATCGTCTTTTTTTTCATAATTTTTAAGGCCTCTTGTACCTATTAATTTGACAATTTTGCACTTCCAAATAAAGTTGAAAAAGCCTTACACCAAATGAGTACGGTATCGTATTTTGATAGGTTAGTTCCTGGCGGGATTTCATAATTCTGATTTCCAATATTGCCCTTCAATCTTCCAAGATTGACAATGTCTGAGACATCCTTACCTGTAGAGAGATAAACATACAGATCGGGTCCATTAGTAGCCTTTAGATTTTCCAGTCTTAGGAATGTTTTCCCATCTGCAAGGGTAATTACTTTGGCAATACCCTCAGCTTTATGAAAACCGTCACCTGAACCTACAAAATTACCTGTGAATGTCTTTGTATTTTTCATCGTAGCGGACATATTTTCGTGAACAGTAGAATTTTGTTTTGAAAACTCATTCATCACTTTTTGTTTTTCTTCCTGAGTCATGTTTTTAGCAGCTTGAATTCTCTGTTCTTCCGTCATATTCATAAAGTTTTGAACATTGGATGATGCGGCAAATGATATTTGTGGTTTACCTGTTATCAGGGTCACCGAGGCAGTTAGGCTGAAAATTATTGCAACTCCAAGGAAAATTCTTGTAGTTCTTTTCATATTATTTTCATTTGAATAAACAGGAATTTGTTTAAAACTTTATCTATTGATGTCGGAGAACTCTACTTAATGTTTGAGGATACCCGATATGAGAGATTGTCCATCTGCGCCCTAGTTCTAATGTTTGCTCTTTTAGCAATAACCTTATCTCTTGTCTCTTACGCTGCGCAAGGTTCTGACGAGCTAAAACAGCGGTCTATGCAGGCCTACAAACAATTTAATGCTATGACAGAGGACCAAAGGAGCTCAGCGATAGGAAACATGAGTAACGCTGATATGAATATGGTCATGATGGGCGCTGCACAAATAAACAGTGAAGTTAATGAAACCATACAGGCAATGGCCCCACCTAATTCAAATGTTGCATCAATCTATCAATTAAGAACTGGTAATTTTACCCCTTCAGGAAACTTTTCAAAGGCCAGTGGAGTCTCAAGAATTCTCTCTGTAAACGATAATCAGTTCCTACGATTTGAACATTTTAACATTACGAATGGCCCAGAGCTTCATGTATACTTTACCAACAAAGGAGATTTAAAAAATAGCAAGGATCTCGGTATGCTGAAGGGAAATATAGGTCCGCAAAACTACTTCTTGGGTAACACTGCAAACGATTACGACACTGTAGTGATCGCCTCAAAGCCATTGAAAGTTGTGTATGCAAAAGCAATGTTGGAACCCTGACAATGTTTGAAATTTTGAATATTGTGATTATTGTGAAAAATTGATTGAATTCAAAAAGAAGTGATTTTGATTTAGACGGTTAACGAAATGCAACTACGAGATAAAATTAAGGATCTCCAGAATGTCTGTAAAATAGTTTCAAAACTAAAATCTCAAATAAAAGGGGAATTACCTCATTACGGACATGATGCCCTCTTCTTAAAAAATGATAACATAACAACTGGTTATTGAACAATACTACTGAAATCAAAATAAATTTGGTTACAGGAGATCTTTACTTTCATAATGAAAAAGGATACATTGTCTATTTAACTCGTGAAGACATATATGATAGATTAAAAGATATCGGTATCAAATACAATATCAATATTCCACAAATTTCTAGTTTGACGAATCTTAATACTACAGACTTGGACGACTATCTTGCATTTGCCACAAAGGCTAACAGAAGTCTAGAATTATTTAGAATGAAGTTAATTGGGCACTTCACCCAGGTTCATCTGTCGCCGGATGGGTTTGACTTCTCCATAGAATGGTTTACGGATAAAAATGAAAAACAAATTGGTGTAGGGATATCTCCAAGGAGAGGAACGTTATGAATCACCATATCTTTATGTGAATCCTTATCCGTTTAATAAAAAGCTATTCGACGAGTCAGTATCCCGGGGTACGTGGCACACTGACGGGTGGAAAGGAATTAAAGTAGAATGGAAAGATCTTGAATACAAAGCAGAAAAAGAAATCTCAGGTCAGATACATGACCTATTTCAAATCGCACAAAGCCATTTTCAAGAGGGTTGACCTTTTTATGTATTATATTACCACTATAGATCTGAGTGTGCTGGAATTCGGACAGTCCGTGTATTTAGGCACTATCAAGTTATATTTAGCACTTTTTACAGAATCTATCACTACTGTTTCTTTTAATTTCAGCATTGTTTCAATCGATACTATGACATATCGGGGCGTGGTGAAGGAAGAGGAATTTGCATTAATGGTGTTTTGAATCATATTGGTGATTTTTTAGTTGATTCATCTGTCGAGCTTTCTTTGTTATCGAATTCATCAGAGCTAACACCGATACTCAGATCGCTTTGGTTGCGTTGCTTCTTTATCTTTTCTACTTCTGCGTCATAAAGTCTTACTAAATCTGAAATTGTTACCATTCCAATCACTTTATGATCCTCATTTGATAAGACAGGCATTTCTTGGAGATCGTTTGATGAAAGCCTTACTAATGCTTGGTGAAGTGAATCAGATGTATACGCAAAAAATGGATCCTTTATCATAATGCTTTCCAATTTAACTGACTTGCGATATTCTTCTGGAAACTCAAATAGCTTGTATCTGTATACGACACCCTCAAGTCTATCGTTTTCATTAACCACCATAATCATTTTGCTGTTGTTTCTATTCATTATTTGCAGAGCTTCGACAATTGATACATCCTTCGAAAGTTTATTGATTGCATTTTTCATAATATCTTTTACGTAAAGATCACTTAGTACGACGCGTTGATACTCTGTTCTGTGAGCAGGTGAATCTGATCTGTTTAACACCTGGTTTCGGAATATTGAATTATGCTGTCCTGACATTATATATGCAACAAAAGTGGACAACATCATAGGTGCCAAAAGAGCATAACCCCCTGTTAACTCACTTCCCATTATTATTGACGAAATTGGTGTCTTAGCAGTAGCACCAAAAAATGAAACCATCGAGACTATTATTACAGAGGTAACATCTACCCATGTAAATAACCCAAGCATGTGAAAAACTGTCCCTACAAATGCTCCTAAAAGTCCTCCTATTACCATGGAAGGACCGAAGACACCTGCGCTCCCCCCAGAACCTATTGTCAACGATGTTGCCAAAATCTTGAATAAAATTACAGGACCGAGAATATAGAGAGGTAGCAGGGCATAGTCCTTGTTGATTGCTATCTGTAGCCACCCATATGAGGTGCCTAAAACTTGAGGAAATACAATTCCAATCACACCAACAAGAACACCTCCTATAGCTGGTTTCACATACTTTGGAATCTGAATCTTACTGAAATAATCAGATATTAAGTAGAAAACCTTGACATATCCTACGCTGACTATAGCCGAAATAAGTCCCACAATGGCATAAAGAATTAGTGATATTGGATTAGTATATTTTACCAGATCAAACGGAATAGTAAATAGACGATCCCATCCAAAAACAAAACCAAACACGGTATATCCAGTTACAGACGCAACTAATCCAGGTATTAATGCTCTAACTTCAAAATCTCTCCTATAGAACACCTCGGCGCTGAATACTGCACCTCCTAGGGGAATCTTAAATATGCTACCGATACCAGCGCCAAGACCTGCAGCTACTGCAATTCTTCTCTCATCTTCATTTAGCTTGAATAATTTTCCTATGAGCGATCCAAAGCCGGCTGCAATCTGTCCTGCAGGCCCTTCTGTTCCTCCACTTCCTCCGCTACCTATGGTGATGGATGATGCGACTGCCTTGACAAGAGGGACTCGAGCTCTTATATTACCACTTTTGTGATGATAGGCGTCTATTACAGCATCTGTTCCATGTCCTTCTGATTCCGGAGAGAACTTCGTTGTTATTAGACCAACTAACAGACCTCCAAGACCACATATCAGTGGTATTGCCCACGGTCTTTCGATAAATAGAGTATATGTATAAGCAACGTGGCCCTGGAAGCCTCCGGGTAGTGGAGGTGTATATCCTGCACCCAGTTTAAGAAATAAACCTGTAAAAAATTCAACGGATAGAAATAGTGCTATGGAGCCTAAGCCGGCCACAATGCCTAGAAGAAAACCTATGAGTATCCATTTTCTGAAGTAACTAAAATCTAAACTATAGTTAGTAGCTCTTAGTGATTTGATTATTGATTTTGCCTGAGAGTAATAAGGAATGTCTGTTTTCATCTAAACCTTGTTCATTGATTCTTTAGTACCATAGCTTTTTAATTTTACTTTACAATTTTCTCTCGATTTTATCTGTTACATTCTCTCAGTGTGGCTTGTATGACACTGGCAGCACTTATAGCAAAAGTAATCTTTAGTTCCAATCTAACCGTTTTGATATCCTATTAGCAGTTTGAGGAATTAAGGACATATAATAAACCAA
>Ga0310810_10003000_pt1 | contig 18315 bp, 17 predicted proteins | sample NCmetagenome_FD_207641 | JGI IMG/M metagenome (GOLD analysis project Ga0310810, IMG submission 207641) | Soil microbial communities from experimental microcosm in Duke University, North Carolina, United States - NC | ecosystem: Engineered > Artificial ecosystem > Soil microcosm > Unclassified ...
GAAGCGACGGGATCATCCAACCACTGTCGTACCAGGCCGCCGAGTACCGGCGCGTAGAGCCACGCGCCGGTACCGGCGGCCAAGAGGAGCGCGATCGACATCATTTCATCGGAACGCCGGCGCGCACGCGCACCGGTTGCCGGCTATCGGATATAACGGCGCGCCTGATAGACGGCGCCAAGACCTGCGCCGAGCAGCAGCAGTGACATCGGCTCCGGCGTCGGCGAGGGCGACGATGGAGAGTCCGCGAGCGCCGACAAGGTGTCGCCGCCAAGGGCGCTGCCGGTGAACATTCCGTTGGCTGCGAACCCGGCCACCGGTGCGACTCCAGACGCTCCCGCCGAGCCGCCGGACGAACCGTGGCCGGAACCACCGTTACCCTTTGCCTTGGGCGCCTTCGGCGCGGATGCCGCCTGCTTCCCCGTCCCCTGACCCGCGGGCGCGTGCCCTGAGACACCACCCCAGGCCCCGTGACCACCGGTGCCGAATCCACCGGCAAAGCCGGCTGACCCGGCCGAGTGCGATCTCGAGTCCGCGTGGAGGCTGCCACTGAAATCACGCGCGCCACCGGCGAAGGCGATGCGCTCCGATGTTGCTTCAGCCGCAAATGCTGAGAGCGATCCGGAGGCGAAGTGTGTTTCGGCAGCCGCCGCTGCCGTGGGTGCGCCGCTCGCGGCGTCCATCCCAATGCCGTGCTGAGTCGTCGCCGCAAACCCGAGCGTAGCCGGAGCGACATCACTCAGCAGAACGATGTCGTGGGTGCGGTGACCAGCCATACTCAACCGATCGGCGTCCGTGTGCGTCACTACGTAGCCGGCGGTCGCGACCAACAAAATGACGACAGTGAACCCCGCGATATGCCGCGTTTGGGCTTTCGTTGGGTAAACCATGGAAATCTGCTCCTCTTCGGACGGGGGGAAACCATTCGAGTGAAAGGGCGCTGCACGGCAAATGCCACAGCTACCGCAGTGCTTTGGCGACGACCTTCAGGTCGGCGACGAGCATCGCGTACGCGTCGCGTCGCGCGTCGGCATCGGGTGCGCGCAGCACAGCAGATGGATGAATGGTCGCCACGACGTGCTCAGCGATGGGCGAGACCATCAGCCGGCCGCGCTGCGCCATCAACTTGAACTGCGAGCCGAGCACCGCCTGCGCTGCTGTCGCACCGAGACACACGACGATGGCCGGCTTCACCGCCTTCAGTTCGGCTTCGAGCCACGGACGACAGGCCTTCACTTCCGAGATGCGCGGTTTCTTGTGAATCCGCCGCTTGCCGCGCGGCTCCCACTTGAAATGTTTGACGGCATTCGTGACGTAGACGTCCTGTCGGGGGATACCTGCGTCGTTGAGTGCTCTGTCGAGCAGCGCGCCGGCCGGACCAACGAACGGCTCTCCCTGCTGGTCTTCCTGATCGCCTGGTTGCTCGCCGACCAACATGACGTGCGCGCCCTTCGGACCTTCGCCGAATACGACCTGCGTCGCGTGCTTGTAGAGGTCGCACCCGCGACATTCGTGCGCCGCCGCGGTGAGCGCGCGCAGGCTGGTGGTGCGCGGCACGAACGGCGCTGCGGTCCGTGAGCCGCCTGGTGTCGATGACAGATCCTGCTCGGCCACGTCCTCAGGCCGTGCATCCTTGCCGCCATGTATACTCAACTCGTTTTCGCTCAGTCAGGAGGACCGATGCGCGTAGTGTTCGCGATGGGGCTGGTGGCGGCGGCTCTTTCGATCACCGTTATGGCTCAGGCCCCGGCAGCGGAGCTGAAGGTGGGCGATCCCGCTCCCAACTTCAAACTGCAGGCCACGGACGGCAGGACCTATCAGCTCTCCGATTTCAAGAACAAGAAGGCTGTGGTCGTCGCCTGGTTCCCCAAGGCATTCACGCAGGGCTGCACAATCGAGTGCAAGTCGCTCGCGGAGAATGGCGACAGGATCCGCAAGTACGATGTCGCCTACTTCATGGCCAGCGTCGATCCGCTCGACGACAACATCCGCTTCGCCAAGGCGACCACGGTGGACGTCATCGGCACGGGCCAGAAGGTAGAGAAGAAGGAAGCGGACTTCCCGCTGCTCAGCGATCCGACCAAGGACACGGCCAAGGCGTACGGCGTCCTCGCGGCGAACGGCGCGTTCGCGCAGCGCTGGACGTTCTATATCGACAGGAATGGCCGCATCAGCTACATCGACAAGGCGATCAAGCCGGCGACGTCTGCGGAAGACATGATCGCGCGGCTCGGCGAACTGAAGGTCCCGGCGGTCCGCTGACTTCCCGGCAGCTGCTCGAACGCCTCGCTCGCGACGCTATGCGCGAGCGCGGGTTTGAACCCGACTTCCCACCCGCCGCGATCGCGCAGGCCGGGGCCGCGGACTCGCGTGAGTTCGGCGCCAGTCAGAACCGGACGGACCGGCGCGACCTTCGCAACCTGCTCTGGTGTTCCATCGACAATGACGACTCGCGCGATCTCGATCAGCTCTCGGTCGCCGAATCGCGTGACGGCGCCACCGGGATTCTGATCGCGATCGCCGACGTGGACGCGCGCGTCGGCCGCGGCTCGCCGGTCGATCAGCACGCGGCCGTCAACACCACCTCTGTCTACACGGCGGCACATGTCTTCTCCATGCTGCCGGAGCGGTTTTCCACCGACCTGACCTCGCTTGCGCAGGACGAGGATCGAGCCGCAGTCGTTGTCGATCTCACGGTGACGCCCGACGGGTCTGTTCGCGCCAGCGACGTCTATCGCGCGACCGTTCGCAATCGAGCCAGGCTCGCGTATCCGTCGGTGGGCGCATGGCTCGAAGGCACGGCGCCACCCCCCGCTCCGCTCACCGCGGTTCCCGGCCTCGAAGACAACCTGCGGCTCCAGGACACGGCGGCGCATGCCCTGCAGCAATCGCGGCACGAGCGCGGCGCACTCACGTTGGACACGGTTGAGGGCAAGCCGGTGTTTGCCGGAGACGAGTTGCGCGATCTCACGGCCATCGGCCGCAGCCGCGCGTCGGCGCTGATCGAAGATTTCATGATCGCGGCCAACACCGCCACCGCCGAATTCCTGGAACGCCACGGCTTCTCGTCGCTCCGCCGCATCGTCCGCATGCCCGAGCGGTGGCCGCGGATCGTGAAGCTGGCCGCGGATACGGGCACGGAGCTGCCGGCGAATCCGGATGCGCGCGCGCTCGAGCGATGGCTACTCACGCAGCGACAGCAGAATCCACAGCGCTTCGTCGATCTCTCGTTGAGCATCGTCAAGCTGCTCGGGCGCGGCGAGTACGTCGTCGAGAAGCCGAATGAGCCGACGCCGGATCACTTCGGGCTGGCGGTGGACGATTACACGCACGCGACCGCTCCGAACCGCCGCTTCGCGGACCTGGTGACGCAGCGACTGGTGAAGGCCGCGCTGGACGGCGGCCGGCCGCCCTACTCGGAGAGCGACCTCGACGCGATCGCAAGACACTGCATGGATCGCGAGGACGCGGCGAACCGCGTCGAGCGACAGGTGCGTAAGGCCGCGGCAGCAATCCTGCTGCAGCACCGGCACGGCGAGCAGTTCGACGCGATCGTGACCGGTGTCGGACCGAAGGGCACGTGGGTTCGCGTGAAGCATCCGGTGGTCGAAGGGCGGCTGGAGGGATCCGTTCACGGTCTCGAAGTCGGGGATCATCTCCCCGTGCGCCTGGTGCGCACGGTGCCGGAGAAAGGGTTCATCGATTTCGAGCGGGCGTGACAACTCCCAACTCCCAGTTGGGAGTTGTCTCGACGCTCTCTCGATGTACGGCATCAGCCGCAGCGGGTGGATTGCCACCTCGATGGCCGTGCTAAGATTTGGGTTTCCCGCCTGCCGGCGTAGCTCAGTTGGTAGAGCAGCTGATTCGTAATCAGCAGGTCACGTGTTCGAGTCACGTCGCCGGCTCCATCCTTCGCTCGTCACACTCGCGAAGGATGTCCGCCGGAGCCTCCGGCGCCAGAAGACAACGACCCGGCATAGAATTCGCGCATGCTTCACGGCCTGAGCCTCGCGAGCCATGAGGATGGTCGCTCGCGGTCAGAACACGGTGATGACCTGCGTCGTGAGGTTCGTCGTCGCGGTGCGAATGAGGGAGATGGGCCCCCGTCTTGCCCCAGGCGCGCAGCCACGAGCGCTTGTGCGGCGGCGCGACAGGTGACCCGCGTCGATCCGATCGGCGTCCTTCGAGGCGAGTAGCCCACGATTGGCGGGCAGAACGTGCAGCCGAATCAGCGGAATCTCTCGAAAGTGCGTATGTACGCGTTCGCGATCGTCGCGATCCTCGTACTGCTCGCCTACCTGTTCACGCGCCGCTGAGCGGCTAACTTTCGGTCCGTGCGCCAGAGAAAGATGCTGCCGGCGTCAGACTTTCGTCGCAGCGCCTGACCCAAAGATTTAGCGAATTTCTCGAAATTGGCCCAACTGGCGACGATCGGCGGCGGACGCCGGGTGGCATATCTGTAGCACCAGCTGGCGGGTTCGATGGCTGCGCCCATGGAATCGCCGGAACGGACGCACGCTTTCCCACCACGCCCGTTTACCGAGGTGAGTGCAGACGCTCCCCTCGATGACTTCCCGTCAGAGTTCCACGTCCCGCGGCGGTCCGCCGCGGTCGTCATCAAGTGGCCGGTCCAGCACCGCGCGCAACTCGCCGCAGCCCTGCTCGGGGTGGCCATCCTGGGTGGGAGCGTCGCATACGCGGTGCGCTCGGCACCAGCGTCAAGAGGGTCAGTTCGCATCGAATCAGAACCGGGGAACGCCTCGATCGTCGTCGACGGTCACGCGCAGGGCGCAACGCCGGTCACGCTCGATCTGCCGGTCGGCAGGCATTCGCTGACGCTGGTCAGCGGCACGCGACAGCGGACGCTCAGCATCGACGCGCAGGCGAACACACGCATCGTCCATCACATCGAATTGCCTGAGCCGCCGTTACCGCGCCAGGAACCTCAGCCAACTTCCGCGGTGGCGGCGAAGACCGGTCCAGCGTCGGCCAAGGCTCCAGTCCAGAAGCGCACCACCGAGGAGGGCCCGACCGCCGGCTGGCTGCGCGTGGCCACTCCCCTGCCGTTCACCATCACCGAAAATGGCGATGTCGTCGGCACCACCGAATCGAGCCGCGTGCTGATGCCGGCAGGTGAACACACGCTCGGCTTCCGCAGCAGCTCGCTCGGCTTCACGACGACACAGCGCGTTCGGATCGAAGCCGGCAGAGTGACGTCGGTAGCGCTGAAGCTGCCGCAGGCGCCAATGCAGATCAATGCCCTGCCCTGGGCGGACGTATGGATCGATGGCCAGCGCGTCGGCGAAACGCCGCTCTCGAACGTGATGCAGACGATCGGACCGCACGAGATCGTCTTCCGGCACCCGCAATTCGGCGAGCGCCGCATGACCGCGGTGGTCACGCTCAATACGCCGGCGCGCGCGTCGGTCGATATGAAGGCGCCGCAGTGATCGGTCTCCGCCACCTTGCGATCGCGCTGATGCTTGCGGTCACGACCGCACCGCTCGCGGCCGACGGCCTCGACACGCTCGTCGACGAGGCGAAGGCGCTGTACGCTAACGCCTCGTACGAAGCGGCGCTCAAACTGCTCGATGCGGCGCCGGCGACGGCGGATGACGCCGACGAATATCGCGCACTCTGCCTGCTCGCGCTCAACCGCACCGACGATGCGCAACGCGTGCTGGAACGGCTGATCACGCACGCTCCCACACTCGTCCCCGCCTCCGACGATTTTCCGCCGCGGTTTCTGAGCCTGTATAACGCCGTCCGGGAGCGGTTGCTGCCAACCATCGTGATGGACGTGCTGGCCAAAGCGCGTGAAGACTTCAAGACGTCGAAGCCGACCGAAGCGGCCAGACGATTCCAGCAGGTACTGACGCTCAGCAAAGAACCATCGCTGGCCGAGCGCCAGGAAGTCCAGGGTGCCGCCACCGTTGCGGCCGCCTTCCTCGATCTGCTCAAGGCCACCGATGGCGCCTCATCGCGCGCCGCACTCGCAGCGCCGCGGCCCACGGCCGCGTCGGCGGCGGCCGCCGCGACGACCACGCCAGCGCCGGAACCGGCCAAACCGGTCACCGCTCCGGCCGTCGCCATTCGGCAGACCGTACCGCGCTGGAGCGCAACGAGCCGTGGTGAACCGGCATCGACGCTGCAGGGTGCGGTGCGCATCCTCATCGGTGTCGACGGCAAGGTCAGGTTCGCTTCAATCGAAGCCCGCATCGACCCGCGGTACGACGAACTGTTGCTCAATGCGGCGTACAACTGGGTCTACAAGCCGGCGATGATGAACGGTATGCCGGTCGAGTCCGAGCGACTGATCACGGTACAGGTCACGCCGTAATCGCAAGCGACGGCCGACCACACGACACCGCTCCCGACAGCGCGCGGTCGTCGGGCGTCAGCGGTTGCCGCCGTCGGTATACTCGCAAGATGACGATCGCCAGCTATTTCGCGCGCGAGGTTCGCCTCGGCGAGATACCGGTGCTGCGTGCCCTTCCCGCAATCGGCAGGCGAACGATCGGGCCCTGGTGCTTCATCGATCGCTTCGGGCCGCTGTCGTTCACGGACGCAAGACCCATGGACGTCGCGCCACATCCACACATGGGCCTCCAGACGATCACCTGGCTGCTCGAGGGTGAGATCGTCCACGACGACAGCCTCGGTTCCGAAGCGCTGCTCCGTCCCGGCGGACTGAACGTCATGACATCCGGTGCCGCAATCGCGCACGCGGAGCAGACACCGCGTGCGCACACTGGACACCTGCACGGCGTGCAGCTCTGGACGGCACTCCCCGAATCCCATCGCCACGGTTCACCGTCATTCCAGCACCTCGCCGAGGTGCCGATGGCCGAGTGGCCAGGCGGTATCGCGCGTATCTTTTCGGGCAGCGTTGGCGGCGTCGCGTCCGCCGCGCCTCATGTCTCCCCGATTGTCGGCGCGGATCTCCAGGTTCATCCGACGTCGCGGCTGAGCATCCCCATGGATGCGTCGTACGAACACGGCGTGTTGATCCTCTCCGGCGACGCCGCGATCGACGATCAGCCGCTCGAAGCGAGGACGCTGTACTACATCGAGCCGGGTCGCGCCGAGGCCACGGTGAGCAGTCGTGACGGCGCACGTGTGCTCCTGATTGGCGGTGCGCCGTTTCAGGAGCGCATCCTCATGTGGTGGAACTTCGTGGCCCGTACACCGGAGGAAATTCGTGCCGCGCGAGAGGAGTGGACGGAACACCGCCGCTTCGGTGAAGTGACTGCATATCGCGGTGCCCGACTCGAGGCGCCGGAGCTGACGACACGGCTGGCCGCGCCCAATCCTGTCAGCTAGGCGTGGCCAAGCGAGGCCCGTTACTTCGGGAGGCGCCTCGTCCAGTTCACGGCCACGACGATCGGGGCGCTCGGGGCTTCGACCACCGTATTGAGCAGAAAGCGACCGTCGCGCGAGACGGCGTACTGTGCCTTGTTGCCGACCACGTTGTTGCCGTTCGCAAGATGCGTCTGGAACAACGCTGTCGGCGGCTTCACGTCGGGCGCATTGCCATTGGCCGTGAACGCCACCGCCATCAGCTTGCTGTCCGGCGCGAGATAGTAGATCTCCTTCCCGTCCACCGACCATCGCACCTGCGTGCCGCCACCGGTCGACACCTGCGTCCGTGATGCACCATCAGGAAACGACTGCACGAAGACTTCGGCGCGTCCACTGATGCTCGAGACGAACGCGACCCATTTGCCATCTGGCGAGAATTGCCCTTCGGTCTCATCGCCCTGGAGCTGCGTGACCGGAAAGTCGCGGCCGTCGGATAGTGACGCGGCCACAAGATCGATCCCGGTGGCGTCTGTCTGATGCCGCATCAGGACGTAGCGCCGATCGCGCGTCATCGCCAGCACGCCTCCGCCGCGATTGTCGCTGGTGGCGAAAAGAAGCTGCGGCGGCGCGCCGGAGACCGGAAACCGGGTCACTCCCGCCGTCCCCGACCGGGCGGTGTTGAAGATCACCGCCTGATTATCAGGATCAAAGACTGGATGGGCGTCGGCGGGAGGCCCGGTCGTGATCGGCCGGCCGAGATACCGCCCGAGCTCGAATACCCACACATCGTTGTCTTCACCCGTGCCCGGGTGCAGGAACAACGCGACCTGCCGCTCGTCGGCGCTCAATTCCGGTGAGGCGATCCCTGATGCGGTTGGCTCGCCGAGCTTCTGCCGCACCGTCCCGGCACGATCGACCCACACCAACTGGCGCTGTTGCGCGCCGCCGTGGCGGTAAGCCAGCACCGCCGTGTCCGTACGGGAGGCGCCGAAGACCGACCCGGCCGTGACCCCCTGGGCAATGGTCGCGGGTTCGCCGTTCACTTTGCCAGTCGACGGATCGAATCGGTACGCGAGAAGCGTACCCCGCATGATCGTGAGGAGCGTCGCGGGCGGGACGAACAGGCCGTTGTCGTCGTCGCTGATCTTCACGGGCGGAACGCTCTTGTCCAGCGTTCCAAAGTAGACGCCATTCGTATTCGCCTGTCCGAGCGACGATGAAAAGAGGAAGTGTTTGCCGTCCGGCAGGAACTGCGGCCGTCGATGGCTCGGACCCACAGCCGCATCGAGTGTCGTCACCTGCGTCACCGCACCGCCGCGAACCGGGACGCGCATGATCGGCGCGTTGACCCCTGGCGCGAACAGAATCGTGGCGTCGGGTCCCCAATCGCCGCCGCGGGCGTTCACCGCATCGGTAAGGACAATCGGCGATCCGCCATTGGCGTCGATGCGTTTCAGCTTGTTGTCGGCGAAGAAACCGAGCGACGCGCCGTCCGGTGACCAGAACGGAAAGCTCGCGCCTTCGGTTCCGGGCAGCGCCCTGCTCTCCAGCGAATCGAGGGCACGCACCCAGAGAGCCGGTACGTGATCCTTCAGCGCGATGAAGGCGATCTCCGAACCGTTCGGTGACACCGCGCCGATGTTGTCGTCCGTCGGTGGCGTCGTGACTTCCAGTTGCAGCGGCCGCAGCGAGTCGTCCTGACCGTCCATACCGAATAGCTGGAGACCTCCGAGCACGATGAGCGGTCCGAAGACGATCAGGGCAACCACCGCAATCGCCACCGCCGCAATCCGCCGTCCGCGACTCCATGGCTTTCGCGCCGCCGGAATGCCGTCGCCCGCGGAGACCGGCTGCGCGGTCACCCATCGAAGCTCGCGCGCGATGTCACCGGCGTTCTGCCAGCGGCGCTCCGGATCCTTTTCGAGACACCGCCGAATCAGGTGATCGATGAACGGATGCGCCGACGCGAGCGCCGGAATCGAGGGCGGCTCGCTGCTCATGATCGCGGCAACGGCCGTGACGGCAGTGTTCGCCTCGAACGCCTTGCGGCCGCCCAACATCTCGTACAGCACACACCCGAACGCAAAGATGTCGGAACGATGATCGCCAGGTGAGCCATCCAGTTGCTCCGGCGCCATGTACTGCAGCGTGCCGCTGATCCCACTTCCGACGCTTGCGCTGGCCGGTTGTGTCGCCGCCATCGATGGGGCCATCGTCGCAGCCAGCGATGCATCGAACGCGGCGGCACGCGGCGCCGCGATCCGTGACGCAAGGCCGAAGTCCAGCAGCTTCACGTCGTCGGCGGCCGCGCCGGCGCGGCGCACGAGCATCACGTTGCCCGGCTTCAGGTCGCGGTGGACGATGCCGGCGCGCTGCGCACGATCCAGCGCCTCGGACATCTGAATGGCAATCCGCAGCGCATCCTCGACAGGCATGGCGCCCGTTCGCTTGAGGCGGGCCGCAAGCGTTTCACCTTCGAGATATTCGAGGACGAGGTATTCGACGTCTCCCTCGTGGCCGACGTCGTGGATCGTGCAGATGTGCGGATCATTGAGCGCCGCGATCGCACGCGCTTCCTCTTCGAAACGGTGACGGGATGCCACGTCGGTGGCGAGCGCGCCGGTCAGTACTTTGATCGCGACGATACGATCGAGCCGTGTGTCACGCGCCCGATAGACCTCGCCCATGCCGCCGGCACCAAGCGGCGACACGATTTCGTACGGACCCACGCGAGTGCCGCTGTTGAAGCCCATGCGCGTGGCGCATTCTATACGGGGGTGCGAGACGGGGGTGCGAGACGGGGGTGCGAGACGGGGGTGCGAGACGGAGGTGCGAGACGGAGGTGCGAGACGGGGGACGGTGCACGGCGGCCATCTCCCACCCGCGTCGCTCTCGTTCATCAACCCTCCCCCGTGTCCTTGGACGACGGCTTGGCGATGTCGGGGCCACCGCCAGCAGGGGGACGTCCTGCGCGACGCAGCGCGTCGCGCAGGAGGTATTCGATCTGGGCGTTGAGGCTGCGGAGATCGTCGTTGGCCCAGCGCTGGACAGCGTCGAGTACTGACTGATCGATCCGCAGCAGGAAGGATTTCCGGTCAGCCACGGGACTACTGATAGATCGTGCCCGTGTTCACCACCGGCTGGGCACTGCGTTCGCCGCACAGCACCACCAGCAGGTTACTGACCATTGCCGCCTTGCGTTCTTCGTCGAGGTGCACGATGCCCTTGCCGGACAGCATCTGGAGCGCCATGTCCACCATTCCGACGGCGCCTTCGACGATCTGCTGGCGAGCCGCGATGATCGCGCCGGCCTGCTGCCGCTGCAGCATCGCGGCGGCAATCTCTGGAGCGTAGGCAAGGTGGCTGATCCGCGCCTCGAGTACCTCGACCCCCGCCTTCGCGAGGCGGTCCTGCACCTCCTCTTTCAAGTGATCGGCGATACGTCCGGCCGTGCCGCGCAGCGATTCCTTCCCGTCCTCATGGGAGTCGTACGGATAGCTGGTTGCCAGGTTGCGGACGGCCGCTTCCGTTTGCACCTTCACGTAATTCTGGTAGTCGTCCACCTCGAACAGCGCTTCCGCCGTTTCGACTACACGCCAGACCACGACGGCCGCGATTTCGATCGGGTTCGCGTTGGCATCGTTCACCTTCAGATGCGCGCTCTCGAAGTTGCGGATACGCAATGACAGCCGTTTCTTCGAATACAGGGGGTTGACCCATCGCAGGCCGGCCTGCTTCGCGGTCCCGACGTAACTGCCAAACAGTTGCAGCACCACGGCCTGGTTCGGGGCGACGATGAAGTTGCCCTTCAGAATCAGGATCGCCAGAAGCACCGCGATGACGAATTCAGCAGGGAATCGCCGGGGCGCCCCGTTGACGACGGTCAGGTAAACGCCCAGGGCGAGCAGCGCAAAGGCGCCGAAGAACATCACCCAGCCGGAAAACCCGTTGTTCAGCCGTTCGCGAACCATTGCCGTTCCCTCCTGACTGATGTCGAAGTGATATCAGTGTGGAATCATATACGGCTGAGGGCGTGGGAGGTTCACTCAGGGTTCGGATCGTAAAACCAGTCCACGGCGACATCACGATGACCGGCGGAAACCGGGAGGGCCTCATGAGGGGCGTCGGCCCGGAATGCCACCAGTTGTCCCGCGATCGGGCTCACCTCGATTGGTGTGTCATCACTTGGGCACACTCTGAGCGCACCGCCGGAGAAATCGTCGTTGAGGAACACGACAATGGTCACCGCGCGTCGTGACGCGTTCGGCCAGCCCGAGACCTCGCCGCGGTCGCGATGGCGCCGGTAGAACCCTCCCGGCTCGTAGCGGAGGAGGCCGGTCCCTTCTCGTTCGCCAAGCGGGCCTGCGAAGGCGGCTTCCAGCTCCGGCCGCAGGCATTCGATGCGCACCTCGAGCTCGACGAGCAGGTCGGCGGCGATCTCAATGCCAATCGCCCGTCGCACCTGTGGCCGTTCGGTGATTGTGCTGCCGGCGATTGCGGCTGGCTCGCGCACCCCGCTGTCCATTGCCGCACGCAGACGCCGACAGAAGCCGGGCTCGAGAAAGTCGGGTTTCAGAAACACGTCGGTTATCATGCCCGCTCCGCATGCATCCCGAGCTCAAGGAAGTCATCGATCTCCATAAGGCGATCGTTGCCGAAGCCGGCAACGCGCTCGTCGGATACGACACCGAAAAGGCGCTTGCCAACGTCGTCCTGCTCTCCGAGATTCCGACGACGTACGACAAGGATCAGAAGCGGCAGGTCAACGCCGGCAACCTGCTGCTGCGCGGCGTGCCGGGTGTCGGCAAGACCTTCTTCGGTGTCATCCTGGCGGCCATCAGCAATGCATCGTTCGCACGACTCCAGGGGCGTGCGGACCTGCAACCGACGGAAATCGTCGGCTTCCAGATGATCAACCCGGCCACGGGCGAGTTCATGACCGAGTTTGGTCCGCTCGCGTCGGCGGAGGTGATCCTGCTCGACGAGATCAACCGCATTCCGCTGAAATCACAGAGCGCCTTTCTCGAGGGACTGCAGGACCGGACGGTCACCGTGGGCAAGACCACCTACGAGCTCAAGCCATTCAGCTTTGCGATCGCGACGATGAATCCGGTGGAGCTGGGACAGGGCACGTTCCCGTTGTCGGAAGCGGCCGCCGACCGGTTCGCGATCATCGTCAACGTCCCGTACCTCCCGCCGTCGGAAGAAGAGAAGCTCGTGAGCTTCGACTTCAAGCGCGTGCGCCTGAACCCGCTGATGTCGAAGGAGCGGATCATCGAGCTGCGGAGTGTAATCACGCGCGAGGTCTACATGCACGAGGCGCTGGCGAAGTACATCCGCCGGCTCGTCGGCGCGTCCCGTCCGTACAACGCGGAGACGTGGGTCTATCGTTCGCCCTCGGACCTGGTCGAGCGCTGCGTCGATCTCGGTGCGTCGCCGCGCGCCACCATCTGCTGGGGCCGCCTCGTGAAAGTGTGGGCGCTGCTGATGCACGAGCGCGCAGAGGTCTACCCGGAGGACGTGCAGGCACTTGCGCGCTACGTCCTCGGCCACCGCGTGTGGCTCGGGCCGCACGCCGCCAGCCATGGCGTCACCGTGGAGAACGTCATCGACGATCTGGTCGATCGGGTTCCCGTGCCATGAAGAGCCGGGATCAACTCCCAACGCCCAACGTCTTACGCCCGGCCAACTCCCAACCGTCCGCTCGCGGCCCGTTGGGTGCCGGGAGCCGGGAGCTGGCAGCTGACAGTGAAGCGCCGCTCGTCAATCTCGATGAGATCGCCGAGATCGAGCTCTTCATCCTCAAACGGATGAAGGAGTTCACGATGGGCGATCACCGCAGCGTCTTTCATGGCGCCGGCTTCAACTTCGTCGGTACGCGTGACTGGGAGCCCGGGGACCGCCTGTCGTCGGTCGATTGGGCGCAGTCGTCGCTCACCAACTTCAGCCCGATGGTCACGCGCGAGTTCGACCAGGACAGCAACGCCGTCGTGATGGCGGTCGCCGACGCGTCGCTGTCCACGCGGTGCGGCGTCAACGGGGTTTCGATCGCGGCGGCGATTGCGCGCGCGGTGGCGGCGGCCGGACTGTCGGCGCTGTTCTTCCAGGACCAGTTCGGCCTCATCACGTTCGACGAGCAGTGCCATCAACTGAGCGCGGCGCGCGCCCGGATCGGTCGCCCGCACGTGCTCTACTGCATCGACCTGTATCAGCAGCGCGCCGCCCTCGATCCGGTAACCGATCGCGACATCACGGCCACCATCGCCGGGCACTTGCGCAAGGCATCGCTGGTGCCGGTGATCTCGGACTTCCTGTTCCCAGAGGCGTCGCGGATGATCGCGGCCCTCGCCAAGCTCAATGCCGTCCACGACGTGTTTCTGCTGATGGCGGATGCCCGCTTCGCCTACGAGATGCCGCGCGTCTCCGCCGGCTGGATCCGCACGTTCGACGCCGAGACCGGCACGACTCGCGTGTTCTCGCGTCGCGAACTGCGGCGGCTGGCGCAGCGCGTCGACGACTGGCAGCAGGGCATCATGAGGCTCGCCGGCGACCACGGTCTCGACGTCGTCCGGGTCGGCCTCGATCGCTGGGAGATGGAAGCGGCGCTGGTGGAATTCACCGCCGAACGGCGGCTCCGGAAAATGTGACGAGCAGATGGAAGACATGACACCCTCCCCAAGCGGCGCCACGACGTGCACGACGATGACGACGACGGTCACGACGAACAGCAACGTCACGTTCGGTCGTGTTCGTCGTGGCCTCCTTTTCCTGGCTGCGCTTCTCGTCGGCGTGCAGGCGTTCGCGCAGCAGACGGCGCCGAAGCCGGGCGAAGTGGAGACCGCGCCGATCAAGTGCTGGTGGAAGACGGATCGCACGTCGATCCGCGTCGGCGAGCGCTTTGGCCTGACGCTGACCTGCGCGGTCATCGATACGCGCAACGTCAGCGTCGTGCCGACGCTGACGCAGATCGATCCGGGCGCGCTGCAGATTCCGCCGTTCGAAGTGGTCGGCGGGTCGCGGCACGAGGATGTGCTGTCGGCGCCGTGGCGGTATATCCAGTACGACTACAAGGTGCGGTTTCTTGGCGAAGGGTTCTTCGGCCAGGACGTGGCGATCCCGCCGTTGACGGTGACGTACGCCATCAAGGCGGCGGCGGGCAATGGCGCGGAAGGGCGCGACCTCTCCTACATTCTTCCGGCGTTGCCGCTGCGCGTGATGTCGCTGGTGCCACGCGACACCGCCGATATCCGCGATGCCGCCACCGAGACGTTTGCCGACGTCGAGTCGCGCCGCTTCCGCGCGCGCGCCGCATCCATTGTCGCCATGATTCTGTTTGCCGCGGCGGCGGCCCTGTTGCTGCTCGCGGTCGTGCGCGTGATCAGCCGGGCGCGCGTACGCCGGCCGGGTGCGGTGCGCACGCTGCCGCCGGTTGTGGTCCTTGGCGGCGTGTCGCGCGGCCTGCGGACCCTGCGCGGCGACGTGGGACGCGAAGGATGGACGCCGGCGCTCGCCCGGCGGGCCTCGGCGCTGCTGCGTGTGGCCGGAGCCATTGCGCTCGGTCGGCCACTTGCGCAGGCGCCGGTCGATCGCGCGGCGCCTGAACGCGACGGGCAGGTATTCGTGAACCGCGGCCTGATCCGCCGCCGCCGCGCGGCGATTTCGGGCGCGGTGACGCCGCAGGTCATCGACAAGGCACTCGGCAACGGTCATCTGCCGTCGCCGGCAAGCCGCGCCGCGCTCGAGCAGATCGGCGGCGCGCTGCAGGCGCTGAGCGCCGCCGGCTATGGCCGTCAGCCCGAGCTCGATACCTTGACGCTGAACACGGCGCTCGACCACGGCACCGAGGCGGTGAAGCGACTGCGCCTGCGGTCGCTGATCCCGACACGCGCAAGCTTCAGTTGATTGTTGACTCCTGACTCTGATTCCTGCTTCCTGCTCTGATGGAACAGATCCTCATCACGGTTCGCACGACGCTCGACGAGCTGCTGCGCCTGCGCTGGAACGAACTGCAGTTCGGCGAAGCGCGGAACGCGCTGCTGCTGTTCACGGTGCTGGCCGGGGTGGCGATCGTGACGCTGCTGCTGCGCTACGCGCTGACGCGCCGCCGCAGTGGCGAGGCGAGCGCGCGGAGCGCGGCCGCGCAGGCTGGTGCCGCCGTGGTGTTGCCGGCGATCGTGCCGGGGATGCGGCGGTCGGCCTGGTCGATCGTCCGTTACCTGCCCATGCTCGTGTTCCTCGCCGGCGTGCCGTTCTTCGCGTTGGCGATCGCCGACCCGCACACCGGGTTCGCCCAGGAGGACGTCTCGTATCCAGGCCGCCGTATTGCGCTGCTGGTGGATGCGTCCACCAGCATGGTGATGTCGTTCGGCACGCAGAAGATGAAGACGCAGGGAGAATCGGCGTTCTTCACGGCGGTGTCGGCGGCCGAGACGTTCATGAAGCGGCGGATGAATGGGCCGTATCACGACCTGATCTCGCTGATTCAGTTCGGCAACGAAGCGTACGTCGTGACGCCGTTCACCACCGACTACGAGAACGTTCTGCTGAGCGTGCGATTGGTCGGCGATCCGAAGGAGTGGGGCCGCTTCAGTGACTGGGGGACGACGATCATCGAGGGGATCGATCAGGCGCTGCAGTTGTTCAAGTCGTTCGACTTCCTCAACGCCTCGGGCAACCTGATGATCGTGATCACCGACGGCCGCGATTCCGAATTGAACCGCATGAACCGGCCACTCGAAGCGATCGTCAACGAGGCGCGCCGATCGCACATTCCGGTCTACATGATTCGTGTGGCCTACAAGATGCCGTTCGGGAAAGTCCTGCAGGACACGATCTGGCAGCCGATCGTCGAGCGGACGGGGGGGCGCTTCTACGCGGCGCCCGATGAAGAGTCGATTCTCAACGCCATCAAGGAAATCGATCGCCTGACGCCGGGGAAGATCGAAGTGCGTCAGTACAGCGTGCAGCGGCCGCGGTATGCCGGCTTCGCGCTGATCGCCGTCGCATTATGGAGCATCGCGGCAGCCATGAAGCTGGGATTCAGCACGTTCAGGAGCTTTCCATGAGAGGAATTGCAGGGTTTCTCGTCGGGGCGCTGGTACTGGCGGCGGCGGGCGTCGCGGCACTTGGTGCCGGCTCGTTCGAACGCGACCTCGCTGACGCGCAACAGCATGTCGCGACCGATCGTTTCGCCGACGCCGACGACCAGTTGAAAGATGCCGAACATTACGCGGCGTACGCGCGCTGGATTCCGCAGATCGGCGCCCGCGCGGAGCGCGACCTTGCGACCCGTCGCGCGGCGCTCGAGTACTGGAAGAAGGACTACACCGGCGTGCTGCCGCGCGAGGCCGATCCGGTCGGCGCCGTCGACTCGGCCAACGTCGAATTGCAGCAGGTGGTCGCCAACGCCTCCTATCGTGCGGCGCAGGGCAAGATGACGGACAAGGCCGCGGCTCTCCAGGCGCTCGATGAATCGATCGGCAACTACATGGCCGTGCTCAAGAGCGACACGTGGAATCCCGACGCGGCGTTCAACTACGAATACCTCGTGCGGCTGCGCGCTGAAATCGCGCAGGGCAAGAAGAAACCGGCCGGGAAGCCGGAGAAGACCGACAATCTCGGCGAGCAGGGGCAGCCGGCGCAGAATTCGAGCACGAAGAAGTTCGAAATCTACGTGCCGCTCGAAGGCAGCGAGCGGCAGGAGTCGGGCGAAGCCGGCAAGGGCGCGCCGATCCAGAAGAAGGGATAGAGCGGATCCGCGAACGGTACCGCCGGTCCAGATGCTTCCATCAATCGACTTCAGCACGCTGAGCGTCGCCACGCCGCTGTACTTGTGGCTGCTGCTGGTCCCGGCGGCGCTGTTCGGGCTCTGGATCTGGCAACTGGCACGGCGTCGCGCCGACACCAACCGTCTGGCGCGGACCCGGCTGCTGCCGGTGCGTCAGCGCTTCGGTCTCGTCGGCGATCTCGGTTTCTGGCTGGCCGTCATCGTCGCTTCGGCGCTGTGCATCGTCGCGCTGGCCGGTCCACGCGCGCGTGTGTCGGTGATGCAGCGCGCAAGCACCGACGTCGTCGTACTGCTCGACGGCTCGGCGTCGATGTACACAAGAGACGTCTCGCCCGATCGCTGGCGGCGGTCGGTCCGGTTCCTGCGCGCGTTCGCGGAGGCGCTTGGCTGGCGCGGCGATCGCGTCGCGCTGGCGCTGTTCGCGCACACGGCCGCGCCGCAGGTGCGACTGACCAAGGATCCGAACGCGCTCTTCTTCTTCCTGGATCATCTCGGTGACCATTCACCGTTCCGGCTGGAAGACGCGCCGACGTGGGACACCAACATCGAGGAGGGCCTGCGCTGGGGCCTGCGGCTGATCGAGAAGGACGAGCAGTTGTTCGGCAAGAGCCGCAACCCGAAGGCGTTCGTCGTCATCACCGACGGCCAGTCGTGGAGCGGATCGGTGGCGTCCGCACTGCAGGAGGCGCGACAGCGCAATATCCCGGTCTATGTTGTTGGCGTCGGCACGACCGCGGGCGCGATGATTCCGAATCCGCCGAATGCGGACGTGACGCAGATCGTGAACATTCGCGCGGTGCTCGACCGCACCTCGCTGCTGCAGATCGCCGTGGCGGGCGGTGGCGAGTACTTCGAGATCGGGCACGAGCCGGATCGCGACGTGGCGTTCCGCATCATCGATCGACTGCAGCATCGCGACGCGCAGCGCCAGCAGGTCGATACCTATGAGGAGTTGTACTGGCGTCTGCTCCTCGCTGCCGGCGTCGTCCTGTGTGCCGGCACGCTGCTGCTGCACACCCGTACCGAGCTCGCCGGACAGATCGTCGCCGCGGGCGGCGTCCTCCTGTTGTTGTCGTCGTTGATTTGATCCCGGGCGGGTTTGCAGACCCGCCGCTACGAAGATCAATGAGAGCCTTCGTCATTCGCCGATGAGTTTGCCGAATCCTGCGTGGGGATTGTTTCCGAACTTTGAGACGTGGCACTTGGAGTTGGGATTTGGGAGTTGG
>Ga0310810_10003002_pt1 | contig 18312 bp, 21 predicted proteins | sample NCmetagenome_FD_207641 | JGI IMG/M metagenome (GOLD analysis project Ga0310810, IMG submission 207641) | Soil microbial communities from experimental microcosm in Duke University, North Carolina, United States - NC | ecosystem: Engineered > Artificial ecosystem > Soil microcosm > Unclassified ...
TAAAATGAAGCAGCGCCATGGCTTCGGGGTCAGTCGGCCCGATCGTATAGGACGAAGTGGCTTGGTCCATCAGGACGTGGAAATCTTCTGTATGTTGGACGGCCGCGGGATGTTCATCTTCACCGATGAGCAGGACGTGTTCAAGGCTGGTAAGGGCATCCCGAATCGCTGCAACTTTCCGTTGATACAGCGAGGTGGTGGTGACCAGAACTCTCGCTTGGCCGATGGCCAGACGCGTCCGAATCGGCTCCGGACCAAATGCGGAAAACAACGGACAGAACACCGCTCGGTGTTTCAAGGTCCCGAGCGCTGTGACGTACAGCTCGGGAATGCGACCGGTTAACGTATACACGCGGTCGCCAGCCTCAACGCCTAGTTGTTTCAACACATTCGCGAATTGGTTCGTCAGCTCCTTCAGCGTTCCATACGAGTAATTCTTGATGGCTCCATTTTTCCCCAGCCACCTGATCGCCAAGTGCGATCCCAAAGGTCCATTGGCGTGGCGGTCGATCGCCTCATGGGCAATATTGAGACCTCGGTTGTTCGGAAGTCCTTCCAGTTCCTGTTCAGCCTGTTTCCATGAGAAATGGGAACATACCTCTGCGTAATCGCAGAGATTCGGAGCTCGATCGGGTTCTCGAGATTTACTGATGATTGCCCAGGTCATACCCGCCTCCTTGAGGAAGAGTTCTGCAAGCCTGGGACCAGAGGCGGAGAGGCTTAATAATCAATAACGGGAAACCCACCTAAGGCCCGACACAAGACATCTGGTGTGGCACAAGTCGTCACCTGCACTTCCAAAAGTGGAAGATCGCGACAATTTCCGAGAACCGCTGCACATACAGGGCGCTCGTTCTCCGCCGCTGCATTGAGGAGTGCGCGTCATCGGATTCAGCGCTTCAAGGCTTCACTTCTATCTGCGGTATCTCTCTCCGAATGTACGCTACCAGATCATAGATGTCCTGATCGGTTAAGACGGCTCCCCACGCGTGCATCGGCGTGTCTTTGCGTCCCTCCCGGATCACCTTTTCCAAATCAGACGATCCTCGACCCATCATGAGGTACGTGCGAAGGTTGGTAGGTCGGAGCCGAAGTGCGTCGGCCTCCGGGCCGTTCCCATCAAACCTGCCACCATGGCATCGGAGGCAGTTCTGCTCGTAAAGTGTTTGACCATGCCCGGGATACCCGGGAGGCGTTTCGCCAAGGACCGATGACGTCATGGGGACCATCAGCGCGCAAAGCAGGAGCAGTAGCCGATTGTTCATCATGAGCCCTTTATACTGCACAGGTACGTCAAGAGAGTCGATTGCTAAAGCTCGCCAAGAGACTGGTGTTCGAGGAGTCGTTTGATCGCCTCTGCAATAACGGGCGCAATCGAGACCACCTCCAAGGAGGGCCAATCTGTAGGCGCGCCGGCGATTGTGTCTGTGATCAGAAGCTTTTTAACGGCTTCTTGGGAGAGCTTCTGGCGAGCTCCTGGAAGGAGCAGGCCATGTGTCGCTGCGATCGTGAAGTCGGGTCGAGCACCTGCTCGGGACAGCGCCTCAATGCAGGACGCCAAGGTGCCGCCGGTTGAGATCATGTCATCCACAATCAGACAGGGTTTGTCCCTGACGTCGCCGACCAGATGAGTGACATGCGTTCGTGTGCCGGTTTCTCGCCGCTTATGGAGGACAGCGACCGTTCCATTGAGACGCTGTGCATACTCCGTCGCCAGTCGAAGGGCCCCCCCATCCGGCGCCACGACGACGAATCCGGCAGCCAGCTTCTTTCCGAGTGTGTTGGACAGCGTGAGGACCGCCGACAGGTTGTCCACCGGAATGTGAAAGAATCCCTCGATTTGCGGCGCGTGCAGATCCATCGTGAGGACATGGTCGATGCCGACCGCTTCCATGACGTCGGCGACCATCCTGCCAGCGATCGGTTGACGCCGACCATGCCGCTTGTCGGACCTTGTGTATCCCAAGTATGGGACGATGGCCGTGATCCGGGCGGCCGCTGACCGCCGGCAGGCATCAGTCAACGCCAGCAATTCGATGAGATGATCATTGACCGGAGGCGACAGTGTCTGAAGGAGAAACACCTCTTTTCGGCGTACTGACTGCAGCAGTTCAACCGAAATCTCTCCATCCGGAAATCGCGTGATCGTGCACGCGCCGGGCAGCACTTTCAACTCGGCTGCGATCGCAGACGTCAGGTCAGGATTGGCCGTGCCGGCAAAGATGAGAAATTCTTTTGGCATACACCGCCGGTTCTCGAGCATGGACTCGCTGAGCGTTCGCCGCACAAGCCGACGCGAAAAACACGAGTGTCTTCCCATTCAACCGCTATTCGGTGTCAGGGTCCTCGATATACGACTATCGAACCGCCGGTCGCATCCTTCATACCAAGCGGCTGTGGCGTATGCGGCGGGTGGCGAGGAAGACAGCCGACTGTGATGAGTAGGACGATGGCGATCAGCCATAGCAGCGCGCGATGATTCATCGTTCCCTCCAACCCATGTTCACCCTGCTACTCCCTAATGCACACATGCGGTTCGCGCCCCGTCACCTTCCGAGCCACGCTCGCTTCGTCCACACTTCGACCACGTCGCTGACATCCTGGATGCGGCCGGCGACCTCACCTTTCATCGTGAGCAAGTGAGATGCCGCGTGAAGCAAGCCTCACAGCAGAGGGTCGAACCGCCCTTTGAGTACATCAGGTGAATATTCGGCACATCGCGTGAAGGAACCGAACGGCAACTGCCGGGGCCTCTGGCCGAACGTGAGCATCGAAAGCGGTTTGCGACGTTCCGCGACAGCCTGGGCGAGTGGCTTGTCGCGGATGTCCCCACCTGGAGTTTGGATCGACTCGCCCGACGGTGGTTAGGCGCTGCAGGCCGGCCCGAGGATTTCCCGTTCGGCGTCGACCCAATCTTCGAGTGCATACCCCTGCCGGTAGCCGCGTTCCGCATGGAGCTCGTAGGCGCGTTTCGCAATACGGGCCTGGGGATCGTCGCACGGAGACACCGGTTGACCATGAACCCCGTCCGTTCCGACTGCAGACTGCGGACCGCGAGAACCCTGCTGCCGATGGCCGTGCGACTCCTTCATCGTCTGTTTTCTCATCGGAACGTCCTCCTTAGACGTGAGACCCCTATTCGACAACGTGGACGCGTTGCACGTAGTTGCTGGTGTGACGGTATAGAGCCCAAGCCCCTTGGCTCGAAGTTGAACGAGCCCTGTCCGGCTCATACGCTCGATTTCACTAAACACTTGGTGCCACGTCAGCCCCGGGCATTCCAACACGACCTCTTCGAGCAGGCAGCCTGGCGATCGAATGATCACCTCCATGATTTGATCCTGCGTGCGCGTCATGACGACCTCACAGATCCACCGTCTCGATGAAGCGTCGCGGGCTACCTTTGCCAAGACCCGCTGAGACCGGAACTGAGTGCCCCGATCATGGCTTCGCAGCCCAAACAGCCATCATCATAGTCGTAGGAGGTTATTGCAACGAATGCCGGTGTGACGGCTGTCACATCTTCGGCAGTAGGATGCGTTTCGAATGCCCGACGCGGCTCGTGACTCGGCATGGGAACCTCCATTGTTGAGCCGACAGGAACCAAAATTGATGCCAGCTGAAGGTGACATCTGTAAGCCATTGAAATGCTGAAAATGCCGAAGACCGGTTTCAAGCGGACGACATGAATCCGCGTAGCATTTCGGGACACACCAGATACGCCACACCAGAAACGCTGCGGATATTCTCCACAACCATGAGGCGCATCGGCGTTGTCTCTACGTTCACGCCCCCGGTGCGTCGAAGCCTGCCCATGGCTGTCCCATTCCAAACCTTCTACCCCTCGCACGGCATACCCATTGCTTCATGTAGCTAGCCTCGACCAATGTTCGGGCATTCTGTCGTCGTTTCCACGGCTGCATAGTCGAAACGTATTCCGATCTGTCAGCTATTCATCTTCCGCAGGAAATGGTAAACAGGCGACACGCTACAACGGCTCGTCGCGCATCACCACTGTTGTTAACCCGAGGAGGTGGCCAATGTCAGTTGCGAAGATCATCGAGATTAGCTGCGAATCGACGAAGAGCTTCGAGGACGCGATTCAAAGCGGGATCGCCCGAGCCTCCAAAACCGTTCACAACATTAAAGGCGCCTGGGTGAAGGAACAGCAAGTCGTCATCGAGAACAATAAGATTTCCGTGTATCGCGTCGATCTGAAGGTGACCTTTGTGCTGGATTAGAACTGTCGTGACAATGCATTTGACGTTGCATGACGTGCGAGGCGGCGCATGGCGGAGAGTCGCGGCCGCCTCTGCTCTCGCTGCTTCGCTGGTGGTCGTCATTCCCGTTCCGAATACTTTGCGGGCACAAGAAGACAAAACGGAAACCCCGACCGAGGCAGTCCGGATGGTCCTGACAGAGGTCTTTCGCATCCTCGAGGATCCATCGCTCAAACCCCCTTCCCGAGAGGCCGAACGCCGGCATCTCTTGGAAGACACCATTGCCCGCCGGTTTGATTACCGCGAAATGTCGAAGCGCGCCCTGGCCTCTCATTGGACCCGCTTGACGGACGCCGAGCGCGAGGAATTCGTGGATGTGTTCAAGGGCTTTCTCTCCGATCGATATGCCGGAAAGATCGAAGGCTATTCCGGAGAGAAAGTTCAGTATCTCGGCGAACGGCTCGAGGGCCAATTCGCCGAGGTGCGCACGAAACTGGTGTCCAATAAGGTTGAGATTCCCATGGATTATCGCCTGATCAAGAAGAATCGTCGCTGGTACGCCTATGACATCATCGCCGATGGCGTGAGCTTGGTGAAGAATTATCGGAGTCAGTTCGACAAAATCATCGGCTCAGAGTCCTATGAGGAACTGACCAAACGACTACGCAATCGCACCGTCACTGAAGAGGCAAAGAAGAAACGGGATTGACCGCAGAAAAAGAACGGTTACCTGTGTATTGAGCGGAGGCCTCGGTGAGAGGAACACTTCTGAGCGAGAGGCCGAGCGCAGGGTCGGTGAGCAAGCCCGCCGGAACGAGCGGGAAGCCTAAAAACCCCTCCTAGGCTTCAAGATCCGAGCGAAGCTCTCCAACCTCGGCCTCGGCTCTTCTTGTGTGCGCTTGCGCTCTGACTTCAACCCTTCTTTATGGTCGTCCTGTTTTTGAGACGCATTCGTGGTTAGGGAGTAGAGAACAGAAAAACGGCCCGCCCTTCTGTGGATTACGGCAGCTGTCTACAGTGGCCGGATCAGGTTCAGCGGTCGTTCAGCCGTCATTCAGCCGCGTGGCACCGACGATCGAGGCAGCGCCCCTTGAACCTCATCCCCTACCCAGCACGGAGCGGCCGGCCGCTCCCATGACAGCAACCTTCTTGATTGGACTGATGCGATTTTCCACCGACATGCCGCGTTCCTGCTGATTTCTGCCACAGTCGGCCGAACGTTTGAAGGCCAACGAGCGCGTCGGACTCCTGGTTCAACAAGCGGATCACCGAATGCTCGAGCCCGCGTTCACGGTCGTCTCTACCTTGCAGAACCCATGCTGGCCGTCCACTACACCCCATACAGCAGGAGGACCTTTATGCATGGAGTGTCGTTCCGAATTGGATGTATCGCCCTGCTCACAGCCTCTCAAGGAGACGACGCTTCGGTCGCCGATCGACAGCTGGTACGAGGAAATCCATTATCTACGCAAAGAGAACGGCCGGTGGCGAATTGTGAGCAATATGGGCGGAGAATCGGTTCCCGTGCTGCAATTCGGCGTCGCGCCGCATCCGTTGTTTTAGGCCGCATGCCCCGCTATTGATTGAACCGATGGAGGGGTATGACCGTGAAAGATAAAGCAATGCTAGTAAAAATGAAACCCTCTGGTGGACGCGGACGGCGCCGGAACAGGACCCTCCAGGAGTATGAGCCTGACACATACAAGCCACGCGGGAAGCCAAGGAACCGACGGTATGCAGCGGTTGCGGCGCCCTATTCCGCAAGGGAAGATGGACGTGGGGTGTGGTGCCAATTAGCGCTGGATCGACCACCTGTCCGGTTTGTCATCGCGCGCACGACAAATATCCCAAAGGCCCAGTCACGATCCTGGGCGCGTTCAACGAGAGCCAGCAGGTGCAAGTGCGAGGAATCATCAAGAATACGGAGGCCAGAGAGAACCGGGAGCGCCCCTTAGTCCCGCATCATGGGCATTGAGCGCCGGCCCGATGGCCTGGTAATTTCGACGACCGACACGGCATCTGCCGCGGCGAATCGGCGAAGCCCTGATGCATGCCCATCACGGACAGTTGGAGCTGCATTACGATCGCGGTGAGGATGTTGTCCGGGTGAATTGGTGTCTCTAGGCGTGTTAGCGGTAGGAGAACGTTGCCGGTGGTTTCAGCGACCGGCACCTTCAAACCAACCTGAAGGCAAACCAACCTGAAGGCAAACCAACCTGAAAGCGTTATGGGCGCACGATCCACAGCCTCGGAAGACGCCTCAGGCACTTGCTTTCCCTCAAGAACAAGCGTATTTCTTGTGGCCTTCTAGGTCGCTGTTGCCGCTCCTTTCTTCAGTGCTGTGATGACGACAAGTAGTGAAGCTGGTAAAATTCTCGTCGTTGACGACCAAGCCGACATGCGTGGCCTGCTGTCCGATGTCCTCGAAAGTGAAGGCTATCGAGTGGGCACAGCCGAAAGCGGGGAAAAGGCCCTCGAGGTGCTTGCCCAGGAACAATACGATCTGGTGCTGAGCGATCTGCGCATGAAAGGCATGCTGGGAACCACCCTGCTCAGCGAGATCAAACATCATTACCCCCAAACAGGCGTCATTCTGATGACCGCCTTCGGCACAATCGAGACGGCCATCGAGGCGATCAAGGGGGGGGCCACGGATTACCTCATCAAGCCGGTCAAGACGGAGGACGTTTTACGGATTGTCGGACGAGCCGTGCGGGAAGTTCGATTACGTCGGGAAGTGACGCACCTGAGGCGCGAAGTCTACAAGGAATACAGTTTTCATCAAATCTTAGGGAAGAGCCGGCCGATGCAGGAGGTATTCGAGTTGATTCGGCGGGTCGCCGACAGCCCTAGCAATGTGCTGATCACTGGCGAAAGCGGAACGGGCAAGGAGCTCGTCGCCAAGGCGATTCACTACAACAGCGACCGACGAGAGAGCCCCTTCGTGCCGGTCAATTGCGCAGCCATTCCAGAACAGTTGCTGGAGAGCGAGTTGTTTGGGCACGTGCGCGGGGCATTTACCGATGCGAAGGCGGATCGGCTCGGCCTGTTCGAAGAGGCCCAAAAGGGCACGATCTTCCTCGACGAAATCAGCGAGCTGCCGCTGATGCTGCAGGCGAAGCTTTTGCGGGCCATTCAGGAGCGCGAAATCCGCCGTGTGGGGTCCACGAAGTCGATCGCGGTTGACGTCCGCATTATCGCTGCGACCAATTTGAACTTGGCCGAAGAGATCAAAGCGAAGCATTTTCGGGAAGACCTGTATTACCGCCTGAACGTCATCGAGCTTCGACTGCCACCGTTGCGAGAGCGCCGCGACGATATCCCGCTGCTGGTCGAAAGTTTTTTGCGCAAATGCGCGAAGACGAATCGAAAAACGCTGGAAGGCATCAGCGAATCCGCCCTTGCGCTGCTGATCGACTATCCTTGGCCCGGCAATGTGCGCGAGCTGGAAAACATCATTGAGCGCGCGGTGACGCTTGCCCGAGGCGAGAAGATCATGCCGGAGGATTTGCCGGCAACCGTACAAGGGTCTCGGGGAGACCGCAAGGTGCTGGACGATGCGGCCGAGCGGACCCTTCCTCTGCAAGAGGTGGAATGGGAGTACATCAAAAAAATCCTCGAGAAAACGGGAGGCAATAAGTACCAGGCCGCCCAAATACTGGGCATCGATCGGAAGACTCTCTACCGTAAGCTCGCCGAGATGGAATGCCGTCACACCGAAGAGACGATCAAAGACTGACATCGGTACAACTGTGCCAGACTTCCGATTGCCAGAAGAGCATTTCCGCCTCGCCGTTGAAGCCTCACCCAGCGGCATGCTGATGGCGGACCGGCACGGCATGATCGTGTTGGTCAATCGCCAGCTTGAACAACAATTCGGCTACCATCGCAACGACCTCATTGGCCAATCGATCGAATTGCTGGTCCCCCCCAGATTTCGCCCCGTCCATGTCGCCGACCGGGAACGGTATATGAAACTCGCCAGCGCGAGACCCATGGGTAAGGGAAGGGAACTGTACGGCTTGAGGAAGGATGGTTCGGAATTCCCCATTGAAATTGGGCTCAACCCCGTCCAGACCGAGGAAGGGACGGTCATCTTGGCTTCCGTGGTGGACATCACGGAACGGAGGCGCGCGGAAGAAGAGTTCCGGGTTGCCGTGGAGGCCTCGCCCAACGGGATGCTCATGGTGGATGCGTCGGGGCTCATACTGATGGTGAACGCCCAAATCGAGAAGGAGTTCGGATATTCTCGTGATGAGCTGATTGGAAGACCCGTGGAGATCTTGCTGCCCCACGGCGTACGAGATAAGCACAAGGCTCATCGCGCCGACTTCTTTGCCCACCCTGAGCCGCGCCGTATGGGAGAAGGCCGCGAATTGTTCGGCCTGCGGAAGGGTGGCGATGAATTTCCAGTGGAAATCGGTCTCAATCCGATTCATACGGCGGCAGGCTTGCGCGTCTTGGCCTCGGTCGTGGACATCACGGAACGAAAGAGGGCTGAGGAACAGTTTCGTGTCGCTGTCGAAGCCGCTCCCCATGGCATGTTGATGGTCGACGAGCGCGGAACGATTCTTCTCGTGAACGCTCAAATCGAACGACAGTTCGGTTATTCCAGAGAGGAGCTGCTCGGAACATCGGTTGAAATCCTCGTGCCCGAGTCATTGCGAGCAGCACACCACGCTCATCGGGAACAGTTTTATCACAAGCCGGAGCCCAGGCAGATGGGGGCTGGACGTGAATTGTTTGGCGTGCGGAAAGATGGTCAGCGTATACCGGTGGAGATCGGCTTGAATCCAATCAGCACTGCGGCGGGAATGCGCGTGCTCGCCTCGGTGGTGGACATATCCGACCGCAGGCGGATTGAGGAGCAACTGCGCCGGACTGAGTTGCTCGCCGAGTTGGGCACGTTGGCATCCGGTATGGCACATGAAATCGGGACACCCATGAACGTCATCCTCGGACGCGCGGAGTTCGCCATGCGGAGAGTCGACGATGACCGTGCGAAACAAAGCCTGGAAACGATCGTGATTCAGGTTGAGCGCATCACCAAGATCATGAATCAATTCCTGAACTTCGCGCGCAGGCGCCCCGGCGAGCGGCGTCCTGTCGCATTGAAAGATGTCATCGAAGACAGTATGGAAATGTTGCATGAACGCCTTGCACGCCATCGTGTGAACGTCGTGGCCGAACTTCCGGAACAGATGCCGCTTGTACAGGTCGATCCGGATCAAATCAGCCAGGTTCTGTTGAACCTCTTCATCAATGCTCTGCATGCCATGTCCGAAGGGGGTATTTTAAGGGTGACGGTCAAGCCAGAGGCAGACGCCGTCGTGCTGATAATCGCCGACAGCGGCCAGGGCATTCCGCGCGAAAATCTTGGCAAGATCTTTACCCCTTTCTTCACGACGAAGGAAGTTGGAAAAGGCACCGGACTCGGGTTATCGGTCGTGCATGGGATCATTGAGGCGCATGGAGGCAGCATTGCGGTCGAAAGCGAACCGGGGAAGGGAACCACTTTCACAATTAGGCTACCTAGCGGGGGCCATCCCTAGGATATTAATGTCGCGTCCCATTGCTCTGTCAGTCGTGAGTTTTTTCTCACCACTGTTCCCTCTCCTTCTCCCATCATCTTCTAGTGCTCCCAGCTCTTGTGTTCCGCTCAGCTCACATGTCGTTTGGGCACGGCCATTGCTTACACAGATGACCGGTGGGCATTCCAACCAGAGGCAGATTGTATGGGAAGTCAAGCAACCGAAGGACGCGTGGTCTTGCTGCTCGTTGAGGATGATACCGACATGAGGAGTTTACTATACGATGAACTCTCGGAAATGGGTCACCGTATCGTGGAAGCGACGAATGCTGAACAGGCATTACGCGACGTCGTGGATCACAACCCCACTCTCGTCGTATCCGATCTTCGCATGCCGGCGGGAGGAATGGGTTATGTGTCCCGTCTCCGCCAATGTGCCCCGAAGGTCCCGATCATCTTGATGAAGGCCTTCGGTGACGCTCAGACAAAAGCCGATGCGCTTGCCCTCGGTGTGGCGGCCTATTTCGACAAACCCGTCAGGATCGGCGAACTCAAGAGCGCTATCAGGGATATTCTGAAAAATAGGAACCCATGCCCAAGTGATCGGCACCGTTCAACCTGACTTCAAGACGGTTACACGACGACCGTCTCCCGCCAGCACGGCATTTCGACTTTGAGGCCGAACCGCCGAGCGAAAGCATTTGCCAGCAGAGACATTTTCTCGGGTTCTCCATGCACCAGAAATATTCGCGGCTTGGGAGCATCAAACGCCGCTACCCATTCAAGCAGCCCGCCCTGATCCGCATGCGCCGAAAGACCGTTAATCGTATGCACCTTCGCACGCACCTCCGTAACCGTGCCATGGATCGTCACACGCGGGACCCCTTCCACCAACTTACGTCCCAGTGTCCCTTCTGCCTGATAGCCTGTAACAATCACGCTGCAGGCCGGATCCGGCAGACACCGCGCCAAATGCTCCTGAACGCGGCCGCCTTCGCACATCCCGCTGCCGGCCAGCACGATGGCTCTTCGGACGCGGGCGATACTTCGCGAGGCTGCCACTGTCTCAGTGAAGGTGACCTGCGGGGCGTGCGGATTTTTTGGTGGTTTGCGAATGAGATTTGCGGCCTCTTCGTCGAAGGCTTCGATGTGACGCCCATACACCTCCGCTGCACGAATCGCCATCGGGCTATCTAGAAACACGCGCGGTTTATTGAGTACTCCAGTGAGGGTAAGCCGATTGATCACATAGAGAACATCTTGGCTCCGCCCAATCGCATACACCGGCATGACCACCGTGCCGCCGCCTGTTTGTGTCTCACGGATCACGCAACCAAGCTCGTTGATCGTGTCGGGCAGCGCTTTGTGGTTGCGGTCGCCATACGTGGATTCAAGGATCAAGACGTCGCTCGTCTGAATAATGGCGGGGTCTCGCAGGATCGGTTTTCCACGCTGGCCGAGATCACCGGAGAAGACGATTTTTCGGTCCTTCACCCACAGTTCGATGATGGCGGAACCCAGAATATGCCCGGCGTCCGAAAATCGCACGCGACACGACGGAGTGAGCTGTACGATCTTTCCATACCGATGCCCTTCAGAGCGCGCGATGGAGTAATTGATGTCGGACGCTGTGTAGAGTGAGGGCTCTTGTATTCGGAGAGCGTCCTCCCAGAGAATCGGCAGTAACTCTTTGGTAATGGCGGTGGTGAGGAGACGCCCACGGAAACCTTCCGCTACCAGGCGGGGAACGAGGCCGGTGTGATCCAGATGCGCATGCGTGAGAATGACCGCATCCAGGCCGCTTGGATCGAACTCGAAGGGAAGACGATTTCGAGCGGTAAGTTCCGAGCGACCTTGGACAAGGCCGCAATCTACAAGGACGCGCTGGGAACCGTTCTGCACGAGAAAGCACGAACCGGTCACTGTCTGCGCCGCACCGAGAAATTGAATGCTCAGCATGCGTATAAGGATGGCAAGAGAAATGCCCTCCACTCGACCCCAAGAAGAACGGAAATTCCTACCCTTCTTCGAAAGGCCTGCCCCCTTCTGCCACAGCAATGATGTGGTGGTGTGGAATTCAGCCTCTTTCGCACCCAACAACCAAGCGAAAAACCGCCCCAACAGCGGTTCTTTGGTAGGCACCGGCCTTGCTGATATCAAACAGCATGAAAGACCGCTGCCAGATCAATGCCCTCGCCAAGGAAGAATCATGGCGAATCTTCCGGATCACGCTTCATAAGCACCATGCATAAAGAAAGGATAGAACCCATGACTCTGCATACTTGGTCGAAACGCCTCAGGGGCTGTCTGCTGATCGGATTCTTCCTAACAGCGATACTGGCGCCTGCGGACGGACAAACCGAACAAACGGTCGAAGTCACGATCAAGGACTCTGCGTTCAAGGCAACCGGCGTGCTGCTTTTGCCCGGCGTGCCGATCACGGTGAAAATCGTAAATGAAGACAGTATTCGGCACGATTTCAGCTCTACACTGTTGCAGGGACACCTCACTGAGGTGGAAGGGAACGGTGTCATCGCGCATGGGCGAGGAATCGAAGGCGCATACGTTGAGCCCAAGAAGAATGCCATCATTCGGTTCACTACAGAGCAGCCGGGACGGTTCGAGTTCCGTTGCACGATCCATCCGACCATGAGGGGCGAGTTGTTATTGATGAACGTCGGAGCAGCGTGACGGCGAGATGAGACATCGGAGGCAATTCCTTGTTCACGGGCAATAGTCGATAACCGGATTGCGCATTGGGAAGGAGGGTGTATGCCAATTGCAACGAAACCAGAGCAACGGTCGAAGGTCGCGAAAACAAGGACCATTGAGAATCCGATCAGGGAAATGCCCATGTGGCTGCCTGAAGGTACCTGGCAGCGGATAGCAGACAAGGCATATGGACTGTATGAGCAACGCGGACGCCGTGAAGGCTACGCCTTACAGGACTGGCTCGATGCGGAAAATATCGTGCTCGGACAGATCTTTGAACTCCATTAATGACACGCGTCATTCCGTAAACCATCGGAGGGTGAAATGAAAACGATGCGCGCGCACGTCTTTCATGGCGTTGGACGGACCAGCATTGAACAGGTACCCATTCCTGAGCCGAAACCAGGCGAGGCGTTAGTGCGAGTCACGTTGACCACGATTTGTGGGACGGATTTGCATATTGTCCGTGGGGAATATCCCGTCAAGCCGGGACTCGTCATAGGGCATGAACCAGTCGGCATTATTGCAAAGCTAGGGGCCGGTGTCACGGGATACAAGATAGGCGAGCGTGTCTTGATTGGCGCCATCACACCATGCGGCCAATGTCGCGCCTGTCTGTCTGGCCACCTATCCCAATGTGGCCATGGCGAAGGTTACGAGGCGCTTGGCGGCTGGCGGTTCGGCAACACAATCAACGGTGCTCAGGCCGAGTATCTGATCGTGCCGGCGGCACAGGCGAATCTCGCCAAAATTCCTGACGGGCTGACCGATGAGCAGGTCGTGCTGTTAGCCGATATCGCATCAACAGGCATTAGCGGAGCCGAATCCGGCGGCATACGCATCGGCGATACGGTCGCCGTTTTCGCGCAAGGACCGATCGGCTTGTGCGCAACCGCCGGCGCGAAGCTCATGGGCGCCGCGCTGGTGATCGGCATTGATCGAAATCCCACGCGGCTTGAGACGGCGCGGCGAATGGGTGCCGATGTGGTGGTGGATGCTCGGGAAGGTGATGTGGTGGCGGAAGTCAGGCGTCTCTCTGGAGGCGGCGTGGATGTTGCCATCGAAGCGCTCGGCGAGCAGACGACGTTCGAAACGGCCTTGCGAGTTCTGCGTCCCGGCGGCACGCTCTCAAGCCTCGGGGTCTATTCCGGGAAGCTCCAGATCCCCTACGAGGCGTTTGCAGCCGGGATAGGCGATCATCGCATTGTCACGACGCTCTGTCCCGGCGGGAAAGAGCGCATGCGGCGGCTCATGGAACTAGTCAAGCACAGCAGGCTCGATCTAACGCCGTTACTGACACATCACGTCTCATTGGAAGATATTGTCGAAGGATACCGGATCTTCGGCGAGCAACGAGATGGCGTTTTGAAAGTCGCGGTCAAACCCTAACACTCAAGACTCGGCGAATGAAGATCGTCGTTGCGGTTAATGGATCGAGCGACAGAATAAATCTCTTTCTCATCGGGGGACTCGGCCATAGCCCCGTGTCACGGTTCTTTCTCGACACGCGCTTCTCGATCATGCGAAAGTCTCCATCCTGATCCGCTAGACTGTGCAGCCATGACGACGCCCGGCTCAGGAACCGCGCCCCTCCTTTCCGCCAATCTATCACCCATTCAGAGTTCAAATGGCCTGTCCATGGCACTGGCGGCCCGTCGGCTCGCCGAGGATGGCCCGAATGTCTTGCCGGAAGCCGCCCAGGTCTCTGCCGTTCGACTCATCGTCCGTCAGTTTTCCAATATCATGATTGGTGTGCTGGCTGGCGCAGCCCTACTTTCTGGATGGCTTCAAGAATGGATCGATGCTGTCGCGATCCTCGCCATCATCGTGCTGAACGGTATGCTTGGCTTCGTCCAGGAATACAAAGCCGAGCGATCGCTGGCCGCCCTGAGACGTTATTCGGAGACCAGCGCCTGCGTCATCCGCGATGGACGACAACGGCAGGTTCCCGCGCGCGACCTGGTGGTGGGCGATCTCATTGTGCTGGAACCGGGCGATCGTGTGCCAGCCGACGCACAACTCATCTATGCCGCTATGCTCAAGACGCAGGAGGCCTCGCTCACCGGTGAGTCTCTACCGGTACAAAAGACGTGTGAGCCGGTACCGCCATCTACGCCGCTCGCAGACCGTCGGAATCAAGTCTTTCAGGGCACGGACGTTGTGATGGGACGGGCTCGCGCGGTGGTAACGGCGACCGGCGTCCGCACCGAGCTGGGACGCATTGCGACACTTATTGACAAGAGGGATCGTCAGCCGACGCCATTTGAACGCCGCTGGGAAGAACTGGGACGTGTCCTGCTCGTGCTTACGCTTCTCGTGGCGGCTGCAGTGTTTGCGATTGGCCTCCTTCGCGGAGAACAAGTACTCGCGATGTTCTTGACGGCCGTGAGCCTCGCCGTCGCAGCGATTCCTGAGGCAGTTCCTGCCATCGTCACAATGACGTTGGCGGTCGGCGTCATGAAGATGGTATCGCGGCATGCACTGATACGGCGCCTCCCAGCTGTCGAGACGCTGGGAGCGACAACCGTCTTGTGCACCGACAAAACAGGTACGCTGACCAAAAACCAGATGACCGTCATGAGCCTGTATGTCGCTGACCGGCGATTCGAGCTCACGGGCGAAGGCTACGTACCCGTAGGTGAGCTTCGCGAATCGGGTGGCCACGTGTCCGAGATCCCGCTCTCGGTTCGAGCCCTGCTCACGGCTGGCGTGCTCTGTAATCACGCCTCGCTTCACAAGAGTGATGGCTTGTGGGAGATCGACGGCGATCCAACAGAAGCTGCCATCCTCGTGGCGGCCGCCAAGGTAGGTCTCATGAAGGCACCATTAGAGGCAGAGCATCCATTTGTCGATGAAGTCCCGTTCGATTCCGAGCGGAAGATGATGACGGTCGTGCGCCTGACGTTGGGCCAGACCGAAGCCTATACCAAAGGCGCAGCGGGTGCGGTGCTACGACACTGCACGCGGTACGCAGCGGACGACGGTTCGCTATTGCCGCTTGACGATACATTTCGTGAGTTCGTCCGTCGCATGGAACACAACTATGCAAAGCAGGCACTTCGGGTCCTTGCACTGGCACGCCGAACATTCCACCCCCGTCCTGACCGGTTTGACACCGAGGTCGAACGGCATCTCGTCTTCCTCGGACTGATCGCCATGCGCGATCCGATCCGCCCGGAGGCTCGCCCGGCAGTCACCTTGCTCCACGATGCCGGCATTCGAACCGTAATGATCACAGGCGATCATCGTGAGACGGCGGATGCGATCGCCAACGATTTAGGATTGCTTGGCGGCAGGGATACGGTGACGGGCATCGAACTGGACGCAATGACGCCGAGTGAACTCCGCCGGCGTGTCTCCAGAATCGCCGTCTATGCGCGGACGACTGCTGAGCATAAGTTCAGAATTGTGCACGCGTGGCAGGCACGCGGTGCGGTCGTCGCCATGACTGGGGATGGCGTGAACGACGCACCGGCCTTGAAGCAGGCGGACGTCGGCATCGCCATGGGGTTAACCGGGACTGAGGTGACAAAGGATGCCGCGGACATGGTTGTGACAGACGACAACATCGCCTCCATCGCGGCGGCGGTCGAGGAAGGCCGTGTGATCTATGCCAACATTCAAAAAGCGGTGTCGTATCTTCTCTCTCACAACATCGGAGAGATCACCGTCATGCTGGGAGCCGCCGTCGCGGGGCTCCCGCTGCCATTACTGCCGGTACAGATCCTCTGGATCAATCTCATCACAGACAGCCTGCCGGCATTGGCGCTTGCCATGGATCCCAGGGAGCCTGATGTCATGCAGCGGCCACCTCGCCGACGTGATGAGGGCTACTTTTCGCCGGGTCGTATCCAAGTCATTGTGGGCCGCGGCGTGCTGATGGGCGTGCTGGCCATGGGCGCGTTCGCCTATGCCTTGTATGGCAGCGACACGGGACTCGAGTCTGCACGGACACTTGTGTTTACGATTCTTGTGTTCACTCAACTCTTTCAGTCCGGCATCTGGCGTAGCGACGTTAAAACACAAATCGAGCTAGGAATCTTCACGAATAGACCACTGCTCACCGCCGTCCTTGTCTCGGTCACGTTACAGATCGTCATTTTGACCTATGAGCCTCTGCATGCCGTATTTGCAGTAACGGATTTGAAGGCAGACGAATGGATTGGCGCACTTCTGGTCGCATTGCTCCCTATTCCAGTACTCGAATGGCACAAGAGATTCACTTCGGACGTCAATGGATCGAGTACGTCCCGCCCTCTTGATAAAGGAGAAAACGATGCATGAGAGAATCGTCTCTACAATCTTGCTCGCGACGGATTTCTCCGCCAGCGCAAACCTGGCGCAAGTGTACACGACATATCTGGCCGTGACGCTCAAGGCTTCCGTGGTCGTGCTCCATGTCAGTGAACCGCGCTCTTCGACGGCGAGAGCGCTCAATGAGGATGAGATCCAGGCAAGCCTTCGGAGATTGGAGGAGACAATTGGAGAGCACGCTGTTCCGGTCAATATTCAATGGTCGGCGGGAACGCCTGGGGATCAAATCCTCTCTATCGCGCGTGAACTTGATGCGGATCTCATCGTGATCGGCTTGCAGGGCCATACACATCTCCCCTATGGACTACTCGGAGCCACGGCACAGACCGTCACATCGAGTGCGCCTTGCCCAGTGCTGACCGTGCCCTTAACCGCCAAGGAGGCGAGCCCTTGCACATTCAGCGCCCCCGCCACTGTGACGGTGCGGCGCATTCTCGCTCCAGTTGACTTCTCAGAGCCCTCGTTGGACTCGTTGGAATGCGCCATTCACTTAACCCGTGCCCTGGGGGCCGATCTTGTCCTGCTGCATGTGTTGGAACCGGCGCATGCCAACTGGGATCTCCCCCGAATGCAAGGGGCCGAACAGAGACGTGACCATTGGAAGGCGCGTTTGGTGAATTTGGCAGGAGTCGTGAAATCTCTGGGACTATCTGCCACCTACGAGATCCGGTCAGGATATCCTTCCGATTCGATTCTGGCCTGCGCGCTTCAGCAACGGTCGGAACTCATTGTCATGGGAACGCATGGACGGCGTGGAGAAAGAGAAATACACATCGGAAGCGTGGCAGAAGCGGTGCTTAAGGAAGCCCCCTGCCCTGTTCTGACCGTCAAGCATCCGAAGTTCATTTCCGGCCGACATCCCGCAATTCAAGCCGTCCTTTCGCAGAGCACCGAGTAAGCGGCCAGAATAGACAGTCGTCAAACCACGAGAACTGATAGAGGTTATAAGGAGGAGGGGCGATGTCTCAGAGAATTCCGATGATTGCTTCGATAACCCTCGCTGTGCTTCTGGCAGGACTGTCTTCTTTCACCCATGCTGAGACTGCCGACGTGGCGGCAGGCAAGCGTATTTATCTGGAGTTGTGTAAGACATGCCACGGACTAGACGGAAGAGGGCCTGGAGATATGAAATTCAGCCCACCGACCGCCGACCTGACCAGCCCACAAGTGCAAACGAAGCTCGACTCGAGACTGTACAACTCGATTCACGAGGGGCGCGCTAACACAGCCATGGGTGCGTGGAAATATGAGCTGTCCGCTAAAGAAGTCCTCGATATCCTTGCGTATGTTCGAACCTTGGCACATGGTTCGTCAACACCGCCAAGGAAGTAGTCAAAGGCACCGGATTCTGCTGCGGATCTGGCGCCGATCGGCAGCGTCCTTCTGATCGAGATCATCCAAGTCCACCGGCTCAACCCTCACGGTCGAGACTTTGTATTCCGGACATCTGGAACTTTCGTCGGCGCTGGAAGAAAGAAGGCTGTTCACATCGGTATCGGGAAAGTGGAAGCTGGTGAATAGTTCGCCGGGTCGGAC
>Ga0310810_10003003_pt1 | contig 18307 bp, 16 predicted proteins | sample NCmetagenome_FD_207641 | JGI IMG/M metagenome (GOLD analysis project Ga0310810, IMG submission 207641) | Soil microbial communities from experimental microcosm in Duke University, North Carolina, United States - NC | ecosystem: Engineered > Artificial ecosystem > Soil microcosm > Unclassified ...
CTGTACGCGTCACTACGGGTCGCGCGACGTCGCGCGCCCGGCGTAGCGCTCGTGCAGGCCGATGCGCACGCGCTGCCGTTCCGCGACGCCGCGTTCGACACGGTTGTGAGCGGTCTGGTCTTCTGCAGCGTGCCCGACCCGCGCCGTGGCCTGACGGAGGTCAAGCGCGTGCTGAAGGCCGGTGGTGCGCTGCGGATGCTCGAGCACGTCCGCGCCTCGGGGCCTTTGAAGGCTCGCTTCCAGGATCGCTGGCAGCCGCTGTGGACGCGGCTGACCGGCGGCTGTCACTGGAATCGCGAGACCGAGCGCACCGTCGAGGCGTCCGGCTTTCGCATCGATGGCGACACGCTTCGTGCGCGCGGCGAGATGCGACGCTTCGTCGCGCGTCCGCGCTGAGCGGGTCGCGCTTCGCGCGCCCGGTACAATTCAGACGTGGCTTCCGTATCTCGGCGCGAGCTGCTGCAGGGCGCCGCGGCGACCGCATTGATGGCGCGGCCGCTGGCGGCGTGGTCGGCGCCCGACCGTGCGCGCGTGGTGATCGCTCGGGAGAGCGACCGTGCTCGGGCGGTCGCGGCGTGCCTCGACGCGCTGGAATTCCGCGCGTGCGAAGGTGTCGGCGTCGCGCTCAAGGCCAACTTCAACAGCGCCGATGCCTTTCCAGCCTCGACGCACCCGGAGACGCTGACCGCGCTCGCGACGACGCTGAAGGCACGCCGGGCGACCGGAATCACGCTGGCCGAGCGCTCGGGCATGGGCGACACGCGCCAGGTGCTCGAGCGGACGGGAGCGATGGACATCGCGCAACGGACGGAGATGCGCGTGATCGTGCTCGACGAGGTGCACCGCCCGGCCTGGGAAGCGCTTCGTGCCGAGCACTGGCCGCGTGGTCTGAATGCGGCACGGCTCTTCACCGAGGCGCCGTGCGCGGTGCAAACCATGTGCTGCAAGACGCACCGCTTCGGCGGCCACGTGACGCTGTCGCTCAAGAACACGATTGGCCTCATCGCCAAGCGGCTCCCCGGCGATGCCTACGACTACATGAAGGACCTGCACAATTCGCCGCATCAGCGCGCGATGATCGCGGAGGCGAATCTGGCGTGGCGGCCGACGCTGAACGTCATGGACGCGCTCGAAGCGTTCATCGACGGTGGCCCGGAGGCCGGGACGCGTGCGGCTCCCGGCGTCTTCGTCGCCAGTACCGATCGCTGCGCGCTCGACGCCACGGCCATCGCGCTGCTTCGTTTGCACGGCATGAAGGGGCCCGCGGCGAACGGGCCGATCGGGCGTACGGAGCAGCTCGCGCGGGCGCTGGAGCTGGGACTGGGCGCCGCTCCCACGGCTGTGGACGTCGTGCCGGCCTCCGCGGCGGCGGCCGACGTCGCCAAGCGTCTGTCCGCGATGCTCGCCGAGGGCTGACGTGGCGAAGCGCGACGCGCCGGCCGACGATCTGAGCCGCTACGGCCGCCTGGCGGAATACAACCGCAAGCGACGCTTCGATGTCACACCAGAGCCGCCGGGCCGCGCCAAGAATTCCGCGACAGGCGGGACAAGACCTGCCAAAAGCGGGACACGGAAGACGACACGCGCACTCGAGTTCGTGGTGCAGAAACACCGCGCGAGCCATCTGCATTACGACTTTCGCATCGAGCACGAGGGCGTGATGCTCTCGTGGGCCGTCGCGAAAGGGCCGTCGCTCGATCCGAGCGTCCGGCGTCTCGCCATGATGACCGAGCCGCACCCGATGGACTACAACGACTTCGAGGGCGTGATTCCCGAGGGCGAGTACGGCGGCGGCACCGTCATGATCTGGGATCGCGGCACGTGGGAGCCCGAGAGCCCCGACGTCGACAAAGCGCTCGGGAAGGGCGATCTGAAGATGCGCCTTTCGGGCAAGAAGATGAAGGGCTCGTGGGTGCTCGTCCGCATGCGCGATCGCCAATGGCTCTTGATCAAGCATCGTGACCAGTACGCCTCCGCCTCCGAGGACCTGACGCTGTCGCGGCCCAAGTCCGTCGTCTCGCGCCGAAGCATGGCAGGCATCGCGCGCGCGGCGGGCGCGAGCCCGCGCCAGCTCGAGCAGGCTGCGGGCGCCGACCCGCCGCGCTCGAGCGCGAAGCCCGCGTGAGCGTCACCCGGGCGCGCACACGCCGCGGCTCGGCCTCGCTGCCGCGCGACGTCAAGCCGATGCTGGCCACGCTCGTCGACGCGCCGTTTCACACACCGGGCTGGCTCTACGAGGAGAAGTACGACGGCATCCGGATCATCGCGGAGAAGGACGGCTCGCGCGTGCGCCTCATCACGCGCAATCTGATCGACCGCACCTCCGACTTCGCCGACATCGCCGCGGCGATCGCGAGGCTGCCGGCGCCGACGCTGCTGCTCGACGGCGAGGTCGTCGTCTTCGATGCCGAAGGCATCTCACGGTTTCAGCTCTTCGGTGCCGACACGCGGCGCCGACCGGTGTACGTCGTGTTCGATTGTCTATTCGCGCGCGGCCGCGATCTGCGCGCGCTGCCGCTCGCCGAGCGCCGCCGCGCGCTCGAGACCGAGCTGCGCCCGAGTGGCCCGCTGCGCCTGGCGCGACGCCTCGCCGGCGACGGGTTCAAGGCGTTCGAGGCGGCGCGCGAGCGTGGCCTGGAAGGCATCGTCGCCAAGGACGCTGCCTCGACGTACGAGACGGGCAAGCGCTCGCCGGCGTGGCGCAAGGTGAAGGTGCGCGCCGAGGAAGAGTTCGTGATCGGCGGCTACACCGCGCCGGAGGGCGCGCGCACACACTTCGGCGCGATCCTGATCGGCGCCTTCGACGGGGGCCGACTGCGCTATGCGGGGAAGGTCGGCACCGGCTTCACGACGAAGACGCTCGCCCAGCTCGGCGAGCGGTTCGACCGACTGCAGCGCGCGACGTCACCGTTCGCCGATGCGCCGCGCATGCGCGACGCCACCTGGGTCGAGCCGACGCTGGTCGCGCAGATCGGATTCATGGAAAAAACCGGCGACGGGCGCCTGCGCCATCCCGTGTTCCTCGGCCTCCGCGAGGACAAATCACCCTCCGAAGTCCTCTGGACGGCAGCCCACGCGCAATGAGGGGGTTTGGGGGAAGCGGTACGGGTCCCCCAACTCGATGAGGGGTTGGGGGGAAGCCGCAGGGGTCCCCCAATCAAACGGTGACTGCCCACGCGCGATGAGGGGGTTTGGGGGAAGCCGAAGGGGTCCCCCAATCAAGCGGTATGTCCCCCAACTCAATCAGACCGTATACCGCGTGCGGATCTCGTCGAGCGCGCGCCGGCGCGACTCCGCCGGCGCCAGCCCGGCCGACTCGAGCTCCGCGAGCGCGCCGGCCAGATCCGCGTCCTTGATCTGCTCGCGCGCCCAGGTCGAATAGTCTCGCTGGCCGAGATGCCACGCCCATGTCGGCTCGTCCACACCCTCGGCGAGCTCGACGAACCGCACGAGGTTCGACGCGCGCAGATTGAGCGCACCCTCGGGGCCTCGGAAGTAGAACGAGCGGTCGGGCGGGAGCTCGCCCTCGGTGTACTTCCGCACGTGGCGTCGGTGCTCGATACGACGCTTGCCGACGCGAAAACGCTGTGTGCGCCCCGCGGTTCCAAGCCAGGCGATCGCCGCCTCGCCTTCGCCCAGCGGCGCACCGCCGAGCACCGGCGCCCGGCCTCCGGCCGCCGCCCGTGTGGCCGCGGCAAACTTTTCGAGGTGCGTCGCGGCCACGACGTTCGGCAGCGTCCGTATTTCTGGCGCCAAAAGATTCGTGTCGAGCGTGCTGAGGCAGAACGACTCCGCCCCCGCGCGGAGCAGCTCGACCACTGGCGAGCCGTCCGCGGGCACGAGGTGGTGCGCCTCGTCGAGGATCAGCCAGTGCGGCAGGCCGGATGTCGAGCGCACGAAGGCGACGGCGCCGAGCGCCTTCGCGGCATAGGCGACCTTCTCCGCACGCGACATCGCCGAGAGATTGAGTACGAGGCTCGTGCGCGGCTGGTGCAGCAGCTGACGCAGCTCGTCGGGCGTCGGCAGCACGCGCTCGCTGGTGCCGCCGAGCACCACGACCCGCTCGAGCTCGGCGAACGTCTGATAATCACCCTCTGGATCGAGCAGGAGCACCGAGCGTCCGCTCTCGACGAGTCGCTCGACGAGCAGGCCCGTGAGCGTTGATTTTCCGGTGGCGGACGGCCCGACGATCAGCAGGCGCGTGCCGTGCGGTGAGATGGTCACCGACTCGCCGTCGGCCGTCTCGCCGATCGGCAGCCGATGCCGCGTGAGCCGCGGCATGAGCGCGCTCAGGTCGTGGGCGACGTGCTCGTCGATGAACTCGATCACGCCGCGCGATGCCGGCGCGCGCGTCACGTAGTCCGCGCGCTCCCGCAGCGCGGGAATCGCATCGGACACCGCAACCGCGCACTCGGACATCGCCAGGAACGCATGGTCGTTCTCGGCGTCACCGATGCCGACCATGTTGTGCGGCGAGAGCGCGAGCATGGTCAGCGCGGCGTCGAGCCCGGTGCCCTTCGTCACGCCGCCGGGCAGGAGCATCAACGCGCCCTTGTTGAACACGAGCGTTCGCTCCACACCGGTGTCGCGGATGGCCGCGAGGGCAGCCTCCGCATAGGCCTCGGTGGTCGCCAGGATCGCGGCGCCGACGTCGAACGGCACACCGCGCCGGCGCAGCTCCTCGAGCAGCGCCGACTCCGGGGCGTCGCCGAGCAGCCGGGCCTCCCTCGTATCCGGAAAATAGAGAACGGCCCCGTTCTCGGCCACCACCGCGTCGAACATATGCTCGACGTCGGCACAGACGCTGCGCAGATCGGGCAGCATCCGCCCCGTGACGAGGAGAACTTTGCGTCCCGATTCTCGTACCCGGGCGAGGGCTTGCTGAATTTCTGGTGAGCACCGGCCGTGGTCGGCCAGCGTGCCGTCGTAGTCGCAGGCGAGGACGTGAACGTTCACGAGAAGAGCCCCGTGCATTCACCGTACCACTGCTCGCGAACTGGCTAGGCTTCCCGGCCCGGCGCGAGTGCGATCGTTCCGGCGGCGGCCAGCCGCTCGATATCGCTCGGCGTGACGCCGATTTCGGTCAGTACTTCGGCGGTGTGCTCGCCGAGCAGCGGTGCCGGACGGCGGATCGCGGCCGGCGTGCCCGACGCGCGGACCGGGTAGGTCAGCATGCGCGCCGTCCCGTAGCCCGGCTGCTCGATTGCGGCCACGAGTCCCAGATGGTTGACCTGTGCGTCGGCGAAGACCTCGTCGAACTCGTAGACCGGCCCGGCGGCGATGGACGCGCGCTCGAATCGCTCGAGCCACGCGGCCGTCGTGGCCCCCGCGAGCGCCTGCTCGACCCGCTTGCGGAACTCGTCGTAGTGCGCGAGCCGGGCGTCGTTGGTCGCGAACCGCGAATCGGTCGCGAGGGCAGGATCGCCGAGCGCCTTGCAGAACCGATCGTACTGGTCGGCATTCATCATGACGATCTGGATCATGCCGTCCTTCGTCGGATAGGCCTCGGCCGGTGTGAGATTCGCGTTGCGGTTGCCCATGCGCTGCGGGCGCTGCCCCGTGTCGAAGTACTGCGCCACGGGGTCGGGCAGGAGGCTCAGCGTGGAGGCAAGCAGATTGACGTCGAGCTGCTGTCCCGCGCCCGTGCGAAACCGGTGCACGAGCGCGGCGTTCACGGCGCCGAACGCGCAGAGCGCCGCGGCCAGGTCGGAGACCGAGCCCGCCACGCGCGTGGGCGGATGGCCCGGCATGCCGGTCAGGGCCATCAGGCCACTCATGCCTTGGGCGATCGTGTTGTAGCCGGGACGCCGTGCATACGGCCCCGTCTGGCCGAAGCCGGTAACGGACGCGTACACCACGGCAGGGTTCACCGCGCGCAGTGCCGGATAGCCCAGCCCGAGGCGCTCGGCGACGCCGGGCAGAAAGTTCTCGATGACGACGTCCGCGCGGCGGGCCAGCTTGAACGCCAGTCGCGCGCCCTCGGGGTGCTGCAGCTCGACGGCGATGCCCCGCTTGCCGCGGTTGATTGCGGCGAACGCCGCGCTCATGCCGTGGCCGCCGCGCCAGGCGCGGAGGTCGTCGCCCCGGCCCGGGCGCTCGAGCTTGACGACGTCGGCCCCGAGGTCGGCCATCAGGGTTGCGCAGTAGGGTCCGGCGATGACTCGGGAGAGGTCGAGAACACGGATGCCGGCGAGCACGGGGCCGAGTATATAATCCCCCACCACCTTCGTGTCGGTCCGGAGTGGAGGCGAGCACCCATGAAACGATTCTTCATTCGACGTGTCGGCTATGCGCTGCTCTCGCTCGTCGTGCTTTCGGCGACGATCTTCGTCTTCGTGCGCCTGACCGGCGATCCGGCCGTGCTGCTCGTCGAGCCCGGCGCCAGCAAGGCCGACATCGACGCGATACGCACGGATCTCGGGCTCGACCGGCCGCTGCCCGTGCAGTACCTGCTGTTCGTGAAGGGCCTGCTGCACGCCGATTTCGGCCGATCGTTCTACTACCGCACGCCCGTCCTCGAGCTCTACCTCGAGCGGCTCCCGAATTCGTTCTTCCTCGCGCTGGTCGCAATGGCGTTCTCGCTCATCATCGGGATTCCGAGCGGGATCCTCGCCGCCGTCCGCGTCAACGGCTGGTGGGACGGCGCGGGCAAAGTGTTCGCGCTGCTGGGGCTCTCGATGCCGTCGTTCTGGGTCGGCCTGCTCTTGATTCTGTTCTTCTCCGTCTATCTCGGCTGGCTGCCGTCGTCGGGATCGGGCACGCCGCTGCACGTGCTGATGCCGGCGTTCGCGCTCGGCTGGTACTTCGCCGCCGCGCACATGCGACTGACGCGCTCGTCCATGCTGGAGGTGCTCGGCTCGGAGTACATCAAGCTCGCGCGGCTCAAGGGGCTGCCCGAGGCGCTCGTGATCTGCAAGCACGCCTTCAAGAACGCGCTGATTCCCGTGCTCACGCTGGCCGGGATCAATCTCGTGCTCATGGTGAACGTCGCCGTCGTGGTCGAGACCGTCTTTGCATGGCCGGGGGTGGGGCGCCTGCTCTACGAGGGCATCGCGTTCCGCGACTTCCCGGTCGTGCAGACGACCGTCATCCTGAGCGGCGTGATGATCGTGGCTGTGAACCTCGCGGTGGACCTCATGTACGCCGTGATCGACCCGAGGATTCGATATGAGCGTTAGTCGCGCCGCCACCCTGACCGTCGCGTGGCGTCTCGCGTCCTTCCGGCGCGAGAACGTCCCGTGGTTTCCGATCATCATTCTTCTCACGCTCACGGTGCTCGCTCTCTTCGCCGACTTCATCGCGCCGCACGACCCTCAAGTCGGCTTGCTCGGCGAGCGCTTCCGACCGCCGGCGTGGCAGCAGGGCGGCAGCACCGCGCACCTGCTCGGCACGGATCACGTCGGCCGCGACGTGCTGTCACGGCTGATCTTCGGCGCGCGCGTGTCGATGGTGGTGGGCTTCACCGCGGTCATCTTCGCCGGCGTCATCGGCACGGTGCTCGGCATCATGGCCGGCTACCTCGGCGGCTGGGTCGATCAGGTCATCATGCGCATCACGGATGCGTGGCTCGCGGTGCCCGCGCTGACCTACGCGATCTTCCTGGCCGCCATCGTGGGCCCGAGCGAGGGGAACATCGTCATCATCCTCGGTCTCGTGTACTGGACGCGGTATGCGCGCGTCGTGCGCGGTGAGGTGCTGTCGCTCAAGGAGCGCGACTACGTACGGCTGGCCATCGTTGCCGGCTGCTCGAAGTGGACGATCATGCGGCGGCACATCCTGCCCAACGTGGTGAACTCTGCCATCGTGCTCGCGACGCTGATGCTCGGCGTCGTCATCGTTACCGAGGCCGCGCTGTCGTTCCTCGGCGTCGGCGTGCCGCCGCCCAAGCCGGCCTGGGGGCTGATGCTCGCCGACGGCAAGAAGGGCCTGATGGCGGGCTACTGGTGGCTCACGGTGCTGCCCGGCGTGTGCATCATGTTGATGGTGCTCTCAGCGAACCTGCTCGGCGACTGGCTGCGCGTGAAGCTCGACCCGCAGCTACGGCAGCTGTGACCGACGCACGCGTCCGAGGCGACGCGGTGAAGGAGTCGCGCGAAGAGGGACGCCGGCCGGCGCTGCTCGAGGTGCAGGGACTCAGCACCCACTACGTGACTGCTCGCGGCACGCGCGTGACGCGGGCGGTGGACGACGTGTCGTTCACGCTGCGCGATGGCGAGACGCTCGGCATCGTCGGCGAGTCGGGCTCGGGCAAGTCGACGCTGGCGCTGTCGCTGCTGCGTCTGCTCCCGCGCGCGGCGCGGACGGTCGCCGGCAGCGTCCGCTTCGAAGGTGAGGATCTGCTCGCCAAGTCCGAGACCGAGATGCGCCATATCCGTGGCAAGCGCATCGCGATGATCCTGCAGGACCCGATGGCGTCCCTGAACCCGCTGTTCACGGTGGGCGATCAGATCGCGGAGCCCGTGCGCGTGCACGACGGCGTCAGCCGGCGCGGCGCCTGGGACCGTGCGCGGGCGCTGCTGGCCGCGGTCCGCATCTCGGCGCCGAACACGCGCGTGCGCAACTATCCGCACGAGCTGTCGGGCGGCATGCGACAGCGCATCGTCGGCGCGATCGCGATCTCGTGCGGACCTCGTCTGCTCATCGCCGACGAGCCGACGACGAGCCTCGACGTGACGATCCAGGCGCAGTATCTCGCCCTGCTGCGCGAGCTGCAGCGCGCGCAGCGGCTGGCGCTGATCTTCATCACGCACAACCTCGGCATCGTCGCGCGCATGTGTGACTCGGTGGCGGTCATGTACGCCGGGCGTATCGTGGAGGCCGGTCCGGTGCGTGAGATCTTCAACGCGCCGAAACACCCGTACACGCGCGCGCTGATCGAATCGATTCCGCGTCTGGCCGACAGCAACGGCCGGCTCACGGCCATCGACGGTCAGCCGCCGGACCCCGCGGCGCTGCCGGGGGGCTGCGCATTTCACCCGCGCTGCCCGGTGCGACTCGACAAATGCGCCACCGAGCGTCCGCGCGACAGCACTGTCGGCGCGGGTCACCGGACTGCATGCTGGCTGGTCGGATGACGCCGCTGCTCGAGGTCCGCAATCTGGTGAAGCACTTCCCGATGCGGCGTGGTCTCTTCGGCGGGCCGCAGAAGGCGGTGCGTGCCGTGGACGACGTCTCGTTCGTCATCGAGCCTGGCGCGACGCTCGGAGTCGTGGGCGAGTCTGGCTGCGGCAAGACCACCACCGCGAAGCTCGTGCTGCTGCTCGAGCGGCCTACGGGCGGCGAGATCCGCTTCGACGGCGTGTCCCTCGCCGAGCTGGATGCCGACGGGCTGCGGCGCTATCGGCACTCCGTCCAGGCGGTGTTCCAGGATCCGTACGCGTCACTCAATCCACGGATGCGGGTGAGCTCGATCGTGACCGAGCCGCTCGTGACCAACGAGCGCCTCGCCGCGGCCGACGTCGCCGCACGCATGCGGAGGGCGCTCGACCTCGTCGGCTTGCCGGCGCGCGCCGCCGACCTGTTTCCGCACGAGTTCTCCGGCGGGCAGCGCCAGCGCATCGCGATCGCGCGTGCGCTCACGCTGTCGCCGCGGCTCATCGTGCTCGACGAGCCGGTCTCGGCGCTCGACGTGTCGATCCGCGCGCAGATTCTGAATCTGTTGCGCGACCTGCAGCGCGACCTCGGCCTGGCGTATCTGTTCATCGCTCACGACCTCGCGGCGGTCGCGCACATGAGCCACACGATCGCGGTGATGTATCTGGGGCGGGTGGTCGAATCGGGCGCGGCGCGCATGGTGGCCACGCAGCCGCGGCATCCGTACACGAAGGCGCTGTTCGCGGCCGCGCTGCCGTCACATCCCGACGACACGCGCGAGGAGATCGTGCTCAGCGGTGACGTGCCAAGCCCGCTCGATCCGCCATCCGGCTGCCGTTTCCACACCCGTTGCCCTCAAGTCATGCCGCGCTGCTCGACCGACGAGCCGAAGCTCCTCGCCGTCGACGGACGCGACGTCGCGTGCCATCTCTACGATTCGGCGGCGGTCGCGCGCTGAGGCGGCCGCGAATTAACGGACGTCTTCAGAGATCGTTGCCGGAGTACGAGAGGTTGAACGACTTGTTGCAGAGCGGGAAGTCCGGGACGATGTTGTCGAGCACCGCGTATTCCAGCGCCGGCCAGTTCCGGCACGACGGATCGACGACTTTCACGCGGGCCAGCGTGTCGGGGCCGGCCGCGAGCACCCAATGCCAGATCGGGCCGCGCCATCCCTCGACGAGCCCGGTGGCGTGCGCGCCATCGCGCAACGGTCCGACGTCGACGCTGACCGGGCCGTCGGGCGCGCGATGCGCGACCTCCGCCACGAGCGCCGCCGCCTGTCGCGCCTCCTCGATGCGCACCACGGTGCGCGCCCACACGTCGCCCGTGTCGTAGACGGGCACGTGGAACGGCAGCGCGCCGTAGGCGGCGAACGGCGCGTCGCGCCGCACGTCGGCGTCGATGCCGCTCGCCCGGCCGACCAGACCGACCACCTGCATCTCGCGCGCTGTGCGGGTCGTAAGACGCCCGGTCCCCTGCAGCCGCTCGAGCACCATCGTGTTGTCGAGCGACAGGCGCGCGATGTCCACGAATTCGGCGGTGATGCGATCGATCTCGCGCGCGGCGCGCTCGAGGTCCGCGGTGGCGATCGGCCCCGCGACGCCGCCGGGCACGACGCCGCCGCGCAGCAGCCGATGCCCCGTCAGCCGCGCATTGAGACGCAGCAGGCGCTCGCGCAGGCGGAAGCAGTGGGCGTGGCCGAACGCGTAGCCCGTGTCGTTCACGATCATGCCGACGTCTCCGACGTGGTTGTACAGCCGCTCGAGCTCGAGCAGCAGCACCCGCAGCCATAGCGCGCGCTGCGGCGGACGGGCGCCGGCCAGTGCCTCGAGCGCCTGGCACAGCGCGAGCGCGTGCCCCACGCTGGTATCGCCCGAGATGCGCTCCGCGAGCTCGGGCGCGCGCGCGATCGGCAGCGTCTCGAAGAGCTTCTCGACGCCCTTGTGCACGAAGCCCAGGCGCGTCTCGAGATTGATGATCGTCTCGCCGTGCACCGAGAAGCGGAAGTGCCCGGGCTCGATGATGCCGGCGTGCACGGGCCCCACGGTGATCTCGAAGACACCGGGCCCCTCGACGTGGCGGAACGGGAACGGGCTTCCATCGTCCACGAGATCGGTACGGGGGATGGTGTCGCGCCGGAGCGGATGGTAGTCGTCGGGCCAGAACTGATGCAGCGGCAGGCGCCGCGGGTCGGGATGGCCCGTCGGCACGAGGCCGAACATGTCGCGGATCTCGCGCTCGAAGCGGCTGGCGGCGAACGACCGCGTCGCGAGCGACGGAAAGTCGCGCTCCACCGCCACGCATGCAGTGATCCCCGGACGGTGCGTCGGCGGCGCAAAATGGTACGCGAGCGTGAACGCCTCGCGGCTCGCGCGCGTGTCGGCCGCGGCGATCCACTGCGGCTGTACGCCGAGTGCGCCGACGCGGTCGGCGAAGCCCGGCACCGTGGCGGCCGCGAGCCGGCAGTCGATGGTCGCCCGCGGCGTGTCGACGACGACCGCCTCGGCGCCACCGTCGCGGACCGCCTGCGCCAGCGCGTCGATCGCGATCACGGCAGCACCGCGCGCGTCGCGAGCTCGAGCGCCGCGTCGAGGCCGGGCGGCCACGCGATGCCGGTCAGAACGAGCGCCAGCAATGCCGCGGCCATCGGCAGCGCCCCGAACCAGCCGGTCGACGGCGCGCCCGTCCCTGGTGGCGGCCCGAACAGCATCCCGTGCGCGGCGCGCAGAAGACCTCCGAACGCCACGACGAGCAGCACCAGGCCGACCGCGGTGGCGGCCACGTGACCGGTGCGGAACCCCGCGGCAAAGATCATCACCTCGCTGGTGAAGAGCCCGAACGGCGGCAAGCCGAGCAGGGCGAGCACGGCGAGCAGAAAGCCGCGCCCGGTCATCGGCAGCGCGCGCAGCAGCCCACTCACACCGGCGAGCTCGACCGTCCCGTACGCGGCACGGATGCGACCCGCGAGCAGGAACACCACCGATTTCGCCAGGCCGTGGTTGGCCACGTGCAGCAACGCGCCGGAGATGCCGAGCGCGCCGCCGAAGCCGAGTCCGAGGCCGACGAGGCCGATGTGCTCGACGCTCGAGTACGCGAGCATGCGCTTGTAGTTGCCCGGGTTCCACAGGAACGTCGCCGCGACCGCGAGCGACAGCACGCCGAGCGTGATGAGGACGCGTCCCGCGAAACCGGGACCAGCCGCGGCGTCGACGATCGGCTTGAAGCGAAGAATGGCGTACGCGCCGATGCTGAGCAGCACGCCGGACATGAGCGCGCTCACCGGCGCCGGCGCCTCGCTGTGCGCGTCGGGCAGCCACGTGTGCATGGGCGCCAGGCCGGCCTTGGTGCCGTAGCCGACGACGAGGAAGACGAACGCGAGCTGCAGCACGCGCGGCGACAGCGCCGGGGCGAGGGCGAGCAGCGCGGACCAGCGTAGGCCCTGCAGCGCCGTGTGCTCCACGACGCCGTGCTGGCGCAGCGCTTCGGCGTAGTACACGAGCACGGTGCCGGCGAAGGCGATCGCGATCCCGACCGAGCAGATCAGCAGGTACTTGTACGCGGCCTCGAGCGAGGCGCGCGTGCGCTCGAAGTTCACCAGGAACACCGACGCGAGCGTCGTGCCTTCCACGCCCACCCACATGACGCCGACGTCGTCGGTGCAGACGGCGAGCAGCATCGTGAAGACCATCAGATGGAACAGCGGATAGAAGACGCGCGGCGAGCCTTCGCGCGCGTAGCGCGGCGCCTCCGCGGCGGCGAGCCCGGCGACGACGACGATGACGGCGATCATCCATGCCGAGAGCGCGTCGACGCGCAGCAGGCCGTCGAGCGCGGTCACGGTGTCGCCGCGCACGACGCCGACGGCGACGGAGGCGCCGCAGGCCAGCGTGCCGGCGGCGGCGAGCGTGTGGATGAGCACGCCAAGACGGCCCCCCGGGACGAGGGCCAGCAGCGCGGCGGCGGCGAGCGGGGTGGCGAGCAGCACCGGCGTGCTCATCCGCGCAGCTCCTGCAGCCGATCGAGCTCCAGTGAGTCGTGCTCGCGCCGCATCTGGACCACGACGCCCTCCATCAGCAGCACGACGACGAGGACCTCGAGGAACACGCCGGCCTCGACGAGGCCGGGCAAACCGTACGTGGCGACCACGCCCAGCGCGAAGATCGCATTCTCGAAGACCAGGAAGCCGGTGACCTGACCGAGCGCATCGCGACCCGTCACGCACACGAACAGGCCGATGAGCGCCATCGCGAAGGCCAGCGGCATCGCGCCCCGGGTTGGCAGCGCGCTGCCGCCGAGGCCGCTCACCGGAAGCATCACGACGTACGCGAGCACGACGAGCGCACCCGCCACGAGCAGGGGAATGCCCGCCGAGCGTCCCGGCCGCACGGGACGGGGCGGCGTTCCGGCCGCCATGCGCCGCAGCACGCCGGGAATCAGCCACGTCTTCACCAGGACGAACACGACGGCCACCAGCATGAGCGCGGGGCGATGCGCGAGCACGCCCACGGCGGCGGCGAGCGCCCCGAGGAGCAGCGACTGCACGACGAAGAGGCGCACGCGGCCCCGCCACGACTGTCGCCACACCAGCACGAGCGTGACCACGAGGGCAAAGAACGTCAGTAGATTCGTGATCGGCGTCATCGCAGCAGGAACACCGCGCTCACGGCGAGGACACCGAGCGCGAACGAGCCCGCGAGCAGCTCGGGCACGCGGAAGAGGCGGAGTTTCGCGATTGCCGTTTCGAGCAGCGCCAGCGCGGCCGTCAGGATGGCCAGCTTGCCGCCGAGGGCCAGCAGCCCCAGCGCGATCGCCGGCGCCGACACGTCGGCCGCGACGCCCCACGGAAAGAACAGGTTGGCGAGGAGCGTGAGGAACACGAGCAGCTTCATCGCCCCCGCCCACTCCACGAGCGCCAGATGTCGCGCCGAGTACTCGAGGACCATCGCCTCGTGGATCATCGTGAGCTCCAGGTGCGTGGCCGGATTGTCGACGGGCAGCCGTCCCGTCTCGGCGAGCATGACGATGAAGAACGCGGCGAACGCGAGGAGGTGCGCCGGATTCAGCGTCAGCAGCGGCTCGGCCGCGACGTGCTCGACGATGCCGCCGAGGTTCGTCGTGTTGGCGTGCAGCGCGAGGGTGAACACGGCGAGGATGACGGTCGGCTCGGCGAGCGCGGCCACGGCAACCTCTCGGCTGCTGCCCATGCCGCCGAAGGCGCTGCCCGCGTCGAGCCCCGCGAGTGCCAAGAAGAACGTGCCGAGCAGGAACAGTGACATCAGCAGGATGATCCCGGCGAAGGCCAGCGGCGGCCGCGAGGTCAGCACCGGTGCGGCGACGGCCGCCACGAGCATCGCGCCCGCGAGCACGTACGGCGTGATGCGGAAAATCCACGAGGTCGTCTCGGACACGACCGGCGTCTTGCCGAGCAGCTTGCGGAGGTCGCGGTATGGTTGCCACGGCGCCGGCCCGCGACGGCCGACGAGCCGCGCCTTCACCGTGCGGACGGTGCCGATGAGGAGCGGCGCGCCGAGCGCGACCACGAGCACTTGTAAGACCGCCAGCAACGCGACGTGCATCACACGAGGAGCAGCAGGGCCAGCAGCGCGGCGAGCACGTAGGCCAGATAGAGGTTCGGGCTTCCCGACTGCACGATCGCGGCGCGCCGTGTGGTGGCGCGCAGTAAGCGGTTGAGCGGTCGATAGAGCCACTCGTCGACGATGAAGCGCGTCGGGTTCTCGTAGCGGATGCGTCGCACGAAGAAGCGCGACTCGGGATGCCGGTCGACGTCCAGGCGCCGCGCCGGGCGGTAGAAAAAATCGAACACGCGCGTGAACGGATCGGCGAACGCGATGGCGGTGTATTCCATGCGCGCCGTCTGCAGCAGGCGGCCGCAGCTCCAGGTCTCGTAGCGCCGTGCTCGTGGGCGCGCGCGCACGACGACGAGGAGCGCCAACGGCAGCAGCACGCCGGCGGCGAGCGCGAGCGCCACGGCGGGCATGGACAGCCTCGCGAAGTCGGCCGACACATCGAGCGTGAGCCAGGTGTCGAGCGTCACCGGCGGCGCTGCGGGCACGAGCGTGGCGCCCACGCGGACGAGCGCCGGCACGAGCCAGGGCGCGCCGAGTGCAAGCGCCGCGCACGCCAGCGCGGTGGCGGTCATCGCCGCGCGCATCGTGACGGGCACCTCGTGGGCCGCCGCGGCCGCCGCGCTGCGCGGCAGCGCCAGGAACGTGATTCCGAACGCCTTCACGAAGCAGGCGACGGCGAGACCGGCCGCGAGCGCCAGTCCCGCGATCGCGAGCGCGAAAACCAGGTTCAACGCCGGCTGAGGCAGCCGCACGTTTTGCAGCAGCGCCTGGAAGGTGAGCCATTCGCTCACGAAGCCGTTGAGCGGCGGCAGCCCCGCGATCGCGACGGCACCGACGAGGAAGCATGCGGCGGTCCACGGCTGTCGCTTGACGAGCCCGCCGAGCGCCTCCATGTCGCGCGTGCCGGCGCCGTGCTGGACGCCGCCCGCGGCCATGAAGAGCAGGCTCTTGAACGCGGCGTGGTTGACGACATGGGCGAGCGCGGCCGCGAGCGCGAGCAGGGCCAGATCCGGCAGCGTCGTGGCCGCGAAGGTCACCGCGCCGCCGACGCCGACGAGCACGATGCCGACGTTCTCGATCGACGAGAACGCAAGCAACCGCTTGAGGTCACGATCGACGATGGCGTACAGCACGCCGATGACCGCCGACAGCGCGCCGATGAGCAGCAGCAGCGCCCCCCACCACGGGAGCGCCGGAGCCAGCCAGACGAAGCTGGCGCGGAGCAGGCCATACACCCCGAGCTTGATCATGACACCCGACATCAGGGCGGAGACGTGGCTCGGCGCCGCCGGATGCGCGAGCGGCAGCCAGACGTGGAGCGGCACGCCGCCCGCCTTGGCCGCGAAGCCGAGCGCGAGCAGTACCCAGGCGAGCGAGCGGGCGCCCGCGTCGAGAGCCGGCGCGGCGAGCGCCCAGTCCGCAAAACGCGCGCTGCCCGTCCACGCCGTGAGCAGCAGCATGCCGGCCAGCAGGCACGCGAGCCCTGCGTGCGTCATCAGCGCGTACACCCAAGCCGCGTGCGCCGACGCGCCGCTCTCACGGCCTGCGCGCGCACCGTCGAGCACGAGCACGTACGAGGCAAGCGACATGAGCTCCCACGCCAGCGCGAACGTCATGACGTTGCCCGCGAGCGGGACGACCAGCATCGCGGCGACGAAGACGCCATACGCGACGCAGCCGCGACGCTCGCCCGCCGTGTAGCCGATGGCGTAGAGCGATGTGGGGATGGTCGCGGCGCCGACGAGCGCGACGAACAGCCCGGCGAGCGCGTCCATCTGCAGACTGAGGCCGCCGAGCGGCACGAGCCACGCGACGTGCACCGTCCACGGCGCCCCGAGCATGCCGCTCAGACCGATGACGACCGCGGCCGCGCCGAGCAGCGCGGTGAGCGCGTAGACGAGCGGCGCCATCAGCGCGGCCGCCCCAGGGCGTCGAGCAGGCCGGCGAGCAGCGCGGCCGGCGACGGCGGGCAGCCGGGGATGAGCGCATCCACCGGGACGACCTCGCATACGCCACCGACGACGGCGTACGAGCCGCGAAAGATGCCGCCGTCGCCCGCGCAGTCGCCGGCGGCGATCACGAGCTTGGGATCGGGCGTCGCCTCCCACGTGTGGCGTAGGGCCGCGGCCATGTTGCGGGTGACGGGGCCGGTGACGAGCAGGCAGTCGGCGTGGCGCGGCGAGGCGACGAAGTGCAGGCCGAAGCGCTCGATGTCGTAGTGCGGCCCGGTGAGCCCGCCGATCTCGAGCTCGCAGCCGTTGCACGAGCCCGCGTCGACCTGGCGGATCGCGAGCGAGCGGCCGAATCGCGCGCGGATCTCCGCCGCGAGGCGGGTGCCGAGCTGCTCGATGTCGGTCTCACGCGCAGGCGGTTCGGTGACGATGCCGGCGCGCAGCGCGATACGCAGCTGGCCGAGCACGCCGTCAGCGCCGCCGGGGCGCGCGCTGCTCGCGCTGGAGCTCGCGAAGCATGTGTTGGGTGCCCTCGAGATGACGGCTGAAGATCCGGCGCGCGACGTCGAGCAGCTCGCCCACGGCGGCATCGCGCACCGTGTAGCGCATCGTCATGCCGTCCTTGCGGGCCTCGACGACGTCTTTCGCGCGCAGGCGGGCCAGGTGCTGCGACACGATGGCCTGGTCGAGCTGGAGCGCCTGCTGGAGCTCCTGCACGCTGCGCCCGCCGTGACGCAAGATCTCGAGGATGCGCACGCGGACGGGGTGGCCGAGCGCTTTGAAAAAGTCCGCCTTCAGCGACTGCAGCTCGTAGCGGCGCGGCGGTGCGGACACCGGAATATTAATATAGCGATATAGCTATATAGTCAAATCCATTTTCTGCGCGCCGCGCCGGGACGCGCCGCACGGGCGGCGTCGTACACGGCCAGCGTGCGCGCCATGCTGGCGTCCAGCGAGTGCTCCGCCAGCACGCGTGCTTGCCCCCGCCGCGCCATCGCGCGCGCGCGCGACGGATCGCGCAGCACGTCGAGGATCGCGGCGGCGAGCGCGGGCCCATCGGCCGGCGGCACGAGCCGACCCGTCTCGCCGTCGCGGATCAGCTCCGGTGTGCCGCCCACCGTCGTGCCGACCACGGGCGTGCCCACGGCGAGCGCCTGCGGAACGACCTGCGAGCTCGCCTCCGATCTCGTGGAGGGTAGAACGAGGACGTCGAGCGCCGCCATCACCTCGGGAATGTCGCGACGAAATCCCGTCATGATCACGCTTGCCTCGAGCCCGGCGTCCTTCACGCGCCGTCGCACGTCGTCGAACCCGACGCCGTCGCCGACGATCACGAACCGCGCGTCGGCGTGCTCACGCACCACGTAGCTGGCCGCCTCGAGGAAATACGCGTGGCCCTTGCTGCCGCGGATGTTCGCGACGAGGCCGACGGCGGGCCCGTGGAGCCCGAGCTCGGCGCGCACGCCGCCACCGGAGACGCCGGGATGAAACCGCGTGGTGTCGACGCCGGGGCCGATCGCGACGACGCGGTCGGCGGGTACGCCGGCGGCGCGCACGATCGCGGCGACCGCCTCGCCGCTCGTGATCACGCGGTCAGCGAGGCGATAGACGAGCGCGCGGCGCCGCGCGATCGGGATAGTGACGTGACGGCTGCGAACGATCGCGACGCCGAGC
>Ga0310810_10003006_pt1 | contig 18301 bp, 20 predicted proteins | sample NCmetagenome_FD_207641 | JGI IMG/M metagenome (GOLD analysis project Ga0310810, IMG submission 207641) | Soil microbial communities from experimental microcosm in Duke University, North Carolina, United States - NC | ecosystem: Engineered > Artificial ecosystem > Soil microcosm > Unclassified ...
GCGATCCCGGCTCGACGTCGTAAGCGGTGCACGCGACGCGCAGGTCGTCGAGGCTTTCGCCTTCGAGCTCGCGGATCGACTGCGAGCCGAACGCGGGAGGACCGCGCAGCGTCACGCCGACGCGCGTGCCGCACGCATGCGTCAGGTCATGCTCGATGGTCGCCGCGACGTCCGTCATTCCGGCAAACGGCGTCTGCGCAAACGAGCCGAGATAGAGCTTCACCGACTTCGACTCGACGATCGACGGCGAGTCGGCCGGCACCTCGAACGTTGCGAGCGCGACCTGCGGCTTGCCGCCTTCGTCGAGCCACGTCAGCTCGTAGGCGGTCCAGACGTCGGCGCCGCTGAACGGCAACGCGCTGCCGATGCCGAGCGCGCTGCGCTGCGGTGCGCGCGGCACCGCGAAGAGCAGCGCCGCGTCGTAACGATCGGGATGGCGCGTGGGGCGCCCGAGCGGGGCGCGCGCGAGCTCCGCCGCGGAAAGGTCGGCTGCCGTTGTTTGGCCCCCCCACGCTTGCCGCTGTGCGGCTGCGCTGCCCCCCGCGGGGTCGGAATTCGCGGCTCGGGGCGGCCCGTCGCCGCTCATGGGTTGCCCGGCGCGCTCGCCGGAGCGCTGCCGACGCGGCGGATGCGCGCGCCGAGCGCGGAGAGCTTTTCCTCGATGCGCTCGTAGCCGCGGTCGAGATGATAGATGCGGTCGATCGTCGTCTCGCCGTCGGCGATCAGGCCGGCGATGACGAGGCATGCCGACGCGCGAAGATCGGTCGCCATGACGTTCGCGCCGGTGAGGCGCGTCGCGCCGCGAACGATGGCCGCATTGCCCTCGACCTCGATGTCGGCGCCGAGACGCTTCAGCTCCTGGACGTGCATCATCCGGTTCTCGAAGATCGTCTCGGTGATCACCGACGCGCCTTCGGCACCGGTGGCAAGCGCCATGAACTGCGCCTGCATGTCGGTCGGGAACGCCGGAAACGGCGCCGTGCGCACGTTCGCGGCGCGGAGCGCACCGTTGCCGCGAACGCGCATCGCATGCCCGTCGACGTCGATGTGCGCACCCGCCTCGCGGAGCTTGTCGACGACCGCGGCAAGCGCGTCCGGCGCGGCGCCGCGAACCAGCACGTCGCCGCGCGTCGCGGCCGCCGCCGCCAGGAACGTGCCGGTCTCGATCCGGTCCGGCATGATCGCGTACCGAGCACCGGAAAGGCGCGGCACGCCTTCGATGACGATCCGATCGGTGCCGGCGCCACCGATCTTCGCGCCCATCGCGCAGAGGCATCCGGCGAGATCGACGATCTCGGGCTCGCGCGCCGCGTTGTCGAGCGTCGTGACGCCGTCGGCGAGCGACGCCGCCATCATCAGGTTCTCGGTGCCGGTGACCGTGACGACGTCGAACAGAAAGCTCGCGCCGCGAAGGCGCGAGGCGCGCGCATTGATGTAGCCGTGCGTGAGGTCGATCTCGGCGCCCATCGCCTGCAGGCCCTTCACGTGCTGGTCGACCGGCCGCAGGCCGATCGCACAGCCGCCGGGCAGCGACACACGCGCCTCGCCGCAGCGCGCGAGCAACGGCCCGAGCGCGAGGATGGACGCGCGCATCGTCCTGACGAGCTCGTACGGCGCGAGCGGCCAGTCGACGTGCGCCGCCTCCAGCATGACGCCGCCGCGCTCGTCGTCGTGCTGGCGCACACCCATCTGCGACAGGAGCGCCCGCATCGTGCGCACGTCGTTCAGCCGCGGGACGTTGGCGAGCGTCAGCGGCTCGGCGGTCAAAAGCGAGGCGCAGAAGATCGGCAGCGCCGCGTTCTTGGCGCCCGAGACGCGCACGTCGCCTGCGAGCCGCTGGCCGCCTTCGATGACGAGCTTATCCATTCGCCGCTTCTTCCGGCGTCAGCGTCGTCATCGACAGCGCGTGCACTTCCTCGCGCATCCGATCGCCCATCGCCGCATAGACGAGCCGATGCCGCGCGACGCGCGAAAGGCCGCGGAAGGCGGGCGAAACGATCCGCGCCTCGAAATGGTGGCCGTCGCCGCCGACCTCGACCTCGTCGCATGCGAGGCCGCTCTTGATCGATGCTTCGATCGATTGGGGAGTGACCATTTGGGAAACCGCCTTATTCAGTGCCGCAGCTTGTAGCCGCGGGCGAGCATTGCGAGCGCGACCGCGGCGAGCGCGACCGCAGCTCCCGCGACGAGCGCAAGCGACAAGCCCGGCGCGATGTCGGAGAGTCCGAAAAATCCGTAGCGAAACCCGTCGATCATATAAAAGAACGGGTTGAAATGCGACAGCGCCTGCCAGAACGGCGGCAGCGTATGGATCGAGTAGAAGACGCCGGACAGGAACGTGAGCGGCATGATCAGGAAATTCTGGAACGCCGCGAGCTCGTCGAACTTGTCGGCCCAGATGCCGGCGATCAGGCCGAGCGTCGCCAGTATGCCGCTGCCGAGGACCGCGAATGCGAGCGCGACGAACGGATGCGCGATCGCGATCGGGCCCGGCGCGAGCAGCAGCGTGACGGCGAAGACGCCGCAGCCCACGGCGATGCCGCGCACCATCGCGCCCAGCACGTACGCGGCGAAGATGTCGAGCGGCGACAGCGGCGGCAGCAGCACGAAGATCAGGTTGCCGGTGATCTTCGACTGGATCAGCGACGACGACGCGTTCGCGAACGCGTTCTGCAGCACCGACATCATCACGAGCCCCGGCACGAGGAACGTCGTGTAGCGCACCTGGCCGCCGAACACCGACACCCGCGACTCGAGCACGTGCGAGAAGATCAGCAGGTACAGGAGCGCCGTCAGCACCGGCGCGGCGATCGTCTGGAAGCTCACTTTCCAGAAACGCAGCAGCTCCTTGTAAAGCAACGTGAGCCAGCCCGTGCCGCTGAACGCGGGTGGCGACAGCGCGCTTCGCGTCACGACTCGGGCACCTCGGCGATGCGCCGCGGCTCGTCGGTCGTTCCGGAGCCGGCCATGATGCGCAGGAACACCTGCTCGAGATCCGTCCCCGCGAGCGTCAGCTCGTCGATCGCGATGCCGGCGAGCCGGAACGACGCGAGCAGCCGCTCGAGCTCGCCATAGCTCTCGAGACCGAGGTAGTAGACCTGGCCCTCGCGGTCCTGCAAACGGCTCGTCCATTCTTCCGGCAGCCGTGCGGCCGACACGCGAACGGTCAGGCCGGAGAAGCGCGACAGCAGATGCTGCGTCGTGTCGAGCGCGACGATGCGTCCCGCCTTCATCATCGCGATCCGCGTGCAAAGCGCTTCGGCTTCCTCGAGGTAATGCGTGGTCAGAATGATCGTGTGACCATCGCGGTTCAGCTTGCGGATGAACGCCCACAGGCTCTGCCGCAACTCGACGTCGACACCCGCGGTCGGCTCGTCGAGCACGATCACCGGCGGCTTGTGCACGAGCGCCTGGCCGACGAGAACGCGCCGCTTCATGCCCCCCGAAAGCGCGCGCATGTTCGCGTCGGCCTTGTTCGTGAGATCGAGGTGATGCAGCAGCTCGTCGATCCACGCGTCGTTGTGGCGCAGGCCGAAGTATCCGGACTGGATCCGCAGCGTTTCGCGCACCGTGAAGAACGGGTCGAACACGAGCTCCTGCGGGACGACGCCGAGGAGCCGCCGCGTGTCGCGATACTCTTCGACGACGTCGTGGCCGAGGATGCGCACGCGGCCGCGATCGGCGCGCGCGAGGCCCGCGAGAATCGAGATCAGCGTCGTCTTGCCGGCGCCGTTCGGCCCGAGCAGGCCGAAGAATTCGCCCTGCGCGACAGTGAGGTCGACGCCGAGCAGCGCGTGAACCGCACCGAAGCGGCGCGCGACATCGACGACCTCGACGGCATTCGTGGTCACGGCTTTCGCCGACGAAGCGTCACGCGATCAGTTCTTCGACACCATAGACGACCGCGAGCGAGCGCAGCGACGGCGGCAGGTTGCGCAGCGGCAGCGTGCGTCCTTCCGCCGCCGCACGGCGCCGCAGCGCGATCACGACCGCGAGCGCGGACGAATCGGCGCGGGTCATGCCCGAAAAGTCGATGCCCTCGGCAGGCAACGCAACGGCGGCCGACGTGGCGAACACCGGTGCCGCGTCGTCGAACGTGAGCGCGCCCTCGAACCGCCACGCGTTCCCGTCCGGCGCGAAGGTGCCGCTCGACGGCGGGTCGATTGCCGACGTGTGGCCCCCCCTCGCTCGCGGCTCCGCCGCTTCGCAGCCCCCCGAGGGGGCGGAATTCGCGCCTTGAGTCGGCTCTGCGGCGCTCATTTCATTTCGCCGGCGGCGGCGGTGCGCTGTTCTTCGCGGCGAGCGCCTTGATGAGTCCGTCGATGCCGCCCTGCCGGACCTGCTCGGTGAACTCGTCGCGGTAATTCGTAACGAGCGAGACGCCGGCGACGATCACGTCGTACGCCTTCCATCCGTCCGGCGTCTTTTCCATGCTGTAGTCGATCGCGACCGGCGTCTGTCCGGGCCGGTTCACCTGCGTGCGCACGGTGACCTCGCTCGCGTTCGGCTCGGCGCGCAGCGGTTCGTAGCTGATCGTCTGGTCGCGATACTGGTTGAGCGCGTTCGAATACGTGCGGATCAAAAGCGACTTGAACTCGTCGGCCAGGCGCTTCTTCTGCTCCGGCGTCGCCTGCCGATACGCGCGTCCGGCGGCGAGCGCGGTCATGCGGTCCACATCGAAGTGCGGCGCGATCTTCACTTCGATGAGATCGCGGATGTGCGCCTGGTCGCCCGCCTGCACGCGCGGATCGGACTTGATGATCGACAGCGCCTCCTGCGACACGCGCTTCACGAGCGCGTCCGGCGCTTCCTCCGCGAACGCGGCGGTCGCGACGAGCGTGGCGAGCCCGACGGCAAAACGCAACAGGCCGTGGATGTGCGCCTTGCGGCGCGTCGGAACGAACGTCATTCTTCGTCTTCCTTTCGTGGCGGCGGCTTGCCGTCGTGCACGAGATACTCGCGACGCTGCAGGTACGAGCGCCGGATGAACGTGTAAGGATCGAGAGCCGCCTGGTTCAGCACGTTCTCGGTCTGCAATGCGGATGCGCGGAGATCGACGAGGCCAACGCCCCAGATGATGTTGCGCGCAGCGACGTCGTCGATCAGGTTGACCGGCGTCGTGAATGCGCGCAGCACCGTGCCGCTGCCGTCGCGCACCGTCGTCGGACCGAAGACCGGGATGAACAGGTACGGTCCCTGGGGAATGCCCCAGAAGCCGAACGTCTGGCCGAAGTCCTCGTCGCCCTTCGGGATGTTGGCGCTGCCCGCGATGTCGATGAGGCCGAGAACGCCGAAGCCGGTATTCGTGATGACGCGACCGAGATCGTTGCCGGCCTTCTCGCCCTTCCCCTGCAGCATGTCGTTGACGAACGAGAACATGTCGTCGATGTTGCCGAAGAAGTTGTGAACGGCCGTGCGCACGATCTGCGGCGTGAAGGCGACGTAGGCCTCGGCGATCGGCTTGACCAGGTTGCCGTCGATCACCTCGTGCACCTTGTACGAGACGCGGTTCACCGGCTCGAACGGATCCTCGCGCGTCGGCCCCATTGCACAGCCCGCGACGAGCGCGCATGCGACGAGCGCTGCGACGGGCCGCGCCAGCGCGCGCACGCGAAAGCTGCGACGATCACGGCTCATTTCACCCCCATCGCAGCCGCCGCGCCGGCGGTCGGATCGGGCCGAGCGGCATTGCCGCTCGCGGGCGCGCTGGCGGCGTTGCTGGCACCGGACGGCGGTGACGCGGGACCGCTCGCGGCCTTGTCGAACAGGAACTGTCCGATCAGCTTTTCGAGGACGATGGCCGATTGCGTCTTCGCGATCCGATCGCCGTTCGCGAGCATCTTCGTGTCGCCGCCCGAATCGAGGCCGATGTAGACCTCGCCGAGCAGCCCCGACGTGAGCACCGACGCGATCGTGTCCTTCGTGAACTGATAGCCCTGGTCGATCTTCATCGAGACGACCGCCTGGTACGTCTGCGGGTCGAGGCGGATCTGCTCGACGCGGCCGACGACGACGCCGGCGGCCTTCACCGGCGCACGCAGCTTCAACGCGCCGATGTTGTCGAACGCGGCCGTCAGGCGATAACCCGGCGCGCTGCCGACCGACGTCAGGTTGCCGACCTTGAGCGCGAGGAAAAGGATCGCCAGGATGCCGATCGTGACGAAAACGCCGACCCAGAGATCCAGCGTGGATCGTCTCATCGCCGGACGGGGTCGCCCGCAGCACCGGTGCGCGCGCAGTTGAAGCTCATATGCCGACTCCCCTGAACATGAACACGGTGAGCACGAAATCGAGCGCGAGGATCGAAAGCGAGCTCGCGACGACGGTGCGCGTCGTCGCCGACGACACGCCTTCCGCCGTCGGCTGCGCGTTGTAGCCCTCGTATACCGCGAGCGCGCTCACCGCGATGCCGAACACGACGCTCTTGATGAAGCCGTTGACGATGTCGTAGCGGAAGTCGACGGCCGCCTGCATGTTGCCCCAGAACGATCCCGCGTCGATGCCGATCAGGCGGACGCCGACGAGGTAAGCGCCGAAGATGCCGAGCATCGAGAACAGCGACGCGAGAAGCGGCATCGAGATCACGCCACCGATGAAGCGCGGCGCGACGACGCGTGCGAGCGGGTCGACGGCCATCATCTCCATCGCCGATAGCTGCTCGGTCGTCTTCATCAGGCCGATCTCGGCGGTGACCGCGCTGCCGGCGCGACTCGCAAACAGCAGACCCGCGACGACCGGCCCGAGTTCCCGCACGAGCGACAGCGCGACCAGGATGCCGAGCGACTCGTTCGCGCCGTAGCGCGACAACACGTCGTAGCCCTGCAGCGCCAGCACCATGCCGACGAAAAGTCCCGACACGAGAATGATGACGAGCGACAGCACGCCCTCGAAATAGATCTCGCGCAGCGTGAGCGAAAGCCGGCGAAACGCGCCGGGCAGGTGGGTGACGATCGCGACCGAGAAACGCGCGGCGAAGCCCAGCCGCGCGAGCGCGTCGAGCGTCGCCGCCCCGACACGCCGCAACGCCCACGCGAGCGCGTCAGCGGACATCGAACGAGCCTTCGCGGCACGTCGCGTTCATTGGACCACCCTCCCGCTCAACGAACGACCTCCGCGCTGCGCGCTTCGGGGCTGATTCGCGCTCGGGGCGGCCCTTCGCGCTCACCAACGACCCTCCGCACTGCGCGCTTCGGGGCTGATTCGCGCTCGGGGCGGCCCTTCGCGCTCACGCGAACTCTTTCTGCATCGCCGGCGCCGGGTAATGGAACGGCACCGGTCCGTCCGGCTCTCCGTCGACGAACTGGCGCACGAACGGATCGCGCGATGCGCGCACCTCGCCGGGCGTTCCCTGCGCGATGATCCGGCCCTCGGACACGAAATAGATGTAATCGACGATCTTCAGCGACTCGTAGATGTCGTGCGTCACGACGATCGACGTGATGCCGAGCGCGTCGTTGAGCTTGCGGATCAACTGGCCGACGATGCCGAGCGAGATCGGATCGAGTCCCGCGAACGGTTCGTCGTACATCACGAGCATCGGATCGAGCGCGATCGCGCGCGCGAGCGCGACGCGTCGCGACATGCCTCCCGACAGCTCGGAGGGCATGAGCTGCGCGGCGCCGCGAAGGCCGACCGCGTTGAGCTTCATCAGCACGAGGTCGCGGACGAGCTCCTCGGGAAGCTCGGTGTGCTCGCGCATCGGAAACGCGACGTTCTCGTACACCGACATGTCGGTGAAGAGCGCGCCGAACTGGAACAGCATGCCGATCCGGCGCCGCAGCGCGAACAACGCGTCGCGATCGAGCGACGCCACATCGATGCCGGCGACGGTGATGGTCCCCGCTTGCGGACGCAACTGGCCGCCGATCAGCCGCAGGATCGTCGTCTTGCCGCACCCGGACCCGCCCATGATCGCGACGAGCCGCCCGCGCGGAACGGTCAGCTCGATGCCCTTCAGCACGGGGCGCGAACGGTCGTAGCCGAACGACACGCCGGCGAGGTGGACGGCAATTTCAGTCGGGCACGTCGGCGAGACGGCAGCCGGTTCTGCGACGGACATTGGGAGACAACGGAAGGGCGAACTGTCAATTGTAGCGGGTTCGCGACCGACGGCCGGGGCCCGCCGGCCGGACGGCGCGGCGATCCCGTACGCTTGGTGGTGCAACCGCCCTATGCTTCTTCGAGCAACCGCTTCTCCGCGCGCGCGAGATCCCCGGGCAGGCCGAGCAGCACGACGGCGTCGCCCGGCTCGAAGCGCCACTCGGGACCGGGCCGCACCGAGCGCGCGCCCCCGCGGCGCACGCCGGTCACCTCGACACGCGTGCCGTCGAGGAGCTCGGACAGCGGCCGGCCCACGGCACGCGCCTTCGCGGGAAGCAGTACCGTGCGCAGGCGTGGCTCGACGTTGTCGGCGCCCGCGAAGTCGGTCGCGCCGTGGAAGAAGCCGCGGAACAGCGCATAGCGCGCCTCGCGCACTTCACGGATGCGCGCGAGCACGCGCGGCAACGGCACGCCGAGCACGAGCAGCGTATGCGATGCGAGCATCAGGCTGCCTTCGAGCACTTCGGGCACGATCTCCGTCGCGCCCGCAGCGCTCAGCTTGTCGATCTCGGCATCATCCTGCGTGCGCACGATCACCGGCACCGCCGGCTTCAGGTGTCGCACGTGATGGAGGATCTTGAGCGCGACCGGCGTATCCGCGAACGTGATGACGACGGCGCGCGCCTTCGCGAGCCCGGCCGATGCGAGCGTTTCCCGCCGGCTCGCATCGCCGTAGATGACGCTTGCGCCATCGGCGGCGTCGCGCACGCGTGCAGGATCGGTGTCGAGTGCGAGATACGCGATGTCCTCGCGCTCGAGCAGCCGCACGAGGTTCTGGCCGCTGCGCCCGTAGCCGGCGACGATCACGTGGTCCTGCCTCGCCATCGTCGTCGCCGCCAGCTTCGTGAGCTCCGCGGCGCGCGCGAGCCAGTCGTTCGCCGTGAGCCTGCGCACGATACGATTGGACTGGTCGATGACGACCGGCGCCGCCAGCATCGACAGGATCACGGCGGCGAGCACCGCCTGCTCGAAGCGCGTGGAGAGAAGACCGTTCTGCGTTGCGAGCGCGAGCATGACGAGGGCGAACTCGCCGGCCTGCGCAAGATAGAACCCGGTGCGAAGCGCCGTCGCGAGCGGCGCGCCGAACGCGCGCGCAAGCGCCACGACCAGCAGCAGCTTCGCGACGACGGGCACGGTGAGGAGCACGAGCGTCGCGCCGAGCGACGCCGCGTCCGCGTGCAGGTCGAGCATCATGCCGATCGTGATGAAGAAGAGCCCGAGCAGCACGTCGCGGAACGGCTTGATGTCCTCCTCGACCTGGTAGCGGAATTCCGTCTCGGAGATCAGCATGCCGGCGAGGAACGCGCCGAGCGCGAGCGACAGCCCGAAGAACTGCGTGATCGCCGCCATGCCGAGCGTCACGAGCAGCACGTTCAGCACGAAAAGCTCCGACGAGCGCTGCGAGGCGACGATGCGGAACCACGCGCGCATCGGACGCTGGCCGAGGAAGAGGATCAGCGCCAGCGCCACGGCCGCCTTCGCGACCGCGATCGCGAGGGCGCGCCCGGTGTCCACGCCCGCGCCGGCGAGCGCCGGAATCAGGATCAGGAACAGCACGACCGCGAGGTCCTGAAACAGCAGCATGCCCATCACGTCGCGGCCGTGCGGCGTGCCGAGCTCGTTGCGCTCGGCGAGCATCTTCGACACGATCGCCGTCGAGCTCATCGCGAGCGCGCCGCCCAGCACGACGCCGACGCGCCAGCCGTAGCCGAGCAACGGCATCGCGAGCGCGCCCGCGAGCGTCGTGATCGCGACCTGCGCGGCGCCGAGGCCGAACACCGCGCGGCGCATCGCGCGAAGCTGCGGCAGGCTGAACTCGAGGCCGATCGAGAACATCAGGAACACGATGCCGAATTCGGCGAGCGAAAGCGTCGTCTCGTCGTTCGGAGCGATCCCGAGCGCGTGCGGGCCGAGCACGATGCCGACGATCAGGTAGCCGAGGATCGGCGGCAGCCGCAGCCGCCGGCACACGGCGACGACGACGACCGCGGCTGCGAGCAGGAGCAGGATCAGGAGCAGCGTGTTCGGCATGGCGGGCGGCGCTTCACACGGGTCCGCGGCAGACGTTAGCACGCGGGCGGCGCGCGCTGTGGCGACGATCGAAGACGGTATACTTGGACGATGATCGCCCATGCGGATGCGCGCGAGCGTGCGCGCGGCGCGCCGTCGCGAGTCGTCGACGCGCAACGCGCGCTCGATCTCGCCCGCAGCGTGCTCGACATCGAGGCGCGCGCGATCGCATCGCTGTCGGCGCGGCTCGCATCTCCGTTCGTCGCCGCGGTCGAGCTGATGCTTCGTTGCCGCGGCCGCGTCGTCGTGTCGGGCATCGGCAAGTCGGGTCATGTCGCCCGCAAGCTCGCGGCGACGCTCGCGTCGACCGGCACGCCGGCGTTCTTCGTCCATCCCGCGGAAGCGGGTCACGGCGACCTCGGCATGATCACCGCGGACGACGTCGTCGTGATGCTGTCGAACTCGGGCGAGACCGACGAGCTCGTGCTGCTCGCGCCGCATTTGAAGCGCCAGGGCGCCGCGCTGATCGCGCTGACCGGCAACGACAAGAGCTCGCTCGCGCAATCGGCCGACGTGCACCTCGACGCCGCCGTCGACGCCGAGGCGTGCCCGCTCGGTCTCGCGCCGACGGCGAGCACGACGGCGGCGCTCGCGCTCGGCGACGCGCTCGCGCTCGCGCTGCTCGACGCACGCGGCTTCTCGGTCGAGGATTTCGCGCGCTCGCATCCGGGCGGTGCGCTCGGCCGGCGGCTCCTGACGCGCGTTCGCGACGTAATGCGCGAAGGCGACGCCTTGCCGCGTGTGCCGCAGGCCGCGACGCTCGCGGAGGCGATCGTCGAGATGACGAGCAAGGGGATGGGGATGACCGCCGTCGTCGACACGCACGGCCGCATCGCCGGAATCTTCACCGACGGCGACCTGCGGCGGTCGCTTTCGCGCGTCGCCGACCCGATGACCGCGCGCGTCGACGCGCTGATGACGAAGGGGCCGCGCACGATCGGCGCCGAGCGCCTCGCCGCCGATTGCATCGTGCTGATGGAAACGCCGCCGAAGATCACCGCGCTGCTCGTCGCCGACGACGACGGGGCGCTCGTCGGCGCCGTGCAGATGCACGACCTCTTTCGCGCCAGGGTCGTTTGAGCGACGCGATGACAAGCGACATGAGCGGGGCAGGGCCGTCCCAGGACGGTCACGCGCGCGGGGCGAAGCCCAGCCTCGAAGAGGACGGCCGCGCGCGTGGACGCGAGGCCGACACGCCAACGTCGTGCACCTACGGCCAGCCCAAGGAGGCCGAGGCGAATCGCGCCCCCTCGGAGGGCAGCGCAGGGTGTGAGCCCGACGGGCCGCCCCGAGGGCGAACACCCGAGTGCGAAGCACGAGCATTGTCCGCCCAAGCCGCAAGCGTGGGGGCTCACGTCGTTGCGCGCGCGCGACGCGTGCGCCTTCTGACGTGCGATGTCGACGGCGTGCTCACCGACGGGCGCATCTACATCGACGACCAGGGGCGCGAGCTCAAGGTGTTCTCGGCGCTCGACGGCGTGGCGATGCACCGGCTCGCGGCAGCGGGCATCGTCGTCGCATGGATCACCGGCAGCGGCGCACCGGCGGTCGCGCATCGCGCGCAGCAGCTTCGCATCGCGCATCTCGTGCAGGACGCGCAGGACAAGCTCGGGCCGTGGCAACGCCTGCGCGCGGAGCTCGGCCTCGCGCCGGAGGCATGCGCACACATCGGCGACGACCTGCCCGACATCGCGGTGCTCACCGCTTGCGGCTTGAGTGCGACGGTGCCGCACGCGCCGTCCGCGGTGCGCGCGCACGCGCATTACGTGACGACGCGCGAAGGCGGCGCCGGCGCCGTGCGCGAACTCGCCGACCTCATCCTTTCCGCGCAGGGCTACGGCGAGGCGCAGGACATCGGACGCGCGCGCTCGCGTGCGGCGGTCGCTTCGCGCTAGGACTTACATGGACCGCAGCCGCCTCTTGCTCGACCGCCTCGTCGCCTGGTCACCGGTGCTGCTGCTCGGTGCGCTCGCCGCGCTCACGTACTGGCTCGACGCGCAGGTCCAGGCGCCGGCCGTGCATCGCGACGGCTCGTCGCGCCACGACCCCGATCTTTTCCTCACCGATTTCAAGGCGGTGACCTTCGACTCGCGCGGCCTGCCGCGCGAGTCGCTTACCGCGGCGAGCGCGCGGCATTTCCCCGACGACGACAGCGCCGAGGTCACCGATCCGAAGCTGTCGCTCACCGAGCCCGACCACCCGAAGATGACGATCACGGCCGACAGCGGCGTCATCGCCGGCGATCGCGAACATGGCGATTTCAAGGGACACGTGAAAGTGCTGCGCGATGCCGATCCGGCGCCGGCACAACCGGGTGAGACGCCGAGCGGCCCCGTGACGCTGACGACGAGCCTGTTGCACGTCGACACGCAGGAGGCGCGCGTCACGACCGACCAGCCGGTGACGATCGAGGAGCCGCGTGGGATAATCCAGGGTCGAGGTCTTCAGTTCGACAACAAGGCGAAGCGCGTGCGCATCGAGTCGCACGTGAGCGGAACGCTCTCGCCGCAGCAACCGCCAGCCCGATGATGCAACCCGGTTTCGTCCCGCGGCGCCTGCTCGCGTCGTTCGCCTGCGTGGCCGCGCTCGCACTGCCTGCCCTCGCACGTGCCGAGCAGGCCGATCGCAGCAAGCCGATCCACTTCTCCGCCGAGCAGCCGGCCGAGGTCGACTTCGACAAGCGCGTCGGCACGCTGCGCGGCAACGTCGTGATCACGCAGGGGACGCTGACGATTCACGCCGACAAGATCGACTTCAAGCAGAATCCCGACAATTCGCTGTCGGCGACCGCGTACGGCAATCCGATCGACTTCCGCGAGAAGAAGGAGGGCTCGGACGAGTACTACGAAGGCTATGCTCAAAAGGCCGTCTACAACGGCCAGACGCACACGCTCGAGCTCTTCGACAATGCGCTGCTCAAGGAAGGCAACAACGAGTTCCGCGGCAATTACATCTCTTACAACAGCGACACGAACTTCATGAAGGCCGAAGGCCGGCCGAACGCGCCCGGCGGCGAGGGACCGGGACCGCGCGTTCAGGGCGTGTTCGAGCCGCGATCCGATACGCCGTCGGGCGCTAAGCCGTCGTCGCCGGACAAGGCCGGCGACGCCAAGGGCGCGGCAAAGTTCGACGCGAAGAGCCCGCCGAAGGCGGACGGCAAGGGCGCGGACGCCGCGAAGAACCGGACGGCGAAGAGCGCGCCACCGCTCGCGCTCACGCCCGATTCGACGCTGTCGGCGCAGTGAACGCGCGCACGGCCGTCGAGCCGTTCGCCTCGGGCGCGGCCGAGCCGCGCGCGTCGCAGCTTCCGATGCAATCCCCGAGCACGCTCGCCGCGGCGCACCTGCGCAAGCGCTACAAGGCGCGCACCGTCGTGCACGACGTGTCGCTCGACGTCGCGAGCGGCGAAGTCGTCGGCCTGCTCGGCCCGAACGGCGCCGGCAAGACGACGTGCTTCTACATGATCGTGGGCCTGGTCGCCGCCGACGGCGGCGAGATCTCGCTCGACGGCGAGGACCTGTCGCGCCTGCCGATCCATCGCCGCGCGCGCCGGGGGCTTTCGTACCTGCCGCAGGAGGCGTCGATCTTCCGCAAGATGAGCGTCGCGCAGAACGTGCGCGCGATCCTCGAGCTGCAGGACCTCGACCCCGACACGCTGTCGAACCGCCTCGACGCGCTGCTCGAGGACCTGACGATCTCGCACCTCGCCGATGCGCCCGCGGTGTCGCTGTCGGGCGGCGAGCGGCGGCGGGTCGAGATCGCGCGCGCGCTCGCGACGCGGCCGCGCTTCATCCTGCTCGACGAGCCGTTCGCGGGCGTCGATCCGATCGCCGTTCTCGACATCCAGAAGATCATCGGCTTCCTGAAGGAGCGCGGCATCGGCGTGCTCATCACCGATCACAACGTCCGCGAGACGCTCGGCATCTGCGACCGCGCCTACATCATCAACGAGGGCCGGGTCCTCGCATCGGGCGCGCCGGGCGAGATTGTTTATAATGAGGACGTCCGGAAAGTTTATCTCGGGGAGCACTTCCGGCTCTGACGACGCTCCTCGTCGAAAGCGCGTTCGTCGGTGAAACAGACGCTTCAGCTCAAGTTATCGCAGCATCTCACGCTGACGCCGCAGCTGCAGCAGTCGATCCGGCTTCTGCAATTGTCGACGATCGAGCTGAACGCCGAGGTCGAGCGCATGCTGCAGGAGAACCCGCTTCTCGAGCGCGCGGAAACCGAAGAGGAGCGCGCCGTCGAGGTGCCGCTATCGGGTCCGGGACGCGTCGCCGACGGCGCCGACCGTCACGAAGTCGCCGCCGGCGATACCGCGTCCGAGATTCGCAGCACGCGTGACGACGCGCCGGAAGTCGTCGACTTCGCCGACTACGGCAGCGGCGGCGGCGACAGCGACTGGGGCGGCGGCAACGCGAACGACGACGACGACTTCCTGCCGCAGCAGATCGCGACGTCGACGCTGCGCGATCATCTGAACGGGCAGCTTGCGCTCCTCAACCTGCCGCTTCGCGACCGCCAGATCGTCACGGCGCTGATCGACGCGCTCGACGACGACGGCTATCTCGCGACGTCGCTCGAGGAGATCGCCGAGCTCTTTCCGCCGGAGCTCGAGATCGAGCCCGACGAGCTCAACATCGCGCTCAAGTACGTGCAGAGCTTCGAGCCGTCGGGGGTCGGCGCGCGCGATTGCGCCGAATGCCTCGCGCTGCAGCTTCGCGCGCTCGCCGCGGCGACGCCGTTTCTCGCCGATGCGCAGAAGGTCGTCGACGGCAATCTCGCGCTGCTCGCGAACCGCGACTTCACGAAGCTCAAGCGCCTGCTCCATACCGACGACGCCGGCGTGCGCGGCGTGCGCGACCTGATTCGCAGCCTCAATCCGAGACCCGGCGCGGCGTTCGCCAAGGCCGAGGCGAACTACGTGATTCCCGACGTGGTCGTACGAAAGATCAGGAACCAGTGGATCGCCTCGCTGAACGAGGCGGCGATGCCGAAGCTGCGGTTGAACCGCATCTATGCCGACATCCTCACGCGCAACCGCGAGAGCTCGAACCAGCAGCTCGCCGCGCAGCTTCAGGAAGCGAAGTGGCTGATCCGCAACGTGCAGCAGCGCTTCGACACGATCCTGCGCGTGGCCAAGGCGATCGTCGAGCGGCAGCGGCGCTTCTTCGAGCACGGCGAGGTCGCGATGCGGCCGATGGTGCTACGCGAGATCGCCGACATGCTGAACCTGCACGAATCGACGATCTCCCGCGTGACGACGCAGAAGTACATGCTGACGCCGCGCGGGACGTTCGAGCTCAAGTACTTCTTCGGCAGCCACGTCGCGACCGACACCGGCGGCGCTGCGTCGGCGACCGCGATCCGCGCGCTGATCAAGCAATTGATCGCCGCCGAGGATGCGAAAACCCCGCTCACCGACAGCAAGATCGCCGACATGCTCGGCGAGCAGGGGATACTCGTCGCGCGGCGGACGATCGCGAAGTACCGCGAAGCGCTGCAGATCCCGCCGGTCAACATGCGCAAGGCGCTATAGGGTCAGGGACGACTTGGCGTCCCGCGATGTCCGCTTCGGCAGCGACGGTGGACGACAAGTCGTCTCTCGCCCGTATTCCGGTTCTGCCGCTTCCCTCGTTTCTCACACCCGAATGCCCGTCGTGGTTGCGCGACCGGCGCGTGCCGCGGTGGCGCGCGTTTCGCGCGCGGCCGATCCCGCATGGAAGGAGAGCCCGATGAATCTGCAGATCACTGGACATCATCTCGACGTTACGCCGGCGATCCGCGACTACGTCACGTCGAAGCTTGCGCGGATCAACCGCCACTTCGACCACGTCATCGACGTCGGCGTCGTGCTCACCGTCGACAAGCTGTCGCACAAGGTCGAGGCGACCGTTCATGTGCGCGGGAAGGACCTGCATGCCGAATGCATCGACGCCGACATGTACGCGGCGATCGACGGGCTCGCCGACAAGCTCGACCGGCAGGTGCTGAAGCACAAGGAGCAGATCAGGAATCATCGTGCGGACAGCGAGGCGATCCAGCGCTCGAACGTCGGCACCCCCACCGAAGGGTCCGCCTGACGCCGGCGCGTGCGCGCCGGCGACGTCTACGTATAATCGGCCGGTTTGCCTCGCGCGCGTCCACGAAAACCACTTCGTGAACCAGATCGCGGCCTTGCTGCCGCCCTCGAACATCGTCGTCGATCTCGACGTCGGTTCGAAAGCCGCGTTCTTCACCGCCATCGGCGAGCGTTTCGAGCAGAGCGCCGGGCTTCCCCACGCGCGCGTCGCGGCGAGCCTCGCGGCGCGCGAGAAGCTCGGCTCGACGGGACTCGGCCAGGGCATCGCGATCCCGCATGGCCGCATGGCGCGTCTTGCTGAAGCCGTCGGCGCCTTCGCGCGATTGCGCACGCCGATCGCGTTCGACGCGCCGGACGGCAAGCCGGTCGACCAGATCTTCGTGCTGCTCGTGCCGGAGCAGGCGACCGACCGGCACCTGCAGCTCCTGTCCGAGCTCGCGCAGATGTTCTCCCAGCGTGCCTTTCGGGAGCGCCTCGCGGGTGCGCAGGATGCGGCCGCAATCGCCGCGCTTTTTCGCGACTGGCAACCGGAGTCCTGACGGATGCGACAGGTAAGCGTCCAGCGCTTCCTCGACGACAACCGCGAGCGGCTCGGCCTGGTGTGGCTCGCCGGCCGCGACGGCGGCGACCGGACGCTCGTCGGCGAGAGTGCGCTGCGCCCGACGATCGGGCAGGTCGGGCACATGAACCTGATCCATCCGTTCCGCGTGCAGATCCTCGGCGCGGCGGAGATCGCCTACCTGCGCGCGCTTCCCGAGGACGAGCTGCAGCGCTCGATCAGCCGGATGTTCACGACGGAGCTCGCGGCGATCGTCGTCGGCAACGGCGAGCAGGTGCCGCGCTACCTGCTCGACATGTGCAACCAGCACAAGATCGCGCTCGTCACGTCGCAGCAGCCGTCGCCGCATATCGTCGACGTCTTCCGGATCTATCTGTCGCGCGTGCTCGCCGAATCGACGACGCTGCACGGCGTGTTCCTCGACGTGCTCGAGCTCGGCGTCCTGATCACCGGCGCGTCGGCGATCGGCAAGAGCGAGCTCGCGCTCGAGCTCATCTCGCGCGGCAATGGCCTCATCGCCGACGACATCGTCGAGCTCTACCGGATCTCGCCGGACACGATCGAAGGGCGCTGCCCCGCGGTGCTGCGCGATTTCCTCGAGGTGCGCGGGATCGGCATTCTCAACATCCGCACGATCTTCGGCGAGACGGCCGTGCGGCCGCACAAGCTGCTGCGGCTGATCGTCCATCTCGAGGACCATGGCAACGAGGCGTTCTCGGACCTGGACCGGCTGCAGGTCAACGCGACGTTCCAGGAAGTGCTGTCGGTGCCGATCCGCAAGGTGACGATTCCCGTCGCCGCGGGGCGCAACCTCGCCGTGCTGGTCGAGGCCGCGGTGCGCAACTTCGTGCTGAACCAGCGCGGCATCGACAGCACGAAGGAGTTCATCGAGCGGCAACAGAAGCTCATGGATGAGGGCGATTAGGATCCCTCGTTTCGCCTTATGGACCTGATCCTCATCGGCGGCGTATCCGGCTCGGGCAAGAGCGTCGCCCTCGCCGCGTTCGAGGATGCCGGCTACTACGCGGTCAACAATCTCCCGGTCGCGCTGCTCGCCGAGACGGCGGCGTACCTCGAGCAGGCGGGCCAGGAACGCGTCGCCGTCGCGCTCGACGTCAAGACGGGACCGGGGTTGCCGGGACTCGCCGAGACGATGGCGGCGCTTTCGCAGCGCGGCTGGCAGGTGCGGCTGCTCTATCTCGATGCGACGGTCGAGACGCTGGTCAAGCGCTTCTCGGAGACGCGGCGTCGCCATCCGTTCTCGAGCGGCGACCGCACGCTCACCGAGGCGATCCAGTACGAGCGCGATCTTCTCGCGCACGCGCGACAGCTCGGCATCACGTTCGACACGTCCGAATTGCCAGCCGCGAACCTGCGCGGCTGGATCAAGGATTTCGTGTCCGTCGATCCGTCGCAGATCACGCTGCAGGTCGAGTCGTTCGGCTTCAAGCACGGCGTGCCGCTCGACGCCGACCTCGTGTTCGATGCGC
>Ga0310810_10003007_pt1 | contig 18300 bp, 13 predicted proteins | sample NCmetagenome_FD_207641 | JGI IMG/M metagenome (GOLD analysis project Ga0310810, IMG submission 207641) | Soil microbial communities from experimental microcosm in Duke University, North Carolina, United States - NC | ecosystem: Engineered > Artificial ecosystem > Soil microcosm > Unclassified ...
GCAGTTGCCGCTACCCACACGAGCTCACCACCGGTTGCCAGCTGCGACAACAGTGCGGGATTGTAATCGACCACGCGCGATCGGAGATAATCACGCTCCCACCCGACAGCAGGCCGCGCGAGTCCATAGAGCTGACGCATCGCAGTCGCGACTCCGTTGACTCCCTGCAGTCTGTCTCGCGGATCCACGTGTTGCCATCGTTGCAGCATCTCCGCGAAAACGTGTAAGTCCACCGCCTCGATTTGCTTTCTGAGAGCTGCAAGCGCTCTTCTTCGACCGATCTCCGCAACTCGCTTCGAGCACCATTCAAGATCCGGAACCTCTCGCCTGAATTTCCCGACTACGAGCTTTCCGGTTCGCTGCCATTCGGTGAGCTTCGACTCGATCCATCTCGGTTCCCACCCGTAACGCGCTTCGATCTCACCTATCGTGACGGGACCGGACAGAGCGAGAAAGCGCGCGAGGATTTCTCTCCGCGCCGCAGGTGGAGTAATCACCGGTCGGCGAAGTACCTCTGGAACAACCTCGGCAGCATCCATCTCGACGAGATCGCGACCAACTCGCACACGTGCAACTCGCTCATCACCAAACGCTGCCGCGTATCTGCCGAACGATTCCGTCAGGATGAAACGCCATTCCATGTTCGGCCCAAAAGGAATTGCAACCGCGCGCCTGGTCTCGATGAGCTCGTCCACGGGCGAATCGTTCCGATCGGAGCTGACTCGTGCCGAGAGCTCTTCTAGTGTCAAATCACCTGCGCGATCGAGCAGGTTTGCGAGATCATCGACACTCCTCGCCTGACGGCCCTCGGCAGTTCCCCTCCGCTCGGCAATTATTTGCGTGATCGCTTCCAGCGTGATGTCGTCTCCCGCCTCCGCACCCATCACTTCGCCGAGTAGCGAGCGATCGAGCGAGAGGAGTGCGGCGCGCTGCTCTGCACGTGGCGTATCGTCGCCGTACATCCAGTCCATCACGAATCCGAATTGCAGACTCGCAGCGAATGGCGATGGATGATGCGTCTCGACAACATGCGTGCGAATCTCACGCGATTCGATGCGATCCAGTACCGACTGAAGACCCGGCATGTCGAACGCGTCCTGCAATACATCACGATACGTCTCTACCAGAATCGGAAAGCTCGGGAACTGCCGAACAGTTTGAAGCAGATCGAGTGATTTCAATCGCTGCAGCCAGAGAGGCATTCGTCGCCGGGGATTTCCGCGAGGCAGCAACAACGAGCGCGCTGCATTCATTCGGAATCGCGCACCGAACAAAGACGTCGATCCCACTTCTTCCATCACGAGCTGGGTCGCTTCGACCGCGGTCATTCCAAGCAGCGCCTGAATCGGCGCAATGTTTCCGAGATCGGGCAGACGCAACATGATCCCGTCATCGGTCGTCTGCACCTGCACGTCGGTTTCATTCAATGCTTCGCGCGCACGTTGGGCGAGTGCCATTCCCCACGGCGCATTTACTCTGCCTCCAAACGCCGCGTGAATTACTATCCGCACCGCTCCCGTCTCATCGCGGAAATGCTCGATCACGATGTTGCGATCGTCAGGCACGGTACCGGTGCTCATCCTCTGGGCATTCACATACTCGACAAGAGAGTGAGCCGTCGCCGCATCGCAGCTGTATTCGCTGGCGAGCACTCCATCGTCCGGCGATGAAGCAAGCAATCTTCTCAATTCGCCAACGCGATTGCTCAGCTCGAGCGAGCGCGCCATGTACTCGCCGTGCCAGAAGGGCATTCGCGCTGGCATTCCAGGCGCTGGATGAACCACGACGCGATCATGCTCGATCGCCGCAATGCGCCAGGTCGTCGACCCCAGCTGAAACACATCACCAACTCTCGACTCGTGAACAAATTCTTCGTCGAGCTCGCCGAGTCGCGTGCGATCGGGAAGATTCACCGTATAGAGGCCGCGATCGGGAATCGTTCCTCCAGAGATCACCGCCATCATTCGAGCACCACGATCTCCACTCAGCCGCCCCGTCACTTTATCCCACGTAATCCTCGGCTCGAGCTCACCCGCGACATCCGACGGATATTTTCCGGAAAGCATCGCGACAACTTCCTCGTATGCCGCGGGCGATAATTGATGATACGGATAGGCGCGGCGTACAACTCGATATAGATCATCGAAATTCCAATCGTCGACGGATACAGCGGCGACAATCACCTGCGCGAGAACATCCATCGCATTCTGCACAACCCGCGTCGGCTCTACTTCACCTGCGCGCATCGCGGAAACGATTGCGGCAATTTCCATCGCATCGTCGCGAAAAGTCGGAACGAAAATTCCTCGACTTGCTGCGCCAAGCGTGTGACCCGCTCGACCGACACGCTGTAATGCTGCAGCAACACGCTTCGGTGACTGCAGCTGAATTACGAGATCTACCGATCCGATATCGATGCCGAGCTCGAGCGAGCTTGTTGTTACCAATGCTCTCAGCCCGCCCGCCTTGAGCCGCTCCTCGAGCATGAATCGACGCTCGCGCGACAATGATCCGTGATACGGCTGCGCAATTTCCGTTTCTGCAAGCGCATTCAATCGCGCCGCAACCTTTTCGGCCTGCGCACGATTATTCACGAACACGAGCGTCGTTCGAGAGTCCTTCACATGTCGCAACAGCAGCGGTGTTATGGACGGCCACACGCTCCCACCAACATTTCCCAAATCGGCGACGGGAGATTCGATCGCGATTTCCATCTGCTTGTTCATCCCGCAATCGATCACTGTTACCGGACGAAACTCCGCCTCCTCACCATTTGAATTCGAGCCGCCGAGGAATCGCGCAACCTCATCTAGCGGACGTTGAGTCGCAGAAAGTCCAATTCTTTGGGGCGGCGACTCTATCAACTCTTCCAACCGCTCGAGCGACAGCGCCAGGTGCGATCCGCGCTTCGTTCCTGCGATCGCGTGAATCTCATCCACAATTACCGCACGAGTTCCACTGAACATTCCGCGCCCACGCAAACTCGTGAGCATGATGTTGAGCGACTCGGGCGTTGTTATCAGAATGTGTGGTGACTTCCGCAGCATTCTCGCGCGCGCGGATGGCGGCGTGTCTCCCGTGCGCACCGCAATTCGAATTTCCGGAAAATCCAGTCCCGATGCTTCAAATCGTTTGCGCAGCTCGCCCAGCGGCGCAGAAAGATTCCTATGGATGTCGTTGTTGAGCGCCTTGAGCGGCGAGATGTACAACAGATGCACTGAGTTGCCGAGCGGTTCTTTGAGTCCAGCTTTGATCAGCGCATTCAGCTCCCACAAAAACGCGGCAAGAGTTTTCCCTGTTCCAGTCGGCGCGAGAATCAATGTGTGCGCGCCCGTCGCAATTGCAGGCCACCCTTTGCGCTGTGGATCACTCGGCTTGCCAAGTGTCTCCGTAAACCATTCCCGCACTATCGGGTGAAAGCGACGCAGCATCACGAACCCTGTATCAAAGGAGACGGCGCAGCTTCACCGCACCCCATTCGAGAACCTTTCCGGTCCACGGTCGTCGACGAAATTCATCGAGCTTCATTTCCTTCGAATACTTCAGGTCGTCGAGGAAAATCGAATCCATCTGCTGTCCGATTCCCGGATCGCGAGTGAGAATCTGACTCTCATTATTGAATGCAAGCGAGCGGTTATCGAAGTTCATCGACCCAACGGCCGAGAACAAACCGTCTACAACCATTGTCTTCGCGTGCATCATCGCGGGCTGATACTCGTAGATGCGTACGCCGCCTGCCAAAAGTTTTTCGTATAACGCGCGCCCTGCATACCAAGTCGTCTTCACATCCGTTTTTGAGCTTACTGTCAAAACTCGGACGTCGACGCCACGATGCACGGCTTTGATCAATCCATTACAGAATTCGTCGTTGGGCACGAAGTACGAATTCGTTATGTACAACCGCCGGCGTGATGCGGCGATCGACAGAGCGAGAAGTCTTTCCGCAGGCGTGCTCCCAATCGTCGGAATGCTGTGCATCAATCCCGCATTCACGTTTCCGCCTTCTGCGAATGAGATCGGCGGAAAAAACAGATCCCCGGTTATCAGCTCGCCTGTTGCCTCTGCCCAGCCCGACGCAAACGCGGCCTGCAGCGCGGCAACCGTCGGCCCCTCGAAGCGGACATTGCTCTCACGCCACTGCTCATCGTGATGTCCGTCACCAAGCCAGTAGTCAGCAAGTCCAAATCCACCGGTGTAACCGACTCGTCCATCGACGACCACGACGCGCACGTGCGATCGCTGCGTCGCCTTGTGCAGAGTGTACCATCGCAATGGCCGCAGCCACGCGAACTCGACGCCGTTCTTCTTTAAGTTGTCCACCCAGTCACCCTTCAACGGCTGGGATCCGAACGCATCCATCAATAGAAGGACACGAACGTGTGCGCGCGCACGGTCGATCAGATACTTCGCCATCGTATCTGCTACCGCACCCGGCTGAGAGTAGTACATCTGGACGGTCAGCGTTTTCTTTGCCGATGCAATGTCCTTCCATAACGGCGGATACGTTCCGTCACCGTTCAAAAGGATCTGAACTTTGTTGCCGGGCTCGATGTGAGTGTCGGTAAAAAGCTCGATCGTTCGCGGAAACAGAGTATCGCTCACCGTTGGCGGACCGCCGCGATCGCCTTCGGCAATCACCTGCTTCACCGGCGTCCCTCGCGTCACCGAGAGAACACCAATCAGGACCAGGACAAACACGATCAGAACACCAACAACAATTCCAGCGTACTTGACGAAGCGCATTCTTCCCCGTTGTCCTAGTGCGAATCCTGCATCTCTACAAAAACGGCGAAGCTGTGTTCGCTCCTTGCCGCCGGTTTAGCGTTGCAACACTTTCCACCTACATGACTTTCGCGGCCCGCAGACGCTCGGCAAGCCGGGCTATCCTGCTCGACCGGTCACTCGAAGCTCTCCCAATCTTCCGGCTCAGTGACTCAGCGGACGAGTCGGCAATAAGCTACTCACCGCCATCGGGTGGACGCTGGCGTGTCTTGCCGACTCCAGGTGACCGAATTCCCGGCACCTTCGATCAGGACGTCTACGTGGAAATCCTGCGCCGATACAGCGAAGCAGGGTTCCCCTCCGACGGATTGCTAAGCTTCACACTTCATGCCTTTCTACGATCCATCGGCCGCCGTGTTGATGGGCGAACCTATGAGCAGCTTCGATCGGCGTTTAATCGACTGGAGCGAACCACGCTCGAGTCCGCCGGCGTCTACGTCGCTGCAAAAGCAAATAGCGCGCTCGATGTGAGATTCACCATTCTCAGCTCGGTCGCAATCGAGCGGCGACGCCTGGCTGATCGCGAGCAGTTCACGCTGTTTCCGGTTCTTACCGCATCCGAGCCGGGCGACGCCCGCATTGTAGTCTCTCCAATGCTTCGGGAGAACATTGCGGCCGGGTACACAGTCACGTTGTCGTCGCCGCAATATCAATCACTGAGCAGCCCCGTTGCCCGGCGATTGTATCGTCTGCTTGAAGTTGCACGTGAATCCGGGACCGTCACCTGGCGCGTGACACTGGACGAGCTCGCGCAGCAGTTACCTCTCGCACAACGCTATCCGTCTCACCTTCAGCGAGTTCTTCAGCCAGCGCACGAGATGCTGCTCGGAGCGGGCCTGGTTCGCAGCGCGACTTTTCGGCAGGTCAATCGCGAATGGCTCGTCGATTATGTGCTCGCCGGGCGGATCGCATAGGTCTAATCCCTGCAGATACTGCAAATACCGCCAGTCAAAGGAACTATCCCCCTGAACGGGCGTATGTAGTAGCTTCAGACGACTCATAACACACGCACAGCATGTCCAATCCTCGCAAATTCGCGCTGCTCGGCCTGGTCGTTATCCCGTTCCTTGCCGGCGGCTTCGTCATGCAGCAGAAGGACGCACAAGACGGAGCACGACTGCTCGATCAAGTGCTCCAGATTGTTTCCGGCCGCTTTGTCGACAGTGTCGGTGCTGCGACCCTCTATGAAAAAGCAGCCCGTGGGCTCGTTCGTGAGCTGAACGATCCGTACTCGGTTCTCTTGTCGCCGAAAGAGCTCGCCACCTTCAATGCCCAGACGGGTGGACGGTACGGCGGAGTCGGCATGGAGATCGGAGAGGTTCAGGGCTTTATCACGGTCCAGAGAGTTTTCCCGCACACTCCGGCCGAACAGGCGGGTGTGATGGAAGGCGATCGAATCGTTCAGATCGATACTGCCAACGCTCGCGGCTGGACTACCTCTCAGGCGTCCGACGCACTGAAGGGGACACCGGGAACCAAGGTTGCCGTGAAGTTCCTGCGCGCCGGTGTGGCCGAGCCGATTCCTGTGACGTTCACGAGAGCGAACGTTCGCATTCCGGCCGTGCCATATGCGATCATGCTCGACGGAAATGTCGGATACATTCCGCTTCAGCAATTCAATGAGACTGCAACCGATGAGCTCGAAGCCTCGACGAAGCGATTGATCGGCGAAGGCGCGAAAGGCATCATCGTCGACCTCCGCGGAAATGGCGGCGGATATCTCGATCAATCGGCGAGCGTCGCGAATCTGTTCCTCAACAGAGGTCAGGAGATCTCCAGCGTGCGCGGACGCGGCGGCGATCAGCAAGTGTTCTATGCTACGGATCAACCCGCAGCGCCTAACATTCCGCTCGTAATTCTTACGGACGGCAGAACCGCATCCGCATCAGAGATTGTCGCCGGAGCTCTTCAGGATCACGACCGCGCGCTGATCGTTGGAACCACGTCGTTCGGTAAGGGACTCGTCCAAACCGTCTATCCACTCGATGGTGGCTACGCCCTCAAGATGACCACGGCGAAATGGTATACGCCGAGTGGCCGGTCGATTCAGAAGGAGCGAAAGCTTCTTCCGGACGGCGAGTTTGTCGAAGTGCTTCCCGATTCGATGGAAACCGACTCGGTTCGCAAGTCGCGCCCGAAGTTCAAGTCTGATGCAGGCAGAATCGTTTACGGCGGTGGCGCAGTGACACCCGACATCATCGTTCAGCCAGACACGCTCACGACCGACGAGCAGAAGCTGTTGAATCTTCTTGCTCCGAAAGCGCAGGTTGTTCGTGCGACCCTCGTGAACTACGCAGTCGAGCACAAAGGAAAAGTTACGCCGAACTTCACCGTTACGAAGGCGTGGCGCGACGAGCTGTACACGCGCCTCACAGCACAGGGCGTAAAGGTTGACAAAGCGCAGTGGGATGCTGGTGGTGGAGAGATCGATCGCTTGCTTGGATCGAGCATCGCACGCATCGCGTTTGGTGATTCGACAGAGCGACGTCGCCAGGTTCCCGAAGATGCACAGCTTCGCCGCGCGATCAACATCCTGCGACAGAGCGGATCACAGCGCGAATTATTTGCGCTTGCCGAACGCCAGAACATGGCGCTCAAACAATAAGTCAGCAGTCAGAAACAATAAGTCAGCAGTCAGAAACAATAAGTCAGCAGTCAGAAGTAGCGCCGCCGTGATTTCCACGGCGGCGTTTTTTTTTGCATATATTCACCGCGCTCATCTTACTGAGGCTCCAATGGGTGGTCTGATTTTTCTCGGGGTCATCGCAGTCATTGCGCTCATGGTCGTGACGCGATCATTCAAGGTCGTCGGTCAGGCCGAAGTGATGGTCATCGAGCGTCTCGGCCGCTTTCATCGCGTCGCGCGATCCGGATTGAACATTCTTCTACCATTCGTCGAAGTGCCGCGCGCAATCGATGTGCGGTACTTCGAGTCTGATGTCGGCGGCATCAAGCGCGTGACCGCCGGCCATACCACGCGAATCGATTTACGTGAACAGGTTCTCAACTTTCCGAGTCAGCCTGTCATTACAAAAGACAACGTCACCATCGACATCGACGCCGTGATTTACTATCGCGTCGCAGATCCGCAGAAGGCGACATACTCGGTGCAGAATCTTCCATACGCACTCGAGACCCTCACGCGCACAACTCTTCGAAACATCGTCGGCGAAATGGAGCTCGACTCCACGCTTGGCAGTCGCGATGTGATCAACAAGCGAATGCGTGAAGTGATCGAGGAAGCGTCAATTGGCTGGGGCGTGGACGTTACGCGCGTCGAGCTGCAGGCAATCGAGCCGCCACGCGACATTCAGCAATCGATGGAATTGCAAATGCGCGCAGAGCGGGAGCGTCGCGCTGCAGTTACCAACGCCGAAGCAGGAAAACGCGCTGCGATTCTCGAGGCAGAAGGTGTGCGCGAGTCACAGGTGCGACGCGCCGAGGGAGAAAAAGACGCCGCAGTTTTACGCGCACAGGGTTTGGCGGAAGCGCGTCTTGCCATGGCGAATGCGGAAGCTGAAGCAATTCAGAAAATTGCATCTGCACTGCCTGAAGGTCAGGCTGCGATGTACTTGCTTGGAATGAAATACCTGGAAGCGCTGCCGACACTCGCGCAAGGAAAGAACGCGACCATCTTCCTCCCTGCGGAAGCGGCGGGAGTTATGGGTGCAATCGGAGGATTGCGAGAGTTGGTTTCAAGAGCAGCCGCGCCGACGTTGCACACACAAGCGGACGTGCCCGCGCGCGTAAACCCGCAATTACCTCCGGATATTCCCCCAAAGGACTCGAAGTAACGCTTTGAAAAAAAAAGAGATTTCACTCGAGCGCGCCGAACGAATTGCAAAAGGGCACGCGTGTGACAACTGTGGGGAGTACAGCTTCAAGAAATTGAAAGTGAAGCCTGCAGCCGAAAGTCACCACAAGGCACTCGGCGAAGTTTGGCACGTTACGAAGGTCTGCGGCGTTTGCGGGATGCAGATGGAAATCGGTATCGATGCCGAGGGCGATATCGTTTACAGTGGCTAAAATCCCTGCGGCCACTCCGGCTTGTGCGAGTACTTCCCGAATACGGCGCGGAGAATCGGATCAGGATGATCAGTCTTCGTAATCGCATCGAGATGCGAAGACAGCATGATCGTTTTGGAAAAATCCCGGTAGCGCCTGTAGCTGTGAAAGAATCCAGCCGGACCTTTGCGAGTTAAGTCGCCAAGCCAGATGTCGGGAAGAAGAAAAATCGTCGACGCATAAAAAAAGTTCAGCGTCCTCGTTCTCGGCAAATCACTCTCGCGAATGCCACGCGGGAGCGATCCGTGCTTCCCCCACTGGACGTTGATTGCGACCTGTTGCTTCGGCCACTTCGTGTGAAGAATCGGTCCGTGCCAGTAAGTCCAGATGTCGGTCGGCGCTCCCGATTCATCATACCCGACCCAGACGATCTCCTGGTCTGTTGCCACGGTAAACGGAATCCACGAGCCGTTCACATCATCCCGCCAGAGGAGATGGTAGGCAATTATCCGCTTGTATGGGTGGACAACCGCCACCGCGCGGGAGAGCGGGAACGTTTCGTCGCGCTGAAGGTACAAGACAGGTGCCAGGCTCCGCGCCAGCACAGCGCCACTATCTGTTGGCGACAAGGCGCCCGGTAGAGCAACAGGTCGCATCGGAATGTGGGCCCGCGGGCCGCATCCGAAGGCCAGAAAAAGAAAGACTCCAGAGCCCGCAGCTCTAGTGGCCACTGGAATCTTTCGCTTCAGCTTAACAGCGATCTGAAAACAGTTCACCCGTCACCTTGAGAAGTGGCACTTGGAGACGGGTCATCGGAGGGCCGATGCGAAAGCCGCGTCCAAATACGTACAATCCCGCGCAAGTCCTTCACCTCATCAGCAGTGACAAGTCAGGCACGCCCCTGAGCTGCCCATCATGCTCGGGAAGAATCGAGCGCGATCCCGGAAACTACCCGCCACCGCCGATGTCTCACGTCACCCTCAAATGCAGCAACTGCGGCCGCACCGCACGGTATGTTGCAGGAGCCGCCTGACCCCCAAACCGATTCTCCCGTCGAGACATCCAATTAGTTGCACAGATTTTGCCCGCTTGAGGCTCGTCTAAAGAGCGCAATCGGGTGCTCTCGAAAAAGGGAACGGTCATGGCACGCATCACGGGTACAGTAAAGTGGTTCAACGACGCGAAAGGATTTGGCTTCATCTCCAGAGAGGGAGGCCCCGACGTGTTCGTGCACTTCAGCGCAATCTCAGGCTCAGGATTCAAATCCCTTGCCGAAGGAGATCGGGTCGAGTTTGAAGTGGTCCAGGGTCAGAAAGGCCCGCAGGCAGCTGACGTCACGAAAGTCGCGTAGCGCATGATCCGCTCCGCTTGAATAGGCTTCGGTACTCCGGAGCCTTTTCTTTTTTCACCCATGATCACAAAAATGCCTTTCCACAACGGCATTTGAATTGCTTTCATTCACACAGGAGACCACAGCTTCACGAGGCGCACATGGCAGCAATCTGGAAAGGGTCACTCGCGTTTGGGCTGGTCAACATTCCGGTAGAGCTGCGCACCGCGGTTCGCTCCGATCACATCAGCTTCCGCCTGCTTCACGAAGAAGATCTCTCCCCGGTTAAATACGAGCGCGTATGCCAGGCCGAAGGCGAGCCGGTTCCCTGGAACGAGATCGTCAAAGGATACGAGTACTCGAAGGGAAAGTTCGTCGTCCTGACTGACGAGGACTTCAAAGCCGCGGCACTCGAGACATCACGTACAATCGACATTCTCGATTTCGTGCAACAGGACGAGATCGACCCGCGCTACTTCGAAACTCCGTATTACCTCGTGCCGGCCAAGGGCGCTGAAAAATCTTACGCACTGCTGAGAGAAGCGATTCGCACGACAGGCGCAATCGGGATCGGCAAAGTTTTCATTCGAACGACTCAGCACCTCGCCGGCATCAAGGTTGTCGGCGACGCACTCGTCCTCGAGATCATGCGCTTCTCCAATGAGCTCGTCGATCCGAGCGAGTTTTCATTCCCGAGTCGCGACGATGTTCGCCCGCAGGAATTGAAAATGGCCGAGCAGCTCGTTGAAAATCTCGCCGAGCCGTTCGATCCGTCACGCTACACGGACGACTATCGTGCGAACCTGATGAAAGTCATCAAGGCAAAGATGAAGGGAAAAACGATCAAGGTCGAAGAGCCGGAAGAAGAAGACGTGGACACTGGCGTGCTCGATCTCATGTCACGACTGCGCGCGAGTCTCGAGCAAGGCAACGGAAAGAAAGGCGCTCGCACAAAACGCGCGTCGGCCTCCGGCAAAAAGACAGCGAGGACGAGCCGGCGCAAGACGGCCTGACACTCTTAGATGGCCACACGCAGCCGGCGATCTGCTTCAGCAACCGAACAGCTCGCCGAGTATCGCCGCAAAAGAGATTTCAGCAAGACTGAAGAACCGTCAGGCGACAGGACACCTGCACGCGCCGCGCATCTTCGTTTTGTAATTCAAAAACACGCCGCCAGTCACCTGCATTTCGATCTGCGGCTCGAGCTCGACGGCGTCATGAAAAGCTGGGCAGTGCCAAAAGGCCCCAGCACCGACCCCTCAGTGAAACGACTTGCGATGCAGGTCGAAGATCATCCGATCGAGTACAACACATTCGAAGGAACAATTCCGCAGGGAGAGTACGGCGGCGGAACTGTGATGCTTTGGGACCGCGGCACATACGGTCCGGAGACACCCCATGGTGATGATGACGAAGACACGCTGCGCGATGCATACAAGCGCGGCGATCTCAAAATCACCTTCTACGGCGAGCGAATGCAGGGATCGTGGGTGCTCGTTCGGATGAAGTACTCGCGCGACGCATCGCGATCGGCAAAACCACAGTGGTTGTTCATCAAACACCGCGACGAATTCGCGTCGACCGACGATATCGTCGCCGACAACATGACTTCCGTAGACAGCGGAAGAACGATGGACGAGATAGCGACCGGAAAAAGTCGCGTGTGGCGCAGCAATCGAATCTCGACACGATCCACTCCGAAGATACGAGCTATTCCCGCAGCTAAACCTGCGGCACGCACCGCTCCGGAGCTGGAGCCGATGTATGCATCGGTTGGCACAGACGTTCCGGGAGAAGGCTGGACGTTCGAGCCGAAGTACGATGGTGTACGCGTTCTCGGTTTCGCTACACCAGCCGAGGTAAACCTCATCACGCGCAACGGGAAGGATAAGTCAGCGCAGTTTCCTGAGATCACCGAAGCACTGCTCACAATCGCAAAAAAGAAAAAGCGGAATTTCGTCGTCGATGGAGAGATAGTGGCTCTAATCGATGGAAAGCCCGCGCGATTCCAGGAGCTGCAATCCCGGATGCACGTGCAGGATGCTCACATGATCGAGCGATATCGCAGCTCCGCGCCATCGAGTCTCGTGCTGTTCGACATTCTCATGAGCGGTGATGACGTTTTGATCAACGATGCCTGGTCAAAGCGCAGGGCCGAGCTGCTCAAACAATTCGGAAAGGTTACGAACGAGCGCATTCAAATCACCGAATCCGCCGAAGGCGACGGAAAAAAGATGCTCGAGCTCGCACGTCGTCAGGGCTGGGAAGGAATCATCGCCAAGCGGGTCACTTCGCCCTATCGTCCGGGTGACCGCTCGCGTGATTGGCTCAAACTCAAAATCGAATTCCGCCAGGAATTCGTTGTCGGTGGATTCACCGAGCCCCGCAACACTCGCCAGCACATTGGCGCACTTTTACTCGGCTACTTCGACAAGGGACGTCTCATCTACGTTGGCCATACCGGCGGAGGATTTACTGGCGCGGGACTGGCTGAGATGTATCGCCGGCTGAAACCGCTCGAGATAAAAACTTCGCCGTTCTCCGAAACGCCGAAGACGAACGAGCGTGCGCATTGGGTCGAGCCCAAGATCGTCGTCGAAGTGAAGTTCAGTGAATGGACCGCAGACGGAAAACTGCGACAGCCCATTTACCTCGGCACTCGGGACGACAAGGACGCGGAAGAAGTGGGACGGGAAAAACCAAGCGTGCAGAAAAAAGAAACGCCAAAAAAGGAAGTCGCCGCGAAGAACATCTCCGGGTCACGGGCGCGTCGTCGCATTCACACCGAGACGAAGTCCGCAACGAAAGCGAATACGCCGCGAACGAAAGAGCTCGCTCGCATCGTTGGCGATCTGGAAGAAATCGAGCGCGGTAGCGGTTCCGGCTCAGTGGAGACCGAGAAAGGAAAGAAGCTCAGCGTCACGAATCTCACCAAGGTTTTCTTTCCGGCGAAGAAGCTCACGAAGGGCGATCTGATGCGCTACTACACGACGGTCGCTCCACTCGTCCTCCCGATAATGAAGGATCGCCCACTTGTGCTGAAGCGATTTCCAAACGGAGTCGCCGGCGAGCCGTTCTATCAACAGAACGCCGGTGAGACACCGGCGGGAGTTCGCGTCGAGACCATCGAAACGCAGGGCGGCTCAACGAACCAGCGATTAATCGGTGGTGATCTCCACACGCTTCTCTACACGATTCAGCTTGGCGCAATTTCCGTCGACCCATGGCACTCGCGCGTGCCGAACCTGGATTTTGCCGATTATGCGGTAATCGATTTGGATCCGAGCGCACGGGCAACCTTCGCTAGCGTAATCCAGGTCGCGCGGTGGGTGAAGGAGGAGCTCGACCGGTTCGGGCTGCACGCCGGACTCAAGACTTCCGGGTCGAGCGGGTTACATATTTATCTACCTCTACCGCCAAACACGCCGAACGAGTCAGCCACTCTCGTTGCCCAAATCATTGCGACCAAAGTCGCCGAGTCGCATCCGAAGGTCGCGACAATCGAGCGGGCAGTGAAGGCGCGCAGCGCGACGTCGGTCTACGTCGATTATCTCCAGAACATCATCGGCAAAACCGTGGCAGGCGCATACTCGGCCCGTGCCAATCCGGATGCGATGGTGTCAACGCCACTCGAGTGGGATGAGCTGACCGATGACCTGGATCCGCGCGAGTTCACGATCGAGACTGCTCCTGCCAGATTTGCGGATGTTGGTGATATCTGGGCTCGGGCTCTCAAGAAGCCCAACTCACTCAAAGCGCTGAGCTAGCGGTTACCGACTTTTCGGAGCGGGAGCTCGATCTGACCTGCATCTGAGCCGGCCGTTCCCTTCTCTTCCGGGGCAACGAACGTGGGATCGGCCGTCTCATCCACCATGTGAGTCAGCTTGTAGTAGAGGTGCAACGCATTCACGGGCGCCATGAAGCTGCGGCGACCTGCACGCGAAATGGCGACTGCCTCTTCTCGGACACGCCGCGGCAGATCCTGCGCAAGCGGGTGCGCCAGCAACCGCCGGATCTCTTCCGTATTCCTCGCCAATAGTGCAGCGCAGAGGCTATCCAGATACGCGAGCATCGTGGCCCCGGAAAACTAGTGTGACCTTAGGTACACATTGCAACTAATACCATCAAAAGGCAATAGCAGCCGACCCTTCCACCGCACGCCTAATCCTTTTTCTACTGCGGCAGCATGTCCAGTCTTATACCCCGCTGGGCCGGTCGGCGTTTCCTTGGTGCATAACGGAAAAGTTGTGCCGGACGGCCCCGGCCTTCACTCCTCCACTCCTCCGTCGGCTCCACAAGAAACGCCGCCGACAACGCTCGGCGAAAGCTGGCCTTGTGCAACCGCTTACCCAGCAGGAGCTCGTACATGTGCTGGAGCTCGCTCAGGGTAAAAGTTGGCGGAAGAAGACGGAACGCGACCGGGGATTGGTCCATGCGAGTCCGCAGCATCGAGATGGCATTGTCGAGCATCGAGCGCTGTCGGGGAGCCAAAGCCGGGAGCTCGCCGATTGCAAACCATGCGTAGGAGCCTCCAACGGGTGGCAGAGTCCCGGCCGGCACTAGTCCGGCATAGGCGACCGAGATCTCAGCTTCAGAAGGATGGCGCTTCTCGGCGTTAAACGCGCCGACCTGCTCGAGCCAGGCGGGGACAGACCCCAAGGCATCGGTAGTTATCTGTGCAGCGGTATTTTCGAGGCTTTCGTCAGGCGATCCGTGGTCCCACGGCAAGGCCCACTTTTCCTTTTCATCGGGCGTGCGCCAAAGCAGCACCGCCAGCTGATCACTCAGCGCAGTGCAAAGGATGACATCGATTGTGTAGGAAGACTTCCGCCCGCGGCGTTCGGACATCGTACCGCGAATTAGTCACGAATTGGGACTAAAGTCAAGGGGTCGTTTTAATAATTCTCTATTTGATAATAATCGACCACCTTTATTCGACGCTATATACGCACCATTAGTCGCCGAGTCAACAGAAGACTGGTGATTATCGCGCTGTAGTTTCGCGAATGATTCCGGACCCGAAAGGAATCGTTCGCTCTCCGTTTCCAAGCGGGATCGAAATCGGAAGTTTACCGGTAATCGGAGCTGCACCAAGAAGCGCACGAGCCGCTGCTGATTGCGATGCAGGAAATCCGCCCCAACCAATGACGTATGCGGGCACGGCTGGAATCTGCTGAAGCAAATAAGGATTGCCAAAAGAAACCACGATCATCTTTCTGCCGTTTCGCTGCAGGTGATCGAGAAAATTCGTAAACGATTTCGGCGCGGCTGCAGAAACGGCATCCCAGCTCTGGCCTACGTACGAGCTTACAATCGTGACGTCCGCTGAATCCGCCGCCCGTTCCATTCGCGCGTAATCCGCCGATGGATCTTCGGCGATCAGAACCTCCGATCGCAGCGCAGGATATCGCGCTCTTAACTCCGAATTGAACGCTGTATTGGCTGACAAATCGGCACGCCTTGCCACCGCCACCGAGAGGATTTTCGCATTTTGTGGAACGTTGAGCGGAACGTAACCAAGGGAGTCCTTAACCAGTGTTATCGATTCGGTAGCAATCTTATTCGACGTGTTCACGTGCGCGCTGTCGCCAACAACGAACCTCAATGCATTCAAGTCTACGGTTTTCGACTTGTTGAGCCCAAGCGATGCCTTTGTTCTCAAAATGCGCCGCACCGATTGATCGATGCGCGCTTCGGTGTACCGGCCCTCTTTAACGCCGGCAACGACTGCATCGATCGTCTCCGTAACACTCAACGGCTGAATGAGCACATCAACTCCCGCGGCGACTGCTCGCTTCACTGCTTCGACGGCGCCGTACTGATCGAGAACGCCCCGCATGTCCATCGCATCGGAGATGATGATTCCCTTGAACTGCATTTCATTGCGCAGCAAGCCAGTCAACACGTTTGACGATAGTGTTCCCGGCACTCCGCTCGAATCGAGCGCAGGCATCGCACCATGAAACGACATTATGGCTCCGACGCCGCTATTAACCGCTGCCTTAAATGGTATCAACTCGACACTATCAAGCCGACTTCTGCTCACCGTTACGACAGGTAATGCAAGGTGTGAGTTGATTCCGGTGTCGCCATGTCCCGGAAAGTGTTTTCCGGTTGCAATCATTCCATTGCTCTGAAGTCCGCGAATGAATGCGGTTCCCATTCGAGCTACAAGTCGTGGATCTTCGCCGTATGATCGGGTATTGATCACCGGATTTGCCGGATTGTTGTTCACGTCGAGCACCGGCGCGTACGCGATGTGAATGCCGAGAGCACGTCCTTCCAGCGCGGTGAGTTTTCCTTCCTCGTAGGCGAGTACGGTATCTCGAGTTGCACCGACTGCCATTTCCGGGGGAGTTACGACTGCTCCGCCCAGGTCGATCGCGTTCGGAACGAAGTAGCCACCGCGAGCGCGGAATCCGGCTCCTGCCTCCAAGTCGGCCCCGATGAGCAGCGGAATGCTCGCCATCGACTGCATTGTGTTGAGCTTGGCTGCCATTTCGGTCGGCGATCCAACGGAGATCGTAAAGCCGCCAACCTTGTCAGTAGCGACGTAGGTCTTGAGCCGGTCCCATTGTGGGGAGTCGCCAGGTTGGTAGTCGGCGAACACGGAGGGCCATACCATTTGGCCGGCCTTCTCCCGCAGAGAAAGCGTCTTGAGGACAGAGTCAGCCCACGCGTCTGCAGCTGCCGGCGTCGAGGCTATAGTTCGATTACTATCTAACCCGCCCGCGCGTGTACCGGTCGTTGCAGACGCACATCCAGCCAGGCCGACGACCACCCACACCCACCGAGTCAATGTCATCAGTGGGAAATTGTCCCCTGCTTGCTCGTGTCGATCTCCGCGTTTTGACCGCTCTTGAATAGAAATGCCGACATGTTCTGGGTCAGGAACTTTCGCGCCTGCGGGTCCATCACATCCAACCCGTAATGGTTGATGAGCATCGTTTGCTGACGGCCCCAATCCGCCCAGCACTGCCGGCAGATTTCCGCAACGATTCGTTTGCCGATCTCTCCCGGAAAAGGCGCTTTCTCGAATCCTTCACGCGTCTGGCCACACCGAGCGCAGGTCACAGTCGCCATCACTGCGACCCGGCGTACTGAATCTTCGCGAGACCGAACAGCGAGAGCAGCCTCAGATAAACCCAGCCGATGTCGAGCTCATACCACTTCGCCTTGAACTTGGCCGAGTGGGGGTCGTGATGGTGGTTGTTGTGGAGCTCTTCGCCGCCGAGCCAGATCGCGATTGGCGAGATGTTCCGGCTCGCATCCTTCACATTGAAGTTTCGATATCCCACCGCGTGGCCGACACCATTGATGATCCCCGCCGCCCAGAACGGAATCCAGATCATCTGAATGCCCCACACCAACGGCCCCACGAAAAATCCGAACAGGTAAATGTCGGCGAGCAGCATCAGCACAATTCCCAGCCAGTTCACTCTCGAAAGCACATATCTCTCCAGCCAGTCGTTCGGCGTGCCCTTCCCATACTTCTCGAGAATGCCGGGCTGCCGAACTGCCTTTCTATAGTAGAACGCTCCTTTGAGCACGATGTTCCGCAAACCCTCGAGAAGCGGACTGTGCGGATCCCCGTCCCTGTCGGCAAAAGCGTGGTGCTTCCGGTGACACGCGACCCACTCCTTCGTGACGATCGCGGTCGACAACCAGAGCCACAGCCGCATTGGAAGCGCGGCGATGTAGTGAAGCTTTACGCTTCGATGGGTTTGCGCGCGATGCAGAAATAGCGTCACGCAAACGTTGGTGAGATGTCCGGCTACGACTATGAACAAAACAGGTTTCCACCAGTCGTGAGACCAGCTTCCAAAATCAGGCATTGTCATCCTTGAGGGCTTTCAATTGAACGAACTGCTTGGGGATTTCCAATCTACTACTTAAGGGTAACCTTGCGTACGGGATCTGCGGGCGGCGGATCGCCCCAGGTATCGTTGGAGTTGTCCCAATCGGGAACTGAGGTGTCGGGCCACAATCGCACGCCGACAACCGCAACCGGCGCGGGGAGCACAGCGTCGAACACGCTTCCGTTTGCCCAGATTTCAACGGGCAAATCAAAATCGCGTACACTGCCGTTCGAGTATTTCACACGCAGCTTTACCGGAAACACAACCGGCGTTCGACGATGCAGCTTCACGATTGCTACGCTCTCACCGGATTGCTGCTCGTGC
>Ga0310810_10003008_pt1 | contig 18299 bp, 10 predicted proteins | sample NCmetagenome_FD_207641 | JGI IMG/M metagenome (GOLD analysis project Ga0310810, IMG submission 207641) | Soil microbial communities from experimental microcosm in Duke University, North Carolina, United States - NC | ecosystem: Engineered > Artificial ecosystem > Soil microcosm > Unclassified ...
GCCTTAGTCTCAAGACAGACTGGCAACTGTTCACCAATACCTTTCAAGCTGCAGCCAACGAGAACAACGCGCGAATGAATTTTGGTTCGATGGGGGACAAACGCGCTACCTTTTGGTTCGCCGACGTCAAGCTGCTGCGGGGTGGTCAGATTGGAGTGCTTCCTGACGGGGTATCCCTTGCTGCGGGAACGGTGCCGAACGTATCACATTCGGGAAGTGGTTACCGTGGTACGATCGAGGCCCGGCGGGACTGGCTGCAGTTTCTTCGGGAGCTCGAGTATTCATACTTCGATGCGATGGTACTGCATCTACGCAGCAACCTCGGTTATGGTGGGCTTATCTTCGGCACGATCATGGCCAACAGCCCGGCCACCGTGCAGAGTCGACTCGACGTCATCGATGGACATGCCTATTGGCAACATCCGCAGTTCCCAGGCCAGCCGTGGGATCCCGTCAATTGGAACATTTCCAATATCTCGATGGTTAACACGTTAGCCGACGACAATACCCTCACCGGCTTGGCGCGGCAACGTATCGAAGGCAAACCGTTCACGGTGACCGAATATCAACATCCATCACCCAATTATTATGGGGCTGAGGGGCCACTATTGCTGGCGGCTTATGGCGCGCTGCAGGATTGGGATGGGGTGTGGCTATTCGACTACGGCCAGGGCAATGATGTCGTCCCGATGGGTTACATCCGTGGTTTTTTCTGTATGGACCAGCATCCGACCAAAATGGCAAACATGCTCCTGGCGGCGAACCTGTTCCGGCGGGCTGATGTGACCGCCGCCCGACAGGAGTTTACGATCGGACTCACTCCTGACCGTGAGCTCGACCTGCTGCAAAATGCGTCCGCTTGGAGCTTGTTCAACAGTGGTCAACTGGGTGTTCCTGGCCGGCTGGCATTAACAAATCGATTGAGCACCCGCGTCGGAGTTGAGGCGGCTTCAGGTTTGACCAATGCACCGCCCCCCACTTCGGGCAGCGTTGTAGGCAGTGATACGGGAGAATTGCGCTGGGACTTAAGCCAGGCTAACCATGGAATGGTCACTATCGATGCTGCGCGCACAAAAGCCGTGCTGGGTTTTGCGGATAATCGTTCCGTGACGCTCGGCGGGATTACTTTTCGTTTGGGAACAACTCGCTTGGGATGGTGTACGTTCGGCATCACGCTGACGCAAGGGGAGGTCTTAACGAATGATTGCACCGCACTGATTGTGGCGACCGGTTGGACGGAAAACACAGGTCAAATCTGGTCGAACACCAATAAGACCTCAGTGGGTAACCAGTGGGGGCACGCGCCCGTGCTAACCGAGATCGTGCCTTTCAGCCTGACGCTGCCAGTGGGCACCAATCATGTGCGCGCCTGGACTTTGGACGAGCGCGGTCAGCGCAAGACGGCGCTGCCGATTTCAGGCGACGCCTCCTCCGCCACTCTCTCGGTAGATACCAATTCGGGTGCGATTTGGTATGAATTGCGAATCGAGCGCTGGATGGCGAGCTTTGACCTTTGGCGTACGCGCTACTTCTCTGCCGCAGAGTTGCTGAAATCAGAAATCAGCAGCGAAACTGCTTCACCTGACGGTGATGGCATAGCCAATCTTTGGAAATACTATCTTGGACTGCCGGGCCGTACCAGTGCCCCGCCTTACCGCTTGCCGGTTCCTGAACTGATGAACATCGGCCTGGAAAACTTTTTACAATTGAGTTTCGAGCGCGACAAACTGGCTACGGATGTAGATTGTGCGGGTGAAGTTTCCCCTGATCTTTCTGCGTGGTACTCCGGCGCCGGGTTTACGGTCTGCGAACCACCGTTGGATAACGGCGATTTGGAGCGCGTCCGTGTGCGTGACGCGTTGCCCATTGCTAGCTTGCCAGCCCGGTATCTGAGGCTGCATTTGCAGAGAAAAGAGCCAAACTGATGCACCTCATGCTTTATCGAAGGCTTGCCCTAAGCTTCATTGCTGCTGGCTGCATATGCTTTATCCAGTCGGCCTATGCGGTTGAACCGGCTTTTGAGGTGGTAAAGTCCGGCAACTTGGACGTTGAGTTGGTCATCAATGGCAATTTCGAAAACGCGTCCGCTGACAAATTGTCGAACTGGATTCCGGCTCCCAAAGGGTATGTTTGGACCAAAGGCGAAGGCCGAAACGGGTCAAGTGCGATACGCTGTGAAAACCCCACCGGCGAGGGCTGGTGTGGAGCGAGCCAAAACGTCGCCCTCAATCGACTTAGCGCGGTACCTTTGGTCGTGAGTGGTTGGAGCAAGGCGGCGGATGTGGGCGGCAGCGCAGATGCCGACTATTCTCTGTACGTGGACTTGCTTTACACCGACGGTACGCCGTTATGGGGGCAAACCGCAAATTTCCGAACCGGAACTCACGACTGGGAACGACGTGAGCTGACCATTATTCCCGAGAAGCCAGTGAAGACATTGACCGTGCATTGTCTTTTTCGGAATCACTCAGGCAAGGCATGGTTTAATGATATCAGTGTGAGGGAAATGAAAGCACCGAACGGAGCAATCCTTTTTCAAGGTGCGCCGGTTATGGAAAGGACCCTGGCGAAGGGAAAAAGCGAAGAAAGCCCCGGTCGGAAGTTTGCGACTTCGGACGGCTTGAACCTGGAGATGCGCGATAACACGGTAACCTCGTTGAATATGGGTGGAAAAGAGCTAGCCACCGCGTCCTCGTTTCTAGTGCGCGATGTTGCGGCAAATTCGGACTTTTTTACATTTCAAAACGGTGAACTCCCGGAACTCGGCCTGAAGCTGAACGCCCAGATACGAAATTTGCCGGACCATATCGAGATTTCCGGCCGACTGACCGACACGACGGGCAAGGATCGTGCCGTGACGCTCATCTTCGCGCTGCCGATCGATGCGATCGAATGGCATTGGGCTGACGATATCCGGCACAATCGGGTGATTGAGGGACAAGGGGAATTCATCAAACTGACCGCCGTGCATTGCGGTGCGACGGGCACCATGTCGCTGTATCCTTTGGGGGCGATTTGGAGCGAACGGGGAGGTTTGGCAATGGCGATTGATATGGGAAAGCCGGCTCAATACCGGATTGGGTATCACGCCGGCACCAAACAACTCTTCATCGCTTACGATTTCGCCCTGGTGCCTGACACGGAACAATTCCCCGCCGGCGCTGATTTTCGGTTTGTGCTGTATCGCTTCGAACCGCAATGGGGTTTTCGCGCCGCCTTTCAAAAGCTGACCCAGATGTACCCGGAATACTTTGTGGTGCGTTCTCGAGAACAGGGACTTTGGATGCCATTCACTGATGTTTCCACCGTAGAGGGCTGGGAGGATTTCGGTTTCAGGTACCACGAAGGCAACAATAACGTCAAGTGGGATGATGCCCACGGTGTGCTGAGCTTTCGCTATACCGAACCGATGACCTGGTGGATGCGAATGCCGAAGGAATTGCCTCGAACCATGGCTGAGGCGGTCCGCTGGCGCAACCAGCTGGCTCAAGGGGCGCGAGAACCCGAGCGGCAAATGGCCCAGGTGAGTAACCTGGCCGCCATGTCGGATGAGTCCGGCCAGCCTTGTTTGCTCTTCCGGAATGAGCCCTGGTGCAATGGCGCTGTTTGGAGTCTAAATCCCAATCCGCGTCTGCCGGTATCGGGAGGTGAGCAAAATGCGGCGACAGTACATTGGAACGAAAAGTCACAAGAACGCTTATATGGCGCCGCCGCAAAAGGTCAATTGGACGGTGAGTATCTCGATTCGCTGGAGGGATACGTCACCGCCGATCTCAACTTCAGACGAGAGCACTTTCGCGCTACCACCGTGCCGCTCACGTTCTCGAGTGACAGCAAGCAACCGGCGCTGTTTAAAGGGCTGGCAGTTTATGAATATACCCGATGGTTTTGCGACCAGGTGCATCGGTTGGGAAGGCTGACGTTTGCCAATGGGGTGCCTTATCGGTTCACCTATCTTTGCCCCTGGCTGGACGTGCTCGGAACCGAAACCGATTGGGTGCGAAACGGCAAGTACCACCCCGCTTCTGATGAGCAGATGAGTTTGTGGCGGACGATGTCGGGCGGGAAACCCTACCTGCTGTTAATGAACACCGATTATGACGTTTTCACCTCCGACATGGTTGAGCGATACTTCCAGCGCAGTCTTTTCTACGGCATGTTCCCCGGGATGTTCAGTCACAACGCCGCAGAAAACCCTTATTGGCAAAATCCAAAATGGTACAACCGGGATCGACCTTTGTTCAAAAAGTACCTGCCTCTGATCAAACGCGTCGCCGAGGCCGGCTGGCAGCCCGTCACGGAAGCCGGATGTGACAATTCGCGGATTTTCATCGAGAGATTCGGGTCCGGCCAAACCGAGGGGCTCTACCTGACGTTGCTCAATGACACGGACGCGAAGCAACAGGGGATTTTGCGGGTCAACGCTGCAGGGCTCGGATTGCAGGGGCCGATCAGCGGTCGCGAATTGATTTCGGGCATGCCACTGAACGGGACCGCGAGTTGGCAAATCGAGCTCCAGCCTCAGGAAGTGAAGCTCCTTGAGCTTAAGCCGAATCGCTAATCGCTGCGACCGTTGCGTGATAATCCCTGCCACTGTTGCGTGATAATCCCTGCGACCGTTGCGTGAAAGAAACTCTGGGCCCCTTCGGAAGGGGAGAGGGATCAAGGGAGAGGGGTTCCTTACACTTGCGGGATCATCAACCCAACGTTCCTTTTTGAACTCCACCAAAAGGGGTCTTATCGGTTCTTCGACCCTCCTGCCGTCTTAAAAGACGCAGCATCCGCCTTGCCTCCGGCGCTGAGATAAGCGATCAAATCCAGGATCTCTTCCTGCGTCATTTGGTTAACCAGGCCCTCAGGCATCGGCGATACCTTGGAGGGGAGTCGTTCACGAATGTCGGCTTTCTTGATCGTCACCCGATCCGGAAGTAACGGGCTCGGCTGAACCACGAGCTCTTCCTCGTTCTCGTCCACGATGCGCCCCGTCTCGCTCCCCCCGTCCGTTTTAATAATTGTGGAATTCTGATACTGTTCGGAGACCACTTTGGAGGGTTCGAGTATCGATTCCAGAATGTCCCGCCGGCTATATTTGCTGGATACCGCCGTGAGCTCGGGTCCGGCCGATCCGCCGGCGTCCTGGAAGCGATGACAAAGCACGCACTGCCCATCATGGAATGCAGCTTTGCCACTCGCGAAGTTCCGGCCCTCGGTGGTCCGCTCGAGTAGAGGTTCCAAATCAGCCATCTTCCACTCCTTTACCAGGTGCCGCTCTTTCACCGGTTTGAACGCGGCTATGGCCCGGTAATCCTGAATCCAACTGCTGAGGACAACCCGGTTCGTTTCCGTGAGAGTTGCAATGGCATCGTTGCGGATGTTGACGAGATACTTAGGATAGCTGGCCCCGTCGCCATAATCGCGCCAGGCTTCCTTGAACCATTGAATGAGTTGTGGCGGATGACGGTCGTTCGGATTTCCGCTAAAAATGCGCGCGTAGCCTGTCAGCGTTTCGCCGGAGATGGGTTTGCCATCAGCCGCGCTTTGGGCATACCGGAACCAATCGAAGTAATGTTTTCGTTGGTCGAGAGTCCAGCCCTCCTTCAGCGTGCGCAGGCAAAAAATGTAATGCGCCTGTTCTTCCTGCGTCTTTGCCTTGTCCAACAGCGCGAGTGTTTTGTGAATCACATCCGGCGCCTCGAGATAAATCAATAACTGGCAAAGTTCCCGATTCACGAATTCATTGTCAGCAGGGTAAATTTTGTCGAGTTCGGCGGAAACATAACCCGCCAACTCGGTCGCGGGTTTGCCCTGCCGGATCAAGCTCAATTCCAAAACCCGCAGCTTATCCAGGCGCTGCGTCACAGAAAGCGAATCGAACGAGAATTTTTCCAGCGCTCGCAGCAGGGCCGGCTGGGTTTCTTTTCCGCCACATCGCGCGAGCGCCAGCAGCCCGGTGAGGCCGGCGTTGACGTTCGTTTCGTTTATGGCGCGCTCCTGCCAAAGGGGAGCATCCTGCCACTCGATCGCTATTCGCGCCGCATAGCGCAGGAAACGATCCTCACTGTTCAGGTACGGCCAGGCAACCCCGATCGCACGGGGATCTTTTTTTCCATGAAACGCTTCGAGTTGGTGCCGCAATTGGCGCTGCCGGACGGCGAGTCGATCGCTCTTGTCGCTCTTTTCCTGTCGGGCCGATTTGGTTTTATGGTAACTAACACGATAAAGCCCCGATTGCGTGCCACGCCCGCCCGTGATGAAATACATCGCCCCATCGCGACCGAATTCGAGGTGCGTCACATTCAGCGGTTGGCCGTGGACAAACACCTCGTAATCGCCGGTGTAGCTTGCGCCATTCGGTTTAAGATGCACCGCCAGGATCCGGCCGTAAGACCAATCCATCGCGAACAGGGCGCTGCGGTAGTATTCCGGGAAGTTACTTTTGGTTCCAAACTGGACACCGGTCGGCGAACCCACACCGATGTTGACGGCCGGAGGCAAACTGTCGGCGTAATATTCGGGCCATTTCGCGGAACCGGACCGCCAGCCGTATTCTCCGCTACGCAAACAATGAATGATCCGGGTCGGACGATACCAGGGCAAACCCCAGTCCCATTCCATGTCACTGTCGAAAGTGAACATTTCACCGTCGGGATTAAACGCAAAGTCGTACGCATTGCGGAAGCCGGCCAGCAGCAGCTCCCAATGTTTGCCCTCTGGGTCGGTGCGCAACACATGACCCCCCGGAGCCAGAATGCCGACGGCGTGCCCGCCCGCATCCCACTGGCGGGGCAGCAGCAGTTCTTCCTGGAAATTCTTATGCGGCGAATCTTCGGCAAGGCCTTCGGGCAGCTTGGTATGATTTCCGTTCATCACGTAAATCATCTTGTCGGGTCCAAGCACCACGGCGTGATAGCCGTGTTCGCCTTCGCCACCAAAGTGTTTCAGGAAGTGTACTTCGTTGGTTTCAAATATGTCGTTGTGATTGGCATCGACCAGTCGGTACAAGCCGGTGCCTTGCGGCCCATGCCCATTCACGTAAAGGCTATCGTGTGTATACAGCAGCCCCATCGCCTGGTGCACCGGCGCCGCGATTTTTTCGATTTTCCTCACCTGGCCGCGTCGAGAGAGGGTGAAACGCAACAGCGGATCTTTATCGTCCTGCGGTGAAATAATCAGGCGACCCTTGGAATCGATCGTCATGCAGATCCAGGAACCTTCGCCCTTTTGCGCCGAGCGCAGTAACTCCGCTTTAAACCCAGGCAGCAGAGTCAGGCTCTCTGCCGAGGTGGCTACCGGGGGCTTGCCATCGCCGGCTTCCTTCGGATACGCCAGCAAGGGGGAAAAAAACACCACACTCCAGCACAGACGCAAAAAAACACTCATTCTCATGTGATGTTCGACAGACGCAAATCAAGGGCGATGCATTCAGCCTATTATCGGCCATCGAACACGAGCAAGGAGTTTCTAAAATGTGGGCTGGTAAGGGCACGATTAAAAGTGGATGTGAATGCGCTTTTGCTCCCGGTGCTTCATCTCATTAACACCTCCATTTATGGAGGTACCAGGTCCTCGGTGGATCGAACCCTTTCAAGGCTACGGACCTGGATCGTCGAGTTCTGCGGGTGGGCCTCGCGGCTGATCAGCTTGTAGCGTTTCTGGACCGGTGTGACGCTCTCGACAATTTGCGGAAACGTCATCGCCAACGTCTCCAAGGATTGATGCGTTAATTCGTCCCCGATTGCGCCAATAACAGTCCTCGCGACACCACGCATGATGTGAGGACTATGGCCCGCCGAATTTCGCGCACGACCGTACTCTCTTGTTTCCTGCTGATGCCAGGTTTAAGGACAATAATCATGGTTCTGTTTAGGTTGGCCGGAGGTCTCCACAAAAAAACCGCAGGTGGGGACCTGCCGCGGATTTGGTGATCTTGCTTGGTTACACCAGCCGCCAACACCACTCCGCCGCGCTGGTAAAGTAATACCACCTGGCAAAGGCGATGAACGACTGACCGCTGAACTTCACGCGGAGCGAAACTACTAGGGCCAGCGGTAAGGTCAAGCGGCATGTTCCCCGCGAGCGAGGGACCTGCACTCTGAATCCTCCTCGAATGGGGCCTAAACGTCGCTTCGAGGACGAGGGAGGACGAGAACGAGGATGACAAGCAAACAGGGAGGACAAGCAAACTAATCGATCTGGAATCGGTCCTTGACGTCCACCCGAAAAATGAATTTTATCGCGGGTGACAGAGTCTGAGCATTTAGACTGACATATCTGATCTAACGGATTATTTTTATGAAATTGAACACCCTGTTCGTATCAGGAGGCCTTTTTACCGCGTTTTTAATACTCGGTGCGCTTGCCGTCGTTTCAGACGCCGTGGCTGCTCCCAAAAAAGTGCTCGTGGTGACCACCACGACCGGCTTCCGACATAGTTCAATTCCCACCGCAGAAAAGGTTTTGGCGCAGTTGGCAAGTGACAGCGGTGCTTTCACCGTTGATTACGCTCGCGTGGAACCCAGTGATCCACAGTTTAAGGGAGCCGACGGCAAGCCGAATCTGGAAAAGGTGAACGCAGCGATTAAAGAGGTCCTGGCACAGAAAATGAGCGCTGAAGCGCTGAAGGGTTACGACGCGGTGGTGTTCGCAAATACGACTGGAGACCTACCCCTGCCGGATAAGCAGGCATTCCTCGACTGGATTAAATCCGGCAAGGGTTTTGTCGGAATGCATTCCGCGAGCGACACCTTCCATCACTTTGAACCCTACATTGATATGCTGGGCGCGGAATTTAAAGAGCACCACGCTCAAGTGAAAGTCGACGTCATTAACCAGGATAAAGAATGCCCAGCGTGCCGTCACCTGCCGGCAAACTGGGAGGTGTTCGATGAGATTTATCTTTTTAAAAACTTTGATCGCGCGAAAGTGCATGGGTTGCTCACGCTCGATAAACACCCCAACGAGAAGACCCCGGGAGATTACCCCATTTCCTGGTGCAAGGAATACGGCAAAGGTCGCGTGTTCTACACGTCATTGGGGCACCGTGAAGACGTGTGGGATCCGAAGGCACCCGATCGCAAGAACTCGCCCGAAGTGGCTGAAGCTTATCAAAAACTAATTCTGAATGGAATTAAGTGGGCCATCGGTGATGAGCGCTGGAACGCCAAGCCGCAAAAGCCGGTCGAATAAGAACGCCGTCCATAGATATGAACGACAACGAAATTTTTAATCGCCGCGACTTTCTCAAAGGGAGCTCGGCCGCGACGCTTATGACGATGCTGGGGAGCGGTGTCGAGCTGTTCGCGCAGTCCAACACACCGCCGGACGCGCCAAAGAAACTCCTGGGACCGACGGTGAAGGTAGCTGTGATTGGCCTGGGGGCTTGGGGTCGTGAAATCGTGAATACGCTCGCGCGGCTGGACCCTTCGGACGTTCAAGCGGAAATCGCCGCGATTTGCGACTCATATCCTGCATTTCTGCGGCGCGCCTCAAGTCTCGCTCCAAAAGCTGCCCAGGTCGAAGACTATAAGACGATCCTGGACAATAAAGATATCCCGGCTGTCGTTATTGCGACACCGACTCACCAACATAAGGATATTGTTCTCGCGGCACTCAAGGCAGGCAAACATGTCTATTGCGAGGCGCCGCTGGCCAATTCCATCGAAGACGCTCGGACCATCGCCTCGGCCGCCAAAGCCGCGAAACAAGTCGTCTTCCAGGCTGGCCTGCAGATGCGCTCGGAACCACAACGGCGATTCCTGCTGCCGTTTATTCGTTCGGGCGCGCTCGGCCCATTCGTCAAGGCTCGCGCGCAATTTCATAAAAAGCAAAGCTGGCGCGCGACCTCACCAAACCCGGAACGCGAGAAACAACTGAACTGGCGGCTCGAGAAAGCGATTTCGATTGGCCTGATCGGCGAAATCGGCAGTCACGCCATCGACCAGGCGATGTGGTTTATGAACGCAAAACCGGTCTCGGTGACCGGCTTCGGCTCGATCGCGTTCTGGAAACAAGACGGCCGCGATGTCCCGGACACTGTTGAGGCGATCATTGAATTCCCAAACAAAGTCTTGATGAATTACGAGGCGACACTGGCGAATTCATTCGATGGCGAATACGAGATCTTGTATGGAAGCGACGCGGCAGTGATGATGCGTGAGAACAAGGCGTGGATGTTCAAAGAAGCCGACTCGCCATTGCTGGGCTGGGAGGTCTATGCGCGCAAAGAAACGTTTTATCACGAAACCGGGATTGCGCTGGTGGCTAATGCCAGTAAGTCGGTGAATACCGGCGACCAGGGTCAGCCGCAGCCCTTCACCAATACACCTCTCTCGGAGGCGCTTAAAAACTTCCTTCTGAATTCCGCCGACGTGACGGCAGCCAAAGAAGATTTCATTACCAACTTCGGAGCCGATGATCAGGACGGGATGTCCGAGCATTTGCTGAAGGTCAAACGTGATAAAGGTCGTGCGGCGGCGGGTTACCTGGAGGGGTTTCAAGCAGCTGCCATCGGGATTAAGGCGAACGAAGCAATTCTGAGTGGACAACGGGTCGAGCTGAAGCCCGATCTCTATGAATTGGGTTAATTGGTTAAACGTCTGAATTATTGGTAGCTGATGCTGTAATTAGAAAAATCGAATATGAAAACACGGATACTGTTTGCGGGAACAATCGCGAGCCTATTGCTGACCGGTCTGTCGATACATGCCGCCGAGTTGACCAGGTACAATGCGAAACCGGGCAATCTTAAGATGCGAATCGAAGGCACCTCTAACATCCATGACTGGCAGGTAGAAGGGACCATTATCGGCGGCTATCTCGAGGTTGGACCGGGATTTCCCGTTGAGCCCGGCCAAGTCGCAACTCCAGGAAAAGTAGAAGCCAAAGGCGAAGCTTATATTCCCGTGCGTTCTCTCTTCAGCATCGAGAAGGATGGCAAAAAGTACAGCGACAAAATGGACGAAGTGATGTACGAGAAGATGAAATCGCAGGAAAATCCACGCATCGTATTTAAGCTAAGCGAACTGACACTTAAGGAACCTGCCAAGAGCAAAGACGCGCCTTACGTATTTGAAGCGAAGGGAGACCTGGCCGTCGGTGGCGTCACCAAAACGATCACCATGCCCGTTAACATCACGCCGCTTGGCGAAAACAAGATCAAAATCACAGGCACGACATCGGTCAAAATGACCGATTTCAAGATCGATCCGCCGGCCCCTAAGATTGCCCTGGGGATGATCAAAACCGGCGATGATGTAAAGTTGATTTTTGAGTGGATGGTAGCACAAAAGCCCGCGTCTTCGGCTGCAGCCTCCAAGTAGGCCTGCGAACGACAAGCTTGCGCTTCGCAACGCCGGATTCGTTTGCCGCGCGCTAAGCAAGCCGCGTTCCGGTCCGTGATGGCTCTGGGTTTTACCTCGTAAGCAGCAACGATCGCGAAGAAAGCTCTTATATTGGGATCCGGCGAAACCTGCGTTTCCTGGGTCACCAAGTTAATCCGTAGTTTCCACGCTTGACATTATTCTGTCCTATGGCATCAGAGTAGACAGAAAGCTAAAGGCGGGCTTGGAAAGGTTAAGTTGTATGCGACCGACGTTGTTTCTGTGGCCCAAACGAGGTAGCCACATTCCCCTTTTGTTAGCGCTCGCATTGGGCACCAACGCTATTGCTCAAATCACCTCCTTCCCCGTCGTTACCCTACGCGCGACCGACCCGCTGGCGTCGTGGTCCGGAGATACGGGCACGTTCACCGTGTTCCGGGACGGTCCGACAAATGCCAGTCTGAACGTTTACTATGCGATCGGTGGCTCTGCGAGCAATGGAGTCGATTACACAGAGATCACCCACTGGGTGAGTATCCCCGCCGGAACCAGAACTAATAGCATCACCATCTCTCCAATTGATAAGGGGCAAACCGACATTAAGACGGTCCAACTAAAGCTCGTCCCGTCGCCAATGCTGCCTCCGGTCAATTATGCAATCGGAACTCCCGCTGCAGCGACCGTCTTTATAACTCCCCCAGGCGTGACGAATATCCCTCCGCTCGCGCGGCTCGTTTCTCCCGCCAATGGATCGGTATTTTATTCTCCAGTCGATGTGCGCCTCATCGCGCTCGGCAGTGACCCGGATGGGCAAGTGACGAGCATGGAGTTTTTTGCCAACGATACCAGTCTCGGTGTGGCCACAAATTGGGTCGTCGTCGATCCGGCGGGCCCAGGGGGGGAGTACATGCCCGGAGCGAGGGGCTTTTTCCTGACGTGGAGCAATGCACCAGTTGGGACCTTTGCATTGACGGCCAAAGCAACAGATAACGGCGGCGCAACGAGTGTATCCCCTCCGATCAGCATTACCATCAAGGAAGGACCGCCTCCCACAAACACTCCTCCACTAGTGCGCATCGCCCAACCCGAGAATGGGTCAAAGTTTCTAGCGCCGGCTAATATTCCGATCTGCGCGCTGGCAACCGATTTCGATGGCTTGGTGCTGACGGTCGAATTCTTTGCCGGCACAAACAGTATCGGGATACGAACAAACAATCCCATGAGTGCCGGCCCGATGAATCCGTTCTGCATGGTCTGGTCGAATGTTCCACCGGGCGATTATGTTCTGACCGCCAAGGCCACCGACAACGCCGGTGCTTCGACCAAGTCCGAACCGGTAGGCGTCAGCGTTGTAGAAGGGCCGCCACCACCGCCTCCGACCAATTATCCTCCTGTCGTGCGGATCACCAGCCCGCCTAATGGCGCATTCTTCCACGCCCCGGTCAATGTGCCGATTTACACCTACGCGCGAGACCGCGACGGAGTCGTGACCACCGTCGAGTTCTTTGAAGGCACGAACAGGCTGGGACTAGGCCAAGGACTTTGCTTGAGCACCGTGCCGTGGAGCAACTCGCCCCCTATTTGCCTGACGAATGTTTTCCTGCTGGTTTGGAGCAATCCGCCGATTGGTTCTTTTACGCTTAGTGCCAGAGCGACGGACGACGGCGGTGCTGCCAGCACTTCCGAGCCCGTCAAAATTACTATCCTTCCGCCCGAACCGCCGCCAACCAATCGCCCGCCGGTGGTAAGCATTATAGCCAGCGATCCTCTTGCGATTGAAGGAACGAATTGCTGGCCATGGCTGGGACTCGATACTGGACATGCCAACTGGACCAATTGGCTCGGCGGTGGTATTTCGGGCTGGCGCTTCTTCACCAACTGCGGCCCTAAGAACGCCAGTTTCACCGTGCGCCGCTATGGGGTAACGAACGATGATCTCACCGTAAAATACGCGATTGGAGGCACGGCCACTAACGGTGTCGACTACGCACCACTCTCGGGGTCCGTGACGATCCCCGCCGGCGAACGTCGGGCCGACATCGTCGTAATCGCGTTGGATGACGGCCCTCCTGATATCAACAGCACAGTCGTGCTGAAGCTGATGACCGACACAAATTATGTGTTGGGTTTCCCCCGGTCGGCCGCCGCGCTAATTTTAGACGATGGTGCGCCAAGCCATGGTGTGGGAATGCTTTCCGATTCCACTTTCCATCTGAGCTCCACCGGCCCGGATGGAGCTTGGTTCCAGGTAGGTTACTCAACCGACCTGATCAATTGGACCACGATTTGCACCAACCAGGTCATCAATGGTTCGATTGACTTCGTCGACCCGGATGCCGGCAGTGCTCACGCACGATTCTACCGTACATTGCCGGCCATGGGGCCTGGAGATTGATCCGCAACGTAGCGTCAGGCCTCCCGCCTGACGTAGAGGCGGCGTCCCCGCGGTTTTGAGCTCAAGTTTGTCAGGGGGCACAACCGAATCAGTGTTTTCCAAGAAAGCTCCCCTGCCGGGCAAGATGCCCGGCTCTACGCCTGGCAAGAGGCCGACCGCTACAAGAGAGGTGCACCGGCCGCTACCATTTTCTGTCCTTTTCGCTCGCCTTGTGGCAATGAGTTCAGGTGCACCTGGCGCATTTACGACTTCGCGACTTCCGCAATTACGCGCGGTTGGACTCAGACTTTGCGCCCGGATTCCACCTCTTGCTAGGCGACAATGCCCAAGGCAAAACCAACATCCTTGAAGCGATTTATCTCATCGCGACGTTGCGCTCCTTCCGCGGCGTCGGCAGCGCGCAAATGGTACGTCACGGACAAAAGGGGTATTTCGTCGGCAGCGAGATCATCGGCCAGGGCCGCCATGAGACTAAAATGTACTGGTCCTTGCGGGAACGCAGCTTGAGCCTCGATTCGCGTCCCGTCCGAAAGTTAACTGAGTATCTTGGCGTGTTGCGCACAGTGGTATTTTGCACCGAAGACTTACTGCTTATCAAAGGACCGGGCCGTGCACGGCGGAGATTTCTAGACCTGCTCTTATCGCAAAAAAACCCCACGTATCTGCCCTTATTACAGCGTTACACCCAGGCATTGCGCTCGCGTAACGCCTTGCTGAAGCAGCCTGTGATGGATCCGGCCGCCCTCGAAAGCTTCTCGCGTGAATTAATCGGCGCAGGTGATGAGATCATCCGACACCGGCGTGAATTGGTGCCGCATTTCGGTCCGGTAGCGGCGCTGGCCCACGAGCGGATCGCCCAAAAGGCCGAGGAGTTCCGGCTTGAGTATGTCTCTACTGTAAAAACCGACTTCGCGGTAGAGCTGGCGCAATCGCAGAGCCGTGAACGCAGCTACCGCTCGACCCTCATCGGCCCCCACCGCGACGAGCTGAACCTGCTTTTGAACGGCCGCTCGGCCGCCCAATTCGGTAGTGAAGGGCAGAAACGGACTCTCGCGCTCGCGCTGAAAATGGGACAAGCCGAGTACCTGAGCGCACAAACCGGCGTCGCACCAGTGCTGCTTATCGACGACATCATGGGTGAGCTCGATGAAAAAAGGCGCAGCGGCTTTTTGCCTTTGCTTCAACAGACCCACCAGTCGCGTGGACAGGTCTTTATGACCGCAACGGAGGAAAATTGGCCGGCCGAGCTCGGACGCGACGTCCGGAAGTGGATGGTGGTAAACGGCACACTGCGCGCCGCCTGACTTCTGCCTTTCTCGTCGCCGCTTCTATTGCTAGGTTGGTGCATGCGCATTTTGTCAGGCATACAACCTTCAGGCTCGCTCCACCTGGGGAATTATTTTGGAATGATGAAGCCGGCGATCGAGCTGCAAGACAAGGGCGAAACCTTCTATTTCATCGCGAATTACCATTCGATGACGTCCTTATTTGATCCGGCGGAGCGTCGCCGCAACACCCTGGATGTGGCTTTGGATTTTCTGGCGTGTGGCCTGGACCCGAAACGTACGGTGTTCTTTCGCCAATCGGATGTGCCGGAAGTGACCGAATTGACGTGGCTGCTGGGAACGGTCACACCGATGGGGTTGCTGGAGCGCTGCCACTCCTACAAAGATAAAGTGAGCAAGGGCATATCCTTCAATTTCGGCCTGTTCGCCTACCCAGTACTGATGGCGGCGGATATACTCATTTATGATTCAAATGTTGTGCCGGTGGGCCAGGACCAAAAACAGCATGTCGAAGTCACCCGCGACATTGCCATTAAGTTCAATGAGCTGTACGGCGAGACGTTTGTAATTCCCGAACCGCAAATCCGGGCCGACGTCGCCAAAGTGCCTGGCGTTGATGGTGAAAAGATGAGCAAAAGCTACGACAATACCATAGAAATTTTCGGTGAGGAAAAGGCTTTGAACAAAAAGATTATGGGCATCAAGATGGACAGCCGCAGCCCCCAGGAGCCAAAGCCCGATGCCGATCAGAATCTCGCGATCCAATTATTAAAACTCGTTGCTCCCGCCGCGACGGCCAAGGAATTTGAAGACCAATTGCGCGCGGGCGGACTCGGCTACGGCAATTTAAAAAAAGCCTTGTTCGAACATTATTGGACTTACTTTGCGACCGCCAGAAACAGACGCGCCGAACTGGCGGCGAATCTCGATTACGTTCACAAGGTGCTGGAGGCAGGCGCTGCCAAGGCGCGTTTGGTGGCAAAGAAAGTCTTGGATCGAGCCAAGAACGCCAGCGGGCTAACCTGACAAGCGGCCCTTCCAAGCCCGCGAAAATCCGAACATCGAACATCCAATTGAACTTTAAAGGTGCGATGGGATTCAGATTTCCCTCGGCTGGGCATTGAAACGCACAGTCGCCAAATTGCAGGCGAGGATTAGAGCTTAATCAGCAAACAGTCACTGTCTGTTTTGTGGTTGGTTGTGAAGCTGGGGTCGATGGTGCAACTACGCCCTTGCAACCGGGAATTGAGCCATCGGCCCTGGCCTTTCAGACAAAAAAGGAGGCGTCGGCTCCGATCCAAAAGCATTCTCTACATCAGCTTAAGCTTTGGAAGGTCTTGCGAATCCACCAGCCCCACAGGTTCGCGAGCAGCATTCACGACGATTAAATCGTCGATGTTACGTTCGTTAAAGATTTTCAGTGCCTCGGCTGCAAGCGCATCCTCGCGAATACAGATCGGCTTGTGAGTCATCACACGCTTGAGTGGCTGGGCTAGCAAGTTCGAGTCCGTGGCTATATGCCGGCGAAAATCGCCATCGGTAAAAACTCCAACCAGCTTGCCACGAGCGTTGACCACGCTGAGGCTGCCGGATTTGGCGCGGGTCATCACCAGCAGCGCTTCCTTGACCGTGACATCCTGGCTCGCGACAGCGTTGCGCGGACCGGTACGCATGATGTCGTGAACGCGAGCCAACATCGCACGCCCAATCGCGCCTGAAGGATGAAATCTGGCAAAATCTTCCTGTTTGAACCCGCGGGCCTGCAAGACAGCCATCGCGAGGGCATCCCCCAGGGCCAGCATCGCAGTCGTGCTGGCGGTAGGCGCCAAATTGAAAGGGCACGCCTCCTTCGGCACCCGAGCGCTCAAAACCAGGTCGCTATGCCGTCCCAGAGAGGATTTAGGCGTTCCAGTCACCGCGATGATCTTCACCGAGAAACGCTTCAGCGCCGGCAGCAGGTTGAGCAGCTCTTCGGATTCGCCCGAGTAGCTCAACGCGAGAATGATATCCCCATCGTTAATCACGCCCAGATCGCCGTGCAATGCGTCGACGCTGTTGAGGATCACGCTGCTCGCGCCAGTGCTGGTTAGCGTCGCGGCGATCTTCTGACCAATGTTGCCCGACTTCCCAATGCCGACGACCACGATTTTACCGCGCTGGCGCAGCGCATTGACAATGCAGTCGACAGCATCCGTGAAAGCGCCGTCGAGTTGGCGGCGCACGGCCTTAAGTGCCTCGACTTCGATATCAAAAACTTTGCGTGCTTGTGCCAGATGGCTCACGAGCGCAGAGTGCGATGAAGCCAAGCGCATTTCAACTCTGAAGCTGAATCGCAACACGAAGGCAGGCGAAGGTCGCGAAGAAGTAAAAACGCTTTGGCTCGGTGAAGCATGTCTATCCTGGAGTCCGGCCATTGCAATTCCTTTGCGACCGTTGCGGCCTTTGCGTGAGGCCGGACTGGATGGAGTATTAGGAAGATGTCCCCAGAGGGACTGCCTGTTGCAAGGTCAGGAAGTATAGCCACGTTTGCGATACGGGTCGACGGAAGGTGCGGCTCAACGCGGCGGAATAGATGAGAAGCTGTGGCGCATAAAAGCGCACTCGGCCCTTCAAGTCGGCGGGTTCCAGCATGTCGGTTTTGAAGTCAACCAGCCAAATCTCGCGAGGGAGAATCACGACGAGATCGGCGACGCCCTGAACGACGACATATTCCTGCTCAAGCTGCGGGTCCGCGGTTGCGCTAGTCAACGCGGCAAGTTCATTGGGCGAGAAGCGCGCTGTAAAAGCCAGTTCTCGGTGCACCACCTCGGCGTGCCCGCGAATTTTCCTGCCCACATCGGAGCACCAAAATGCGGCGAGCCCTCTGAAATCGAGACAAGCTGTTTCTTCTGTAGTCAACGCGCCCTCGGCCTCGAGTCGCGACGCCTCCTGCTTTAGCGACACGAGACTGCAGGTCCGCTCCAGGTCGACCAGCTGTAAAAACGCGTGATGGGCATCACCAATCTCCGCTGCAGACAACTTTGATTGTTTTCTCCTGGAATGTTTAGCCGCACTTGGAGCTCCAAACCGTTTCGCATAGAGCTCAGGCCAGGAGCGACGGTCAGCTTCTTCATCTTCCAGAGCCGCGCGACGCAGCGCCGAGACGGAAGTCTTGGCCGGTTGTCTCGAACTAGCCTCCCAGGGATATCGCCAGGAGAACTGCTGCAGAAGCCTCTGCCCTAGCTGAGCGTCCTGATCGATCTTCAGATTATTTGATTCAGGTGCGGTGATCGCCGCTCGCGGCTCGCGCAAGAGACTTTT
>Ga0310810_10003011_pt1 | contig 18294 bp, 11 predicted proteins | sample NCmetagenome_FD_207641 | JGI IMG/M metagenome (GOLD analysis project Ga0310810, IMG submission 207641) | Soil microbial communities from experimental microcosm in Duke University, North Carolina, United States - NC | ecosystem: Engineered > Artificial ecosystem > Soil microcosm > Unclassified ...
CGTCGGGGTGGCGGTCGGGATCATGGACCAGTATGCGAGCGCGCTCTGCCGGGAAGGGGAAGCGCTTCACATCGAGTGCGACACGGCGCGCTACGACTACGCCCCGTTCGGCGACACGCTGCTCATTTTCGACACGGCCATTCCGCGGTCGCTGCGCACGTCGCACTACAACGAGCGGCGCGCGGAGTGCGAGGCGGCGCTCCGGCTCATGCGCGAGCGCTGGCCGGCGCTTCCGTCGCTCGCGGCGGCGGCGCCGGCGCAGGTTCTCGAGGCGCATCTGCCCCCGCCGCTCGACCGTCGGGCGCTGCACGTCTCCACGGAGACGCGACGCGTGCGCGATGCTGTCGCTGCGCTGCGAGCGGGAAAGCCGCTGTCGCGAGAGCTGCTGGTCGGTTCGCACGAGTCGCTGCGCGACCTGTACGAGTGCTCGCGCCCGGAGCTGGATTGGGTGGTCGCACGCTCGATCGAATTTCCGGGGGTGCGCGGCGCGCGCCTCACCGGCGCGGGGTGGGGGGGCTGCGCGATCGTCGTCGGCGAGGAGGACGCGCTCCGCACCGTCGCCCCGGAGCTCGCCCGTGAATACGAGGCGCGCTTCGCGCTCACCCCTCGGCTCTGGCTCACCTCCGCCTCCGCCGGCGCTCGGCTGGAGCGCTAGCCGGTTCCTCGCGATCGCTGGAACCGGCCCGCCCCTGTGCGGGGTATCACGGAGACCAGCCAGTCGCACGCAGCACCCCCCGCGTCTCACGCACCTCCCGCGGTTCGCGTGTGGCGCGTCGATTCATCGGTCGTCTTCCAGCATCACGTCGCGTGCGAAGCGCGACACCCGCGCGACCGCGCCGCACGAGCGGCGTCTCGCCCTTCGCGCGGAACACCAGCACGGGCGGTCTCCTCCTTTCCAGTGCCGTCGTTTCCCCAACATATGAAGCCGTCTCCGTTCCTCTTCGCCACGGGCGTCGAGAACAGCTATCCCACGATCGCGGGCGGTGTACGCATAGATCAGATGGACAAGTGCGGGCACTACGCTCGCTGGGAAGAAGACTTCGCGCTGGTCCGCGAGTCGGGCCTCAACGCGTTGCGCTACGGCCCTCCCTACTATCGGGCGCACACCGCCCCGAACCGCTACGACTGGGACGTCTGCGACGCGCAGATGCACCGGCTCCGCGATCTCGACATCACGGTCATCGCCGACCTCTGTCACTTCGGCGTCCCGTCGTGGCTCGGCGGGTTCCAGGACCCCGCCTTCCCCGTGCTGTTCGCCGAGTACGCACGCGCCTTCACGCGGCGATATCCGTGGATCCGGCATTTCACGCCGATCAACGAGATCTTCATCTGCGCGAACTTCTCGGCGCTCAAGGGTTGGTGGAACGAGTGCGAGCAGAGCGACGCCGCCTTCGTGCGTGCGATCCGCAACCTGTGCATGGCGCACGAGCTCGCGGTGGAGGCCATTCTGTCGGAGCGCCCCGATGCGATCATCGTGCAGGGCGAGTCGATCGAGCACTTCCACGCCGCCGGCCGCGACGCCGAACATCAGGCCGAGCGGATGAACGGCCTGAAGCACCTCTCGGTGGATCTCACGATGGGCCACGAGCTCGCGCCGGGCATGGCGCGGTTCCTCAACGAGCACGGGGTCACCTCGAACGATCTGAGCTTCTTCCGGGAGAAGCGCGCCGTCGGCCAGCGCTGGCTCGGCGTCGACTACTATCCCACCTGCGAGCACCGCATCTCGTCCACCGGCCGGTGCACGGTGACGCGCTCGATGGCGATGGGCTTCCGCCGCCTCGCCACGCAGTACCATCACCGGTATCAGGTGCCGATCTTCCACTGCGAGACCAATCGCGTGAGTCATCTCGCCGTGGAGTGGCTCGATGCGCAGTGGAGCGACATCGTCGCCATGCGCGCGGCGGGGATTCCGGTGACGGGATTCACGTGGTACTCGCTCACCGACCAGATCGACTGGCAGCACGCGCTGCGCGTCGAGCGCAACGATCTGCACCCGGTCGGGCTGTACGATCTGCGCCGCCGCATTCGGCCCGTCGGTGTGCGATACAAGGAGATCGTCGCGGAATGGCGCGACGTTCTGGACAGCGGCGCCGATCTTCAGCAGGCGCGCGAGCGCATGGGCTGACCGTCGCGCGCCGGCATGGCGCGTTGCGTCCGGTATCGAACGGAGGCCGGGATTCCACGTGGAGTCCCGGCCTCCGTCGCATCGTGGCGTCTCGCGAGACAAGTCGCGGGGACTGAAGTAGTTGCCCGTGCGATGCAGCCCGCGCCGAACGCGGTGCATGTCGTGTCGCTCCGCGAATCATTCGCGCACAAACGCATGACTCGGTCGAGGCACGCGGTTTGCCCCTGATAGCGCCGCGCCGAGAGCTCCGTCGCTCGATGCGCGCGGACCTTTAGCACCTCGAACTTTGCCGAGCCCGCTTGCTACGAAGCCCGCGGTAGACGCGGATGCGCCCATCATCGTCCACAGCCATCTGCGCTGGGACTTCGTCTGGCAACGCCCACAGCAGCTGCTGTCGAGGCTCGCGGCCCGGAATCACGTGCTCTTCGTCGAAGAGCCGATCCATCTCGACGACGCCGACGAGGCGCGGCTCGAGCTGTCGCAGCCGATGCCGCGCGTCCATCGCGCCGTGCCGATGCTCCCCGCCGCGCTGCGCGGCGACTACGACGCATCCATCGCCGTGATCCGTGAGCTCGTGCGCGGCCGGCTCGCCGCCGACCAGCCGCTCGGCGCGCACTTCGTTCGCCCGATCCAGTGGTTCTACACCCCGATGCCGGCGCCGGCGATGATCGGCGCCTTCGACGAGCGCGCCGTCGTGTACGACTGCATGGACGAGCTCTCGAAGTTCCGCTTCGCGCCGCGCGAGCTGGTCGACCGGGAGCGCTTTCTCATGGCGCAGGCGGACGTCGTGTTCACGGGCGGGTTCAAGCTCTGGCAGTCGAAGTCGCGCTATCACGCGAACGTCCACTTCTTCGGGTGCGGCGTCGACGTCGCGCATTTCGCCACCGCCCGCTCCGCCGACGTCGAGGTGCCCCGCGAGATCGCCACGCTCGACCGGCCGGTGATCGGCTACTACGGCGTCATCGACGAGCGCATCGACTACGATCTGTTGCGCGAGATCGCCCGCGAGCTGCCCGAGGCGGAGCTCGTGATGGTGGGCCCGGTGGTGAAGGTGGATCCCGCCGAGCTGCCGCGCGCCGAGAACATCCACTGGCTCGGCCAGCGTCAGTACAGCGAGCTGCCGCCCCACGTGAAGGGGTTCGACGTCTGCCTCATGCCGTTCGCGCTGAACGAGGCGACGGAATACATCAATCCGACCAAGACGCTCGAGTACATGGCGGCGGGGAAGCCGATCGTCTCCACCGCGATCTCGGACGTCGTGCACAACTTCACCCCCGTGGTGGCGGTGGCGCACTCCGCGCCGGAGTTCGTGGCCGCCGTGCGCGAGGCGATCGGGGCGCCGAACGCCGAGCTGCTCGCGCGTGGGCTGGAGCAGGCGCGCGCCAACTCGTGGGAGAGCATCGTGGCGCGCATGGAGCGGATCATCCGCGACGCCATGCGCACCCGCGAATCACGCACCGAGCGCCCGCTCGCCGATCGCGCGCAGCCACGGCCCCGCATCGTCGCCCGCTCCCGCGCCGCGCTCGCGGCCGCGAGCGAGGACGTCGGCGACTGAACGCACCAGGCCGTGAGGCCGGAACATCGGCCCCGACGATGACCGAGATGCCTGGACGCGCGCCGCTGCAGCTGTGGGCGGGATTCGAATGCACGCTCAACCGCGTGGGCGACGTGCAGCACGACCAGCTCGCCCTCACGGGGCACTACCACCGGCTCGACGACCTCGATCGCCTCGCGGCGCTCGGCGTGCGCACGATCCGCTACCCGATTCTCTGGGAGCGCGTGCAGGGCGGCCGGCCGTTCGGGGCGCCGTGGGAGTGGACCGACGCGCGCCTGGAGCGGCTCCGCGCGCTCGGCATCGAGCCGATCGTCGGCCTCGTGCACCACGGCAGCGGACCGCTGCACACGCACCTGCTCGACGACGGCTTCGCCGAGGGGCTCGCCGCCTTCGCGCGCACCGTCGCCGAGCGCTATCCGTGGGTGACGCGCTACACGCCGGTGAACGAGCCGCTCACGACGGCGCGCTTCAGCGCCCTGTACGGTGTCTGGTATCCGCACGCGCGCGACGACGCGCGCTTCGTGCGCGCGACGCTCCAGCAGGTGCGCGCCACCCGGCTCGCCATGACGGCGATCCGTGCCGTGCGGTCCGATGCGGCGCTCGTGCAGACGGAGGACCTCGGCCGCACGCACGCGACACCGGCGCTCCGGTATCAGGCCGACTTCGAGAACGAGCGCCGCTGGCTCACCTTCGACCTGCTGGGTGCGCGCGTGACGCGCGATCATGCGATGCATCACTACGCGCGCTGGTGCGGCGTGCGCGACGACGAGATCGCGCGCGCCGTCGGTGAGGGCTGCCCGCCGGAGGTGCTCGGGATCAACCACTACGCCACGAGCGAGCGCTTCCTCGACGAGCGGCTCGAGCGCTATCCGCCGCACACGCACGGTGGCAACCACCGGCACCGGTACGCCGACGTCGAGGCCGTGCGCGTGCTCACCGAGGGCGTCGCCGGCCCGCGCGCGCTGCTCGTGGAAGCGTGGGAGCGCTACCGCGTGCCGATCGCCGTGACCGAGGCGCATCTCGGCTGCACGCGCGAGCAGCAGGTCCGCTGGCTCGCGGAAGTGTGGGAGGCCGCGCTCGACGCACGCGCGCTCGGTGCCGACGTACGCGCCGTGACCGCGTGGGCGGCGTTGGGCACCTACGACTGGTCGTCGCTCGTCACGCGAGCCGGCGGCCACTACGAGCCCGGCCTGTTCGACGTTCGCGCGCCGGCGCCGCGGCCCACCGCGCTCGCGCACGTGGCGCGCGCCCTCGCCACCACGGGCTCCGTCGAGCATCCCGTGCTGGGGACGCCTGGCTGGTGGCGGTGCGAGGATCGCGTGCTCTACCCGGAGCACGATGCCGCGCCGGAGCTCGAGCCGGCGTCGCGCACCGGTCGCCCGATCCTCGTCACCGGCGCGGCCGGAACGCTCGGGAGCGCGTTCGCGCGCCTCTGCGCCGCGCGTGGACTCGCGCATCGCGCGCTGCCGCGCGGGGCGCTGGACGTCACCGACCGCGACGCCGTGGAGCGCGCCATCGCCGACAGCGGCGCGTGGGCGATGATCGACGCGGCCGGCTACGTGCGGGTCGACGACGCGGAACGCGACGCGGACGCCTGCCGTCGCGTGAACGCGCTCGGCGCGGAGACGCTCGCCCGCGCGTGCGCCGCGGCCGGGATTCCGCTCGTCGCCTTCTCGTCGGATCTCGTCTTCGACGGCGCCAAGGACGCGCCGTACGTGGAGTCGGATCCCGTGGCGCCGCTCGGCGTGTACGGGCGGAGCAAGGCCGAGGGCGAGGCGCGGGTGCTCGGCGCGCATCCGGCATCGCTCGTCGTGCGCACCGCGGCGTTCTTCGGGCCCTGGGACGACTGGAACTTCGTCACGCGCGCGCTCGGCGCGCTGGCGCTCGGTGTGCCCGTCGACGCGGCCGAGGATCTCGTCGTGTCGCCGACGTACGTGCCCGATCTCGTGCACGCCACGCTCGATCTGCTGATCGATGGTGAGCGTGGCATCTGGCACGTCGCGAACGCGGGGGCGGTGAGCTGGGCCGAGCTCGCGCGTGCCGCGGCGCGCGCCGCGGCGCTCGACGAATCGCTGGTCCGGGGGCGGCCGCACGCGGAGCTCGGCCTCGCCGCGCGCCGTCCGCGCAACGCGGCGCTGGCCAGCGAGCGGGGATGGATCATGCCGCCACTCGAGACGGCCCTCGCGGCCTATCTGCGCGACCGGCCGGCGCCGCGCCTGTTCGAAGACGATCTCGTGGCGTCCGGGCAGGACGCCGCGCTGGAGTGAGCGGCGGCCTCACGCACCGCGTACCACGCACCACGCACCACGCACCACGCACCACGCACCACGCACCACGCACCACGCATTCCGGAGCACATGGAGCAGATCCGCACCACGGCACGTGACGCGAGCGGCACCACCGGCGGCGACCAGCCGCGCATCGTCATCATCGGCGCGGGGCCGACGGGACTCGGTGCCGGCTATCGGCTGCGCGAGCTCGGCTACACGAACTTCCTGATGCTCGAGGCGCGCGAGAAGGTCGGCGGCCTCGCCGCGAGCGAGACGAGCCCGAACGGGTTCATCTACGACATCGGCGGTCACGTGCTCTTCTCGCACTACGAGTACTTCGATCGCCTGTTCGACAGGCTGCTCGGTGACGAGTACCAGCTCCTCCTGCGCGAGAGCTGGGTGTGGATGTGCGACCGGTTCCTGCCGTACCCGTTCCAGAACAACATCAAGTACCTGCCGAAGGACGTCGTCTACGAGTGCCTCATGGGACTCGTCGAGGCGCAGAAGCAGGAGCTCGATCTGTCGCGGTTCCGGAACTTCGAGGATCTCATCTTCGGCGTGTTCGGGAAGGGCATCGCGAAGTACTTCATGATGCCCTACAACTTCAAGGTGTGGGCGCATCCGCCGAAGCTGATGAACAAGGAGTGGATCGGCGAGCGCGTCTCGGTGGTGGACATCGCGCGTGTGCTCGGGAACGTCGTGCTCGATCGCGACGACGCCGGCTGGGGGCCGAACTCCACGTTCAAGTATCCGCGCCACGGCGGCACGGGCGGGCTGTTCGCGCGCATGCGGCCGTACGTGCAGGAGAACCTCCGGCTCTGCGCGCCCGTCGCGAGCGTCGACGTCGAGCGGAAGGAGGTCGTGCTCGAGGACGGGACGCGCGAGCGCTACGACCTCCTCCTCAATACGACGCCGATGGACCTGCTCGTGAAGACGATGCAGGGCGAGGTGCCGGACGACGTGCGCTGCCAGGCGGGCCGGCTGCGCCATTCCGGGAGCTACATCGTCGGCGTCGGGGTCGAGCAGCCCGTGCCGTCGAAGAAGTGCTGGATGTACTTCCCCGAGGAGAACGCGCCGTTCTACCGCGTGACCTATCTGTCGAACTACTCCCCCGAAGTGGTGCCGGACGCCTCGCGCTACTACTCGCTGCTCGCCGAGGTGTCGCATTCGGAGCTCAAGCCGGTGAACCGCGACACCATCGTCGAGGAGACGATCCAGGGGATGGTGAACACGCGGCTGTTGTCCGAGAGCGATCGGCGGGACATCGCCGACGCCTTTCTCATCGAGCGTGACTATACGTATCCCACGCCGAGCCTCGAGCGGGACGGTGCGTTGAAGGTACTGCATCCGTGGCTCGAGTCGCGCGACGTCTACTCGCGCGGCCGGTTCGGTGCGTGGCGCTACGAGGTCGGGAACATGGACCACTCGGTGGCGCAGGGCGTGGAGTGGGTGAATCGGATCGTCCAGGACGACCGCGAGAACGAGTTGACGTACCAGGCGAAGCGGGGATGCTAGAGGGCGGTGTGTTGGTGTGTTGGTGTGTTGGTGTGTTGGTGTGTTGGTGAGCTCGTGCCGGCATGGCTTCGGGCGGGAGGGTCGAACGGCGGAACGTGGATAGCGGCGCGGATGCACGCGGATCACGCGGATCACGCGGATCTGGTCCTGTCGGGGGTCGAGCGCCCATACCGGCTTGCCACTCCTCTCGATCTACGGTTCACGTCACTGCTTCGGGGCCGGGCGTCGAGTCACACGAGCCGGCGGATCGCTCCCGTGCGCTGATCACCAGGGCGCGCACGCCGATTGCGGCGTGCGCGCGTGTGCGACTCCGCTCCCTGCTCATCGACGACTCGCCGCTCGCGCGCAGTCACCTCTGGCCGCGCTGGCTCTTTCTGCGCGCGCTCGGCCTCATCTTTCTCTCGGCGTTCTACTCGTTCGTCTTCCAGATCCATGGGCTGATCGGCGAGCGCGGGATCCTGCCCGCGGGCCCGTATCTGGAGCAGGTGCGAACGGCCGTCGGCGCGTGGCGCGGCCTGTGGTACGCCCCGACGCTGCTCTGGCTCGACGCGTCCGACGCGGCGCTCACCCCGCTCGTGCTCACGGGCCTGATCGCCGCGGTGTTCCTCACCCTGAACCTGTGGCCGCGCGCGTCGGTCGCCGCGTGCACCCTGCTCTTCCTGTCGTGCGTCGCCGCGCTGCAGGACTTCTCGAGCTATCAATCGGATGGGATGCTGCTCGAGGCGGGATTCCTCTCGATCTTCCTCGCGCCGCGCGGCCTGCGCCCGGGGCTCGCGCCATCCGCCCCGCCGTCGCGCCTCGCGCGGCTGATGCTCGTGTGGGAGTGGTTCCGGATCTACTTCGAGTCCGGCGTCGTGAAGCTCGCGAGCGGCGACCCGCACTGGCGCGACCTCACGGCAATGGACGAGTACTACCAGAACGGGCCCCTGCCCACGTGGATCGGCTGGTACGTGCAGCACCTGCCGCACTGGTACCATGCCGGCACGGCGCTCCTCACGCTCGTCGTCGAGCTGGGGCTGGTCTGGCTGATCTTCCTGCCGCGCCCCTTCCGGCTCGCCTGCGCCGCCGTCGTGACGGCGCTCCAGATCGGGATCATCGCCACGGCGAACTACGCCTTCCTCAACTACCTCGTGCTGGTGCTCGGTGCGCTCCTGCTCGACGACGCGCTGCTCGTGCGACTCGGCCTGCGCGCACCCCCGGGCGCGGCACCGCACGTGGCGCCGACGCGACGTGCACGCGCACGACGGTGGGCGGAAGTGGCAGTGCTCGGAGTGCTCTTCTACACGACGCTCGTCGCGTTCGCCGGCGAGGCGTCGGCGTCGCCGCTCGCGCTGCCCGCGCGCGTGCTCGCTCCGTTCCGGATCGCGAACGCGTATGGGTTGTTCGCCGTGATGACCGAGGCGCGCTACGAGATCGAGTTCCAGGGGAGCCGCGACGGGAAGACCTGGGTGTCCTACCCGTTCCGGTACAAGCCGCAGGACCCCTACGAGCGGCCCGGGATCTACGCACCGTACCAACCGCGCTTCGAGTGGAACCTCTGGTTCGCGTCGCTCGGTCCGTGGCAGCAGTCGAGCTGGGTGGTGCTCGCGCAGGAGCGGCTGCTCGACGGGAGCCCCAGCGTGCTCTCGTTGTTCCGCCGCGACCCGTTCGGCGGGAGACCTCCAGCGCTCGTGCGCACGGTGCTCTGGCGCTACTGGTTCACCGATCTCGCGACGAAGCGTCGCACCGGCGCATGGTGGCGGCGCGAGCAGCTCGGCATGTTCAGCGGCGTCGTGGGCACGCGCTGACCGATGCTGGCTGTCGGATCGCACGCGCACGCATCAAGAACGACATCTCATGCGGATCTGGCGGAGCGAGCGGATCATTCGGATTGCTCCGTGTGGCGCGAGAGCGCGTCGATGCAGACCCAAGAGCGAAGGCTTCTTGTGGTCTCGGCGGACGGTCTCTCACGCCAGGAGGCACGATCCGCCTGTTCCGCTCGATCCGTGCGGAGCTTCTTGTGCTTGATCCTCGACTGGCCGCCGCGAACCACCGCCTCACAATTACAGGAGAGACACCTGACGTCATGAGATCTCTCACGATCTGGCTCGCGACACTCGCGTGCGCACTGATCGCCGGCTGTGCCACGAACGCCGTGGGGACGCCCAGCGCCACGGGTAACGTGGCCGCGCCAGCCGACAAGGTGGTGATCGCCTACGTCTTCGTCGGCGATCGTGTGATCGACCCGCGGAGCGTTCCCGCCGAGAAGCTCACGCACATCAACTACGCGTTCGCCAACATCGCGAATGGGCGGATGGTCGAAGGGTTCGCTCACGACGCGGAGAACTACGCCGCGTTGGCGTCGCTGAGGGCGCGCAACCCGAGGTTGAAGGTGCTCGTCTCGGTCGGCGGCTGGACCTGGTCGGACGGCTTCTCCGACGCCGCGCTCACGCCTGAATCGCGTCGCACCTTCGCCGAGAGCGCGGTCGCGTTCGTGAAGCAGCACGACCTCGACGGGCTCGACGTCGACTGGGAGTTCCCGGGCCAGAAGGGGCTCGACAACGTCCATCGGCCGGAGGACCGCGAGAACTATACGGCCCTGCTCGCCGACCTGCGCTCGGCGCTCGACGTCGCCGGCCGCGCCGCCGGACGACGGTACGTGCTCACGAGCGCGACGCAGGCGGCCGACGAATGGCTCGCCCACACCGAGATGGGCAAGGCGCAGGCGCCGCTCGACTACGTGAACCTGATGGCGTACGACATGGTCGAGGAGTCGTCGGACACGATCACGGGCCACCACGCGCCGCTGTTCACGAATCCCGCCGATCCGAAGCGGTCGTCCGCCGCGACGATGATCGACCACTACGTCGCCGCCGGCGTCCCCGCCGCGAAGCTCGTGCTCGGCGTGCCGTTCTATGGGCACGCCTGGGGCCACGTGCCGGCGGCGGAGCACGGCCTCTATCAGCCGGGGCGCCGGCCGGACACGCGAATCCGCGCGTCGTACGGCGGGATCAGGGACTCGCTCGAGAACCGGAACGGCTTCGTGCGCTACTGGGACGTCCGCGCCGCCGCGCCGTTCCTCTACAACGCCGAGCGCGAGATCTTCATCTCGTACGAGGATACCCAATCGATCCGCGCGAAAGCTCGCTACGTGGTCGATCACGGACTCGCCGGCATGATGTTCTGGGAGCTGGGCGGCGATCCGAGGCAGGAGCTGGTGGATGCGATGGACGAAGGGATGGCACGGTGAGACGGTGTGTGAGTGTGTGAGTGTGTGAGTGTGTGAGTGTGTGAGTGTGTGAGTGTGTGAGTGTGTGAGTGTGTGAGTGTGTGAGTGTGTGTGGGCACCGGTGCGCGCTGTGTCAGAGGGGGCCGGCGTCGCGTACCGATATGGTTACCGTCGAAGCCACCGTTCCAGCGCCGCCATGACGTGCGCCTGTTCCTCGTCGGTCAGCGCCGCGCCGCGCGCGATGCCGTGCCATTTCTCGAGGCATCCTCGGCAGCAGGTCCCGGTGGCGTGCTGCGCGACGAACACGGGATGGCCGCGATACGGCGTCTGCTTGCCATCGTGTGGCGGTGAAGCGGGCGCGAGTCGGCGCGCGATGATCTCCTCCGCCTGCCGCATCACCTCGTCGATCCCGCGAGAACGCAGGTAGTCTCGCTCACGCGGCCCGAGACGGAACCGTCGCCGGAACGCCGAACCCTCGAGCGCGGGAAACACCTCTTCGAGCGATCTCACGCACGCACCGACACACCAACACACCAACACACTAACGCACCGCCTTCCCCACCATCCACCGATACAACCACCACACCACCCCGACGAACCCGAGCACGCCGAGCCACGGCGCGGGGGCAAAGGTGTCGGGCACGACGCCGATCGGCGCGTCCGTCGAAAGGGCGACGATCAGTCCGGCATTGATCACTCCCCACAGGCTCTCCCCGACGATCAGTCCCGAGGCGACCAGCGTGCCGAGCCGGTCGGCGCGCTCCGGGTCGGGGGTCGAGCGAATGCGGCGCTGATACCAGGCGGAGATGACCGAGCCGACGATCACCGCGAACGTCGCCGACATCGGGAGGTAGATCCCGAGACCGACGGCGAGCGGCGGTATGCGCAGCTTGTGCAGCACGCCCATGAGCGTGTCGAGCAGGATCAGCCCGACGCCTACCAGGGCGCCGATGCCGATCATGCGCCAATCGAGATTGTGGCCGACCACTCCCTCCGCGAGCGCCGAGATGAGCGTCGCCTGCGGCGCGGGGAGAGGATTCGGCGACACGACGCCGACGTTCGCCGCGCCGGCGAAGCCGTACGCCTTCGCCAGCAGGTTGAGCACGGGCGGGATCACCGCGGCGCCGGCACCCACGCCGAAGATGAGCGCGATCTGCTGCCGCATCGGCGACGCGCCGACGAGCTGTCCGGTCTTGAGGTCCTGCAGGTTGTCGTTCGAGATCGTCGCGCAGGCGAACACGATCGCCGTCACGAAGAGCGCGAACGCGACGAGCGCCGACCGGTTGGCCGGCGTCGGCGGGACGGCGAGGACGAGCACCGACGCGCACAACACGATCGAGAGGATCCCCACGCCGGAGATCGGGCTGTTCGACGCGCCGATCAGCCCCGCCATGTAGCCGCACACGCCGGCGATGAGAAAGCCGCCGAGCAGCACGAACGGCACCGCGATCGACGTGAGCAGTCCGGCGCTCGTCGAGAGCACCGTCGCGCGCGCGAAGTTGAAGGCGAGCCAGCCGGCGACGATCAGGCACGCCGCGGTGAGCGCGAGAATCCACGGCGGCGAGATGTCGCGATCGAGGTCGTCCGTCCTGTCCGTCTTCCGGGCGGCGAGCGTCTGCACGAGGCCGAGGAGGACCGGACGGCCGAGCCGCAGGAGCGAGTAGATCGCCGCCACGCCGATCGCGCCGGCGCCGATGAACCGCACCTGCGTGCGCCAGATCTCCGCCGTGTGGGCGGCGAGCGTCACTCCGGCCGCCGCCGGCTGCATCGACGTCAGGATCGGCACCGAGATCCCCCACGAGATCACGAGGCCGAGGAGCATCGCCATGCCGACCGAGAGCCCGACGAGATGACCGACCCCGAGCAGCGCGAGCGAGAAGGCGACGTCGTATCCCGACGAGGCCGCCCCGCCGAGCCGGAAGTAGCCCGTCACGGTACCGGCGAGCACGCGCGTCGCCGTGACGATCGCGAGCCCCGCCGAGGCCACCGAGCCGAGGATGACCGCGACGAGCCCTTCGCGCGCCTCGCCCGATTCGTCGGAGGTCTCCCCTCGCGTGCCGGCACCCACGCGCAACACCTCGGCCGCCGCCACGCCTTCGGGGTACGGCAGGTCCGACGTCGTGACGAGCGCGCGGCGGAGCGGAATGGTGAACAGCACGCCGAGCACGCCGCCGCTCACGCAGATGAGGAACGATTCCCAGAACGGGAATCCCGTCCACCACCCGACGATCACGAGCCCCGGGAGCACGAAGATGATCGCCGACAGCGTGCCCGCCGCCGACGCGACGGTCTGGACGATGTTGTTCTCGAGGATCGACGAGTCCTTCACGGCGCTCAGGATCGCCATCGAGATCACCGCCGCGGGAATCGACGACGCGAAGGTGAGCCCGACCTTGAGGCCGAGGTAGACGTTGGCCGCGGTGAAGACGGTCGTGATGAGGGCGCCGAGGAGCAGCGCGCGCAGCGTGAGCTCGTTGGGCTTCATCGGGTGAATCTCGCGCGACGGCGCGAGCCCGGATAGCCCTCAGCCGCGGGGCGTCGTGCGCTCGGCGTGAAAGTGGTGCAGCACCCGATGAAACACCGGCGCGAGCAGGATGCCCGTCACGGCGACGAACACCAGGCCCGCGTACAACGCGAACACGGTGGCGAACAGCTTGCCCGCGGTCCCGCCGGTCGAGCCCACGGGCCCCATGCCGCCGAGCAGCATCGCGGCGTTGAGCAGCGCATCGATCGGTGCGAGATGCGCGAAGGCCATGTAGCCCAGCGTGCCGATGAGGAGCGAGACACCGACGATGAGCGCGGCGAAGCCGCCGTGCCGGACGAGCCGTCGCACGAACTGGCGACGGGTGAGCATCGGTTCGTGGCGGTGCTCGTACAGCAGGAATCCCGACGGGCTCATGGCCAGACCGTCGCCGTCGGCGCCGGGTTCGCCCAGTGATCGCCGTATGCGCCGGCAAAGCGGTAGGTACCGGGCGTGATGTCGTAGCGGGTCGATTTGCTCGTGCTCACCATGAAATCGAACGCGAATCGCTTCGTCTCGCGTGGCGCGAAGCGTGTCACCTCGGGCGTCTGCGCCCGAACGTTGTACGTCGATGTGACCCAATCGCTGTCGAGACGGTATTCGAAGCTCACGCTCGGTCCCGCGTCACTCGATCGGGGCAGCGTGATGGCGAGTACCTGGTCGGTCGGATTGCGCACGGCCACCCACATGATGAAGTGCCCACCGATCTGTGAGGGATCATCGCGCTCCGGCTCGAGCGTGACGTTCACCTCGAGCACGGACGGATCCGCCGGTACCGCGGCGGGATCAGGGGGTGGTGCCGGTCCCGCTTCCTCGAGACACGGTCCGATGCACACCACCACGCCACCGCACTTCGCGATGAACGCGTCGCGCGGGTGATCGCCGCCCCGCAGCAGCGCGTGGAGCATCTCGTGGCGCACGAGGTCTCCCGCGAACTGCGTGTTTCCCGCGAGCACGATACGGTCCTGCTTCAGCTCCCACGTCCCCTGCACCGGGCTCCCGTCAGGCCCGGGGATGCTCGCCGCGCCCGGCACGACGTACCACGTGATGGCGTCGTAGTCACCGGTGAGCCCGGAGCACTGCTCGGTGAGCGCCCACCACCGCCGGAACACCTCCGGCGGCGTGAACCGCTGCGACCCCGAGGGGAGCGGCGCCGTGGTCGCGTCGGCACACGATCCGAGCGCCGCTGCGAGCACGCAGAGCGCACCCGCGACGACGGCCCGCGAGAAAAATCGAAGCATGGCGCGCGGCATCGTGGAGACTATATCGCCCGGCGTCCGCTCGGCCAGCGGCCCCGCCCCCGTGTCATTCCGCTCGAGGCCCGAAGTCGATGTCATTCCGAGCGAAGGGCCGAAGGCCCGACGTCGAGGAATCGCGCTCGTCCCGATAGAGAGGCGTGTCTTTCCGAGCGCCTCCCGCGCATATTCGCCGCGCGCCCCACCGGCCGCCTCGACTCGCTCATTCTCCTCGCCGTCCCTCGCATGCTCGCTCTCCTCGTCCGCCTCGTCGCATCCGCCGTCGGCCTGGTCGTGGCCGCCCTGGGCGCGTCGCCCGCATCGTCGCACGTTGCCGCGCGCCCGACGCTCGACTCCCTCGACCTCGCCGAGGGCCTCGGGGCCACACTCGTCGCCGAGGCGCCCGCGATCACCAACCCGACGGACATCGACGTCGACGCGCGGGGACGCATCTGGCTCCTCGAGGGCTACAACTACCGGAAGTTCAAGCCGCACCCGCTCCGCGCGGAAGGCGACCGCATCGTCATCCTCGAGGATACCACGGGCGACGGCGTCTCCGACGTGACGAAGGTGTTCTATCAGGGCACCGACGTCGACGCCGCGATGGGGATCGCGGTGCTCGGCAACAAGGTCATCGTCTCCGCGTACACGAAGATCTTCGTCTTCACCGACGACGACGGCGACGACAGGCCGGACCGCAAGGAGGTGCTGTTCACCGCGATCGGGAAGGACCACGATCACTCGACGCACGCCTTCGTGTTCGGCCCCGACGGCCGGCTCTACTTCAACGGCGGCAACGAGACGGGCGCGATCATGGATTCGGCCGGACGCGTGCTCGTCGACCGCGCCGGCAACCGCGTCGAGCAGAAGCGTGCACCGTATCAGGAAGGGATGGCGTTCCGCGTCGAGCCCGACGGCTCGAACATCGAGGTGCTCGGCTACGACTTCCGCAACCCGTACGAGCTCGCCGTCGACGCCTTCGGCACCGTGTGGCAGAGCGACAACGACGACGACGGCAACCGCTCCACGCGGCTCAACTACGTCATGGAAGGGGGCAGCTTCGGCTACCGCGACGAGATGACGGGCGCGGGCTGGCGGCAGCGGCGCACCGGGATGAGCGCCGAGATCCCGCGCCAGCACTGGCACTCCGACGATCCCGGCTCCGTGCCCAACGTCCGCATCAACGGCGCGGGCGCGCCCTCCGGGATCGCGATGTACGATGGCACCCTGTTGCCACGGCGCTATTGGGGCACCCTCGTCCACGCCGATCCGGGGCAGAACGAGGTGCGCGCGTATCCCGTGCATCCGTCCGGAGCGGGCTACACGGCCGACCTGCTGCCGATCGTCGGCTCGCAGAAAGACCGGATGTTCCGTCCGGTCGACGTCGCCGTCGCGCCCGACGGCTCGCTCATCGTCGCCGACTGGTACGACGCGGGCGTGGGCGGCCACAACATGTCCGACCAGACGCAGGGGCGCATCATCCGCATCGCGCCGCCCGGCACGCGCTACACCGTGCCCGCGCTCGACCTCACGACGGCGGCGGGCGCGGCGCGCGCGCTCGCGAGCCCGAACCATGCCACACGCTACCTCGCCTATCGGAAGCTTCGCGCGCTCGGCCGCGCCGCGGAGCCGGCGCTCGCGGCGATGTACCGCGGCGCCGACGCGCGCGACCGTGCGCGCGCCCTCTGGCTTCTCGCGCAGCTCCCCGGGCGCGGTGCGCGCTGGCTCGATCGCGCCTCGCGCGACGCCGACGCGAACATCCGCATCGTCGCGCTCCGCGCCACGCGGCGCGTCGGCGCCGACGTCGTCCCGATCTCGGCGCGGCTCGTGCGCGATCCGGCGCCCGAGGTGCGCCGCGAGGTCGCGCTCGCGCTGCGGCACAGCGCGAGCCCGCGCGCCGCGATGCTGTGGGCCGATCTCGCCGCGCAGCACGACGGGCGCGACCGCTGGTATCTCGAGGCGCTCGGCATCTCCGCCGACCGCCAGTGGGACCGCTACTTCGGCGCCTGGCTCGATCGCGTCGGCGACGGATGGAACACGCCCGCGGGACGCGACATCGTCTGGCGTGCACGCAGCCCGCGCGCCGCGCCGCTCCTCGCGCGACTCGCCAGCGACGCGTCCGTGCCGATCGCCGAGCGGCTGCGCTACTTCCGCGCCTTCGACTTCCACGATCCCGCGACGCGCCAGCAGTATCTGCTCGCCATCCTCGGCTCGCCGGCGGGACAGTCGGACACCGTCGCGTCGATCGTGCTGAGTCAGCTCGACGCGAAGGCCGCCGCGGCGAACGGCGACGTGCAGACGGCGCTGCGGCGCGTGCTGCCCTCGGTACGCGGGACGACGCGGTACGTCGATCTCGTGGAGCGCTACGACGTGCGCTCCGAGCTCGACGAGCTCGTGCGCCTCGCGCTGCGCGCGCCGAGCGAGACCGCCGGCGCCGAAGCGGCTCGCCTCGCGCTCGCGTGGGGCGGCGCGCCGCGGTTCGCCGCGATCGTTCGTGGCGACGACGAACCCGCCGCGCACCGCGCGATGTCGGTGCTCGGCAGGAACTTCTCGCCGGCGGTCGACACGATCCTGAGCGGCGTGCTGCTCGACTCGACCCGCGCGATCGCGCTTCGGCGCGGCGCGGTGCAAGCGATGGGGAGCGGCTACGGCGGCTGGATGCGGCTCATCGCGCTCGCGCGCACGCACGCGCTTCCGAAAGCGCTCGAGCCCGCGGCCGCGGCGGCGTTGTTCGCCGCATGGCCGGAGATCCGCGACTCGGCGGCGAAGTATCTCGCCCCGCCGCCGGCCACGACGCTCGACGGCAAGACACTTCCTCCGCTCGCCCAGCTCGCCGCGCTGCAGGGCGACGCCGCGGCGGGCCGCGCCGTCTTCCAGCGCACCTGCACCTCGTGCCACGCGGTGGGCGGCACGGGCACCGACTTCGGCCCCCCGCTCACCGAGATCGGCGACAAGCTGCCGAAGAGCGCGCTCTATCTCGCCATCCTCGACCCGAGCGCGGGGATCGGCTTCGGCTACGAGGGCTGGACCGTCCGCACCACCGACGGCCAGCAGCTCGTCGGGTTGATCTCGAGCGAGACGGACGACGAGCTGGTGATGAAGCTGATCGGCGGCGTCCAGCGCCGCGTGCCGAAGCGCACCGTCGCCGAGCGGAAGCGGCTCGACAGCTCGCTCATGCCACCGGGGCTCCAGGGCACGATGTCGCAGGCCGATCTCGTGAACCTCGTCGAGTATCTCTCGACGCTGCAGCATCCGAGATGACGAGCGTGAGGATCGCGCGGCTCGCCGCCTTCGCCGCGGTCGCGCTGGGCATTACACTGCGACCGACGATGTCATCCGCCCAATCGCCCGCGCGCGCCGGCATCAACTACGACGAGAGCCGCGTCGCGCCGTACACGCTCCCCGATCCGCTCGTGCGCGCGGATGGGCGCCCCGTGCGCTCGGCCGACGAATGGCGCCGCGAGCGACGGCCCGAGCTGCTCGCGCTGTTCGAGCGCGAGGTGTACGGCAAGGTGCCGCCCGCGCCGGCCGGCATGTGGCACGAGGTGCGCTCGGCGGACGCGCACGCGCTCGGCGGCATCGCGACGCGCAAGGAGGTGCGCGTGCACTTCGACCGCGGGCAGGACGAGCCCTACATGGACCTCCTGCTCTGGGTGCCGAACGCTCGGCGCGCGCCGGCACCCGCCTTTCTCTCGCTGTCGTACGGCAATCACACGATCACGACGGACACCGCGGTGAGCGTGTCGGCGCACTTCCTGCGCGATCATCCGATCCCCGATTCGGCGCACGGGCAGGTGCGGCGCGGCGAATGGGCCGACCGCTGGCCGATCGCGACGATCGTCGGGCGCGGCTACGCCCTCGCCAC
>Ga0310810_10003012_pt1 | contig 18292 bp, 19 predicted proteins | sample NCmetagenome_FD_207641 | JGI IMG/M metagenome (GOLD analysis project Ga0310810, IMG submission 207641) | Soil microbial communities from experimental microcosm in Duke University, North Carolina, United States - NC | ecosystem: Engineered > Artificial ecosystem > Soil microcosm > Unclassified ...
TGACGTAAGTCTGGATATGCCTAGTGATCTTGGAAGGCTTTCACGAGAACTAGAACTCACCATTTTTCGTGTCGTGCAAGAAAGTCTTACGAACATCCATCGCCACTCCGGGAGTCAAACTGCTGCCATTCGGATAACTCGCGAGGATGGTCGTCTATCTCTTCAGATCAGAGACACAGGTCGGGGAATGTCCCAGAAAAAGGTAATGGCCCTTACCGGAGCGAGCAGCGGCGTTGGGCTTCGCGGAATGAGGGAACGGCTTGCACAAGTAGGCGGTGATCTGACGTTGCAGTCGGATGGTAATGGAACGCTTGTGACGGCTATTCTTCCTCTCGATAATCGACGCGCAACACTAAGCCTGAACCTTTGACCGATTCGTCACGCCCTACCCTCTCTCAGGTGCCCTGCCGCATTCCGGTCACTAACGCAATTTCAGCGCCGTGCTCCTGCCAGTCCCACCTCTTTGTATGATGAGCCGCTACAAGAAGTACCTTCACGATAACCAACCTTCGGAGAGGAATGTCATCCAACGTGCTGGACATTACTGAATAGTTCCGCTGACATCAACGAGAACGGCTGGAAGGCATGCATTGGCGGTCAGAATCCTCATTGTCGATGACAGCCCGGCCGTGCGGCGAGCGCTCCGTGCCTGCATCGAGGAGAAGCAGGGATGGCAAGTTTGCGCTGAGGCCGACAATGGCGCGAGCGCAATTCAATTATTTCGCGAGCTTAGGCCAGATGCTGTGGTAATGGACTTCTCAATGCCAGTTATGAATGGGCTTGAAGCTGCGCGTGAGATTTCGCGCATCGACCCCACTGTACCCCTTCTGATGTGCACCATGTTTAGATCGGAGCAACTTGTGACAGCGGTTCGTAAAGTAGGTGTGAAGCAAGTACTTTCCAAGTCGGAAGGGCTCGGAAGCAATCTTGTGAGTGCGATTGAAGGCTTACTTCACAACTAATTCTTGTTCCCGCTTTCCACACCGCTGCGTATGGCTTCGCTTCCCCTTTAACATTGCTAGATCATATAGCGAGCGCATGACGCTTCCGGAGCGAGTTCTCCGCTGATCTGGCGGACATCGGTGCCCCTAGTCCTTTGGTAATCAGCAATAACCCCGATTGTGCGTTCCTGCACGTTGTCTCAGCATATCTAAAAGCACGACTCGTTTTCTAAATCCCCCCGAGGAGTGATCGATGTTTTTTCAACTACTGTTCGCAGAACGCATAGCTGGTTTGCCGTTACTCCAATTTGATGTGTTGGTTCTCACTGCACTGGCTCTCTTCAATCGCGCAACCAACTGTGACGACACAGTTTGGGATGTGTCCAATCGGGTTTGTGACCGTTACCTTCCGGAACTGAAGAAAGCTTGAGTTTTTTTGGTTGACACCGCATGACGAGAATTTTGATCGTGGACGATAACCCACACGTTAGAAACGCTCTTCGCGTTTGCCTTCAAATGAATCAGGGCCATGAAGTATGTGGTGAGGCTGAAAACGGGCACGATGGGATGGAACTCGCGAAACGATTGAAGCCCGACATCGTATTGCTCGACTACGCGATGCCAAATATGAATGGCTTGGAAGCGGCTCGACTCATCTCGGCTTCCATGCCGCAATGTGGAATGATCTTATTCACCATGTTTGCGTCAGACGAGCTTTGCACGTTGGCGCAAGCGGCTGGCGTCCGTGCCGTCGTTTCCAAAGACGTGGGCGGCGTCCACGCCCTCGTTGAAGCTATCGAAAGAATCACCCGTGGAGCGGCATGAGTACTGCCGAGGCCCCTCTGAAAACTCCCTGCGGAGGGGTGAGGCGTACACCAGAGATCGAGCAACCACTAGCGCGGAGTTACTGACTCCTAACACTTGGCTATCCACATGGCTGTCGCTGAAGTCGAGGAGCGTGTACCCGCTAATATACGTGCAGAGCAAATCCCGAGTAGCGGAAAGTTATGTGCGACTCCGAACAGCTAATTGAACCTCAACGAATTGACGTTCGCGAGCTTTTTTTTGCATCCTACCAGTGTGCCGAGACCAACTCTCCTTGTTGCCGAACCAGAGCCAAGCCAAGCATTATCTGTGCGGAAGCTTGTGCTCGAAACAGCGAAGTTTAACGTCCTGACAGCGCACTCCACCCGCGAAGCCCTTGATCTTTTCCACTTGTTCCCGAATATCTCGATGGCGATCCTCGTGGGTGATGATGGAATTGACTGCGACGCAGTTGCAGGACATCTTAAGAACACCATTGACAAAATACCAGTCGTCTTCCTGAGTGCTCGAATCGGTGGACTGTGCAACTACGCCGATCACAATCTTCTGACTGGAGAGCCAGAGAATCTGGTCAATCTCGTGCGGTCACTAGTAGGCGATCCGCGCCAGCAGGACACACCTTCTCCATCTTGAACACACCGCCGCAATGAACACCCGTGAGAGCAAAGTCCATGAGCTTTCACTCGCATATAAACGCCGGACGCACCAATGGTGAAACTTCTTGGTTCGCGGTCGTCGAACTTAAAATCATCGCGACTCGATGCGGTTTGTGGGCGTTTTTGGGCTATTTCAAAAAGGTATTCGATAATCTCCCCATAGTCATCGACGAAAAGCGCTGTAAGTTGTTGAGATGACGGACAAGGTATTTTGCGCCGTTGCGCTGGCCATAATACTGAACCTTTTGTGCCTTAGTACCCTATTCATCTCAAGCTTTTGGAAAGGTTTTGGGCGGTGGCGTTTTGAAGATAGGATATGCCCGGATTAACACACTCTTAGGCACCCCGTCCTGACGCGCTGGGTGGCGAATGCCGTGGAGGACCATCCCATACCTCGCTTATTTGTCCGCCTTTCTGCTCCCCGACTACGGCCTCCTTGCAGTATGCAGTAACCTTGGTGAGCACGTTCTAGCGTTAATGAGGAGGCGAGTGACGAATGCCAAGAGAAGCCAAGCTTTTTTTGTCCAGTTCCGGTTCTGCCGTACGCGGATTCTTTAAGTTCCGGGCAAATATTCCACCTCGATGGATTGGAAATGCGCGGAAGTCACGCAAGCGAATCGAGCCGGAGATCGTTCAAGCATTGCGCTCGGTCAAGAGGATTCAGCGAAATCGTCCCCGAGCGCAAGTCGCGCTCAGAAATGCCACCAAGCAAGTCAAAGCGGTGCTGAGGCGCTGGGAGACAGCCTATAACAAAGAAAACTTTTATCGAGGAATACGTATCCTCCTCGAACTTCAGCGGAATGGCTCTTCGGCGTTGTGACGCCCTCGATCATTTCAGGTGCTTGTTGACCGCCTTCGTCATTTGAAACATATCCAATTTCTTGCTGCCGAAGATTGGCTGTAATTTTTCATCGGCTAGGATTTCACGCTTGTTCTTTGGGTTCTGGAGTTTGTTCTTTTTGATGTGCGCCCAAATTTTCTTCGTGACCTCACTGCGAGGAAGCGGTTGTGAACCGACAATGTTCGCAAGGTGTTCTGAAGGCTGCATGGGCTTCATAAACGCGCTATTTGTCTTCTTCTTTGCTTTACTTGCTGCTTTTGCCATTTATCTCTCCCGCTTGAAGATCTGTTTCACTGTCGAATTGTAGCGGAATCAGGCGCGATGTGCGTCAGATCGAAAGGGAAAGGTATGGCGCTGAGCCCAGACGTTCACCTTGATCCTGCTCTGAATTTCGTCCATGCTTTTCGAAGGAGGTAAGAATATGCCTTACAACACGGAACTGGTGAGACTCCAGCCCGATATCATCGTGAACATCAGGAACATTGCTTACATCGAACTCACGGGTAAGGGAGGAGCCGACATTCATTTCGTCAGCAAAGTCAAGCCCTTACACCTCAATGCCAATGAAGCCGAAGCACTCCGTGAGTATGTCTCAGGTAATCAAGTGATGGACATTAGTAAAGCGGCGTAACAGTCAGGAGTTCCCAATCGCAGCGCGAGAAACGGGTTTGTCCTCCTGACCCCTCCATCGTCGCTTTTGATGTGTCTTCGAATTGAGGCTTACCTAGGGAATCGAGGCAAACAATCTCGCCGTCCAGCACGCAACGGCGGCCCTTCAGGTCACGAGCGAGTCCTTCGCATAAGTCCGGAAAGGACTTGAACGTGTTCCCGTTACCGCGCCACCAGCCGCACGCGGTCTTCATCTGAATAGAGCAGCGCCCGGAATCCATCCCACTTCACCTCAAAAACTCAGTCGGGGTGCGAGAAAGGGGCACGGGCGCGGCACAGCGGTATTGGCTGGAAACGCGGGAGAGGCACTGAAGCCAGCGTACTAGAACGATGGAGGTTGCTATCGACGCGCGGAGCCAGTCCTTCCTGTGACAGCGGGAATCAGCGCAAAAATCACAAGCATGGTGTAGTATGCGGTTCCCGAAACCGGGTCGCGTGTCGCCAGATATTGGCGGATGCCGATTCCCCGCAGCCAAAGCACCAATCCGAACTCCGCAGCCAACATGAGCATGAGTGCGATACAACCCATCGCGAGTCGGGCCGCACGACTCGAAGCCGGGAGAGTTCGGACAGTTAGCCGCGCAGCGAAGACACTCACGATGAACATGATTGGGAGTTCCAGCAGTTCGGCCTTCCGCGTTCCAACTCCGGGAACAATCCACAGAGTCCGAATGATGCCCAGCAGGAAACCCACACCGAAGACGATCGCAAAATAGAGAAAGGCGGCTTTCAAGATTCGCATCACAATTGTTCTAAGCTCTGCGCCTAAGTTCTCGCTCACGCAGCCAAGTGAAGATGACGGGAGTGACGATTAGAACGTGCAACAAGGAACTGACCATTCCACCCAACACGGGAGTGGCGAGCGGTTTCATCACTTCTGCTCCGGTTCGGGATGACCACATAATCGGGAGCAGTCCCGCAACGATGGTGGAGACGGTCATAACTTTTGGTCGTAGTCTGAGCAGTGCGCCCTCGATGACCGCCTCGTGCAAGCCGCGAATAGTCAATGTGCCTTCGGTAGCTTTCTTGCGAGCGACTGCTTCCTCAAGGTAGATAACCATGACAACACCCGTCTGAACTGCCGTTCCGAATAGGGCAATGAACCCCACCCAGACCGCGACCGAGAAGTTGTAGCCCAGCATCTTCAAAAGAAACACACCCCCGCTCAACGCGAATGGCACTGCCAGAATGACGTGGGAAGCTTCCCTGAATGAGTTGTAAGTCTTGTAGAGCAATAGGAATATGATGAGGAAAACGATTGGAATCACCACTTGGAGCCGTTTTCGCGCACTGATTTCATTCTCGTATTGACCACTCCACTCGACGTAGTAACCGGGCGGCATTTTGACTTCGCGAGCTATAGCCCGTTGTGCGTCTGCAACGAAGCCGCCCACATCTCGTCCGCGTACATTCATGAGTACGGTTCCCCGAAGGAGCCCGTTTTCGCTTGAAATCATCGTCGGGCCTACGATCACCCTGATATCGGCCACTTCGCGCAAAGGAATTTGGGCTCCGTTCGATGCCGTGACGAGCACATTCCCAAGCGTCTCAGGGTCTTCGCGAAAATCGCGAGCATAACGAACCCTCACGGGCAATCTCTGCCGACCGTCAATAACGGTCGTCAGATTCTTTCCGCCAATAGCAGTCTCTACGATGTCCTCAACATCACCGACGCTGATGCCATAGCGAGCGGCGGCTTCTCGGTTCGTTTTAATTTCGAGGTAAGGTGCCCCGGTGATTCGCTCCGCGTAGAGGTCTACGGCTCCCGGCACATGATGCAGAAGCCGTTGAATCTCTATTGACTTTTGCTCTATGCCTGCGAGGCTGCTACCAAAAACCTTGACGCCTACTTGAGTACGGATTCCGGTCGAAAGCATGTCGATTCGGTTTCGAATCGGCTGCGTCCAGATGTTAGTGACCCCCGGAATCCGCAGCTTCTCGTCGAGACGCTGAAGAATGGCTTCTTTAGTTATTCCCGCAGGCCACTGGCTCTTTGGCTTAAATACAATCACGGTCTCGGTCATGTTCACTGGGGCGGGGTCGGTTGCGCTTTCTGCCCGTCCCACTTTTCCGACTACACTTTGAACCAGTGGGTCTTGAGCGATGACGCTGTCCTGCCAGCGTAGAATCTCCCCCGCCTTCGTCAGCGATATGCTTGGGTCGGTGATCGGCATGAAGAGCGCTGTTTCTTCGTTTAAAGGTGGCATGAACTCTGAGCCAATGGTTGTCGCCAGCAGCACCGTGCCAATGAAGATGACTATCGCAGAGCACAGAGTCACAATTCGATGTCGCAGCGCCCAATTCAGCGTCGGCCTATAGAGCCCACGCAACCCCCGCATCAGCGGATTGTCTTCTTCGCGGTGTAGCTTGCCACGGATCAGGAACGTGCATAGCACAGGCACCAAGGTGACTGCGATTAGAGTCGAACCAACCATCGCAAACGTTTTGGTGAATGCCAATGGATGAAAGAGTTTTCCCTCCATACCCGTCAGGGCGAAGACGGGTACAAACGCCAGAATGATGATAGCCATCGCGAAGAAGATCGGACGGCCTACCATCTTCGCTGCTTCCAACGTGATCTGGTGAATCGCCGATCTGTATTCGCCATGCGCTTCGTAGTGTTGCTCGGCTTTTCGGAGGACGTTTTCGGTCATCACGATGCCCGCGTCCACCAGAACGCCAATCGCGATAGCGATCCCTCCAAGAGACATGATGTTTGATGAAATTCCGACGTAGTGCATGAAGAGGAACGAGCAGAGCACCGCAAGAGGCAAGGGTAGAGTGACGATCAGGATGCTGCGAAAGTGCCACAGGAAAAGCACGTGGGCGAGCGTGACTAGGACAATTTCCTCAATTAGGGCTGTCTTGAGGGTATCAACGGAGTGGCGAATGAGATCACTGCGGTCGTAGAAGGGGACGATGTGAACACCTTTTGGCAGCCCCGGTTCTAGAGCCTTGATCTTCCGCTTTATGGCGTCAATGATCTCCAGTGCGTTGGCTCCGTTGCGAATTACGACCACGCCGCCAACTACTTCTTTTCCAGCCTTGTCCAGTACGCCCCGGCGAAACTCAGCACCGAGATGCACATCGGCGACATTGCGGATGTAAACGGGAGTACCACCGCTTGCCTTGAGCACAATGTTGTTGAGGTCATCGACTGAGTTGATCAGACCAACTCCACGTACTGCCTCTTCTGTGTCGTTCACCTCCAGAACCTTAGCCCCTACGTTAGTATTACTACGTTGCACGGCTGAGACGATAGTGCTCAGCGGGATGTTGTAGCCTCGAAGCTTGGCTGGGTTTACGTCGATTTGATATTGACGAACCCAGCCCCCGATGCTGGCGACCTCAGCCACGCCAGCGACGGAATTGAGTTGATATTTGATGAACCAGTCCTGAAGTGAATGCAGAGTGCCGCCATCGTAAGAACCTTCGACCGTGTACCAGAACACCTGCCCTACTCCTGTCGCGTCGGGAGCGAGCACGGGCACGACTCCCTCAGGGAGGAAACTCGAAGCAAAGTTCAGCCGCTCTAGGACTCTGGTACGCGCGAAATAGAGGTCAACCTTGTCCTCAAAGATGATGTTGATCATCGAGAAGCCGAACGCCGAAGAGGAGCGCACGTTCTTTACGCCAGCCAGATCTTGCAGGTTGGTGGTAAGCGGATAGGTAATCTGATCCTCCACCTCTTGCGGGCTGCGCCCCGACCAGTCGGTATACACGATCACTTGGTTTTCACTGAGATCAGGAATGGCGTCGATTGGAGTCTTCAACAACGCCCAATAGCCCCACCCTGCCAGAATCAAGTAGGCAATGAGGACGAGCGGTCGATTTTTCAGTGAAAATTCAATCAGTCGGTTAATCATCGCAGTCTCTCCTCATTGCGCTACCAAGCGCGACCGATATGTGCCGAGCACCTGCCTATTGCGTCGAGCCTCAATCTCGACGTTCCATGCTCCTGAGGACGGAACCTTCACAGTCCCGGTGTACTGCGCTCCGTTCCAATTCAGATCAGCCGGGGAGCGCATCTCAGGCATGTTCATAGCTGGCATCGCTGGCATGACGAGAGCCACTTTGACTACCGCATCTGATATGGGCTTCCCCGAAGCATCCAGCACGGCTACGTGAACTGTTGCGTTGCTGCCGCCCTTTGGCGAGGCGGGGTCTGCGCTGAATCGAAACTGGATTGCCGACGAGACCGATTCCTGTCCAGACTCATACTGCTTCGCCCCCCCGAACAGTCCCGTCATTCCTCCAGTAATTCGCGTTTGGGAGTCGATCAGGAAATTCCCTTGCGCGACCACGCGATCTCCCGCTGTTAGCCCAGCCAGAACCGGGTAGTATTGGTCAGAAGGCTGGCCAAGGCGTACCTCCCTGCCTTCGAAATTCCCGTTCCCACTGGATACGTACACGATCTTGCGTGTGCCCGTATCGACCACAGCCGATCTGGGCACTGCCAGCATGTCGTTGCCTTCGGGCATTGCGAACTTGACGTTCACGAACATGCCGGGTCGAAGGCGCATCGTCCGGTTGGCAACTTGAATGCGTACCGAGGCCGTCCGCGTCTGTGCGTTGAGCATGGGATCAACGAACGCAACTCGCCCATGCGTGCTGCCGCTGGGTGCGTCCCAACTGATTTCAGCGGGCTGACCAACCCGAATCGTTGCAAGGTCAGGCTGATATAGCTCTGCCTTTACCCAGACAGTGCTCAGATCGGAGAGCGTGTACAGCGATTCTCCCGCGCTCACGTATTGCCCTTCAGTTACTTTGCGTTCAGTCACGATGCCGTTCGCGGGGGAGTAGATGGGCAGGTCAATCTGAGGCTTCGGAGAACTCGCGATTTCGTCGATCTGCTGCGTAGTCAGTCCCCAAAGTTCAAGTCGTCTGCGAGCAGCAGCGACGAGGTCTTCCGCACCGGAGATTGCCTCTGGCTCAGCGCCGGAGCCAAGGCGCTTGCGGTTTTCCAACGCGAGCCTGTATTCCTCAGCGGTGCTGAAGATTTCGGGGCTGTAGATAAGCGCAATCTGCTGACCCCGGCGCACGGGTTGTCCGGTGAAATCGACGAACAGCTTGTCTATGCGTCCGCCGACACGGGCGCTGACGATGGCAAGCTCCGTCTCCGGCTGTTCGACGTGAGCAACAGTGCTCAAGGTTCGGCGCAGGTTCCGACGCTCCAGCACAACGGTCTGAACGCCAATCTGCTGCTGCTCTTGATCGTTCAACTCGACTGTGGATACCATCCGACTATTCCCACTCTCAGACACTTTGGGGGAAGTGGAAGGCTCACTGTCCTGTGCCTGAGCAGGCACGATTACACCGAGATCGGCTGTTCCGCTGTCATGCAGATGACGGCTGGCAACATAGAGAACAGCAGCGACAATCATTCCACACAGGATTCCAATCAGCATTAATTGCTTTTCACGTTTCGTCATCGCCGCACCTCTGAGAATAAGTCAGGAGCATCGGAGCGATCCGGTCTCGGCGGCGAAGCTGCCTGCCGTTCTAGAGGAGCGCCCGTTGCACGTTCAAGATCAGCGAGATTCGATTCCAATTCCGAAGCAAAGCGGTAGTAAGCCAGTTCCACATCGAGAGTGGTGTTCTGGCTGTCGAGAAGATTCAGAAAGTCGGTGCGGTCTGTTTGGTAGGCGCTCACCGCCGACTTCAACGAGGCTTCGGCTTGCGGACGCAGCGTGTCGCGATAGAGGTCTACAAGACGTTTCGCTGACCTCACCCGCACCAGCGTCTCCTGAATATCTTGAAAGACCACAGACCGCTGGTAGTCGTATTCGGCTTCTTCCTCGCTGATCTGGGCTTGGGACTCGGCAATTTCAGCATCGTGCCGCCCACGGTTCAGCCACGGAATCGTGACGGAAAGTTCCGCCATATATGTATTCCGGTATCGGGCACCATCCGGCATCAGCATGTATCCGGCGCTGACGTTGTAATCGGGTGAGTAGCCTTTTTCTGCCAACTTCTTTCTCGCCTCTTCTTGGTGGATTGAAGCCATCGCCGCTGCTAGTTCTGGTCTGCTTTCAAGGGCTACGCGTTCAAGTTCCAAGAGTGAGGGGATGGTATCGGGAGGCGCGTATTCGCCCTCGACCGCGATGGGTTCTGCGGGATCGCGTCCTACAAGCGTATTTAAGCGCGAACTCGCCATGCTGCCTTCCTGCTGCAACATGACGAGGTGCTCCAGCAGTTTCGTGAGTGCGATCTGTGCCTTGAGCACATCCTGCTGAGGAACCTTGCCGACCACGTACTTGATTCGGGCTTGCTCCAGAGCTTGGCGTGCGATGGCTGCCTGCTCGTCGTGAAGCGTCAATTCATCCTGATTGCGAAGCAAATCGTAGAAAGCCTTCCGCACCTGCGCCGTGAGTTCGCGCTTCTTGGCTTCGAGTTCAGCCTTCGCGATTTCGGCCTCTGCCCCCGCAACCTTCGCCCGCAACGCTCGCTTTCCCGGCCCCGGCAGAGCTTGGTTGTACATGAACATGTGCTGGGTCTGGTTCAAGTCCCACGGGCGCTGGAGGGGTGTGCCCCAGCCGCGATACATGAAAGCCGGGTCTTCACGTGATCCCGCGATCTTCGGTTTGCTTTCGGCAACCGCTATTCTGCGGAACATGAGCCGGATTTCGGGATTGCTGACGAGGGCTTCGCTTTCGAACTCAGCGAGGCTCTTTGGTGGAACCGTACTTCGAGCGTGTTGATGCTCCTGCTTCAGCAAGTCTTCTACTGTCGCGAGCGCATTGGGGCTGGACGAATCCGCTGCTTTGGCATACACGGACGCCACCAGCCCCGCGAGCAGGGCAATAATCTTGATCATTTTCATGAACTCCTCCGCAACAAAACAAACCTAAGGACAGGTGCCCTGCCTGACGCACGAATGCGTGCGGCAACAATGGACAGAGCAATGGGGTCAGAGCACAGGAGTGGTCTAGATTCTGAGGATGGAAACAGACGAGGATGCGGTGTCGGGCGGCGGTGAATGGAAGTAGATAGCCAGCCGTTCTGGGGTCGCTACAGGGAGCACGAAAGTCGCTTGCACAGTTACTACGGCGATGGTTACGTGCCGCGTCGGAACTGAAGCGGTCGCTTGTGGCAGGGCATCTGAATGATGATTCCCAGTTTGGCAGCACGAATGGTTCGCGGGCATTGCAGCTTGACCGCACTGCTCAGCCATGTGGTGGCAGCACTCGCGCTCAGTGGCGGTAAGAGTAGCTCCGGGAACGACGCATGCGATAGCGGGAGTCGCCAGCGACATGAGCACTATGCTCAGCAACAAGGCTGCTCGAAGCCGGGTCACAGCAATCATTATAGCTTCATATCATCCGATTTTTGAGAACCGATGGTCTGTGACCAGAGTCACAGCCTGTTGTATCCGGAGAACGGACACGCAATGGCGATCAGAAGGTATTCAACTTGGGCCTGCGCGGCAGGGGCGAAAGGTGCGGCAAAAAACGCCAGTAAAACTGCGAAATTTGAGCCTTCGAAAATACCCCTTCTTGACCAGCACCAGTTTTCAATGATTTACCGCACGGCGAGCTTGCGTGGTACATCCACAGATAATACCCATCCCGATCACCCCATAGACTTCCCGCAGGTTCGGCGATACTTTCCGGCCAATCCCGGTGAGGGGGGCGGTATGTCACAGGTGATTCAGTTTTATATTCCAGCCCGTTTCCAGAGGAAGACGAAGTGGGTTGCCCCGCATCTTCGAGGAAAGGTGATTCAATTCTCAAGAGAAGTGAGGAAGTCGGCGTAATTAGGCGATGCGGAGTAGTTCAGACAATCGGATCATCAGTCTGTCACTGCTGGGGCTGCTGTTCAGCCTTGTGCCCGTGTACTCAGTATCGCAAAGTGCAGACATTTCGCATTCGGCCCAGAACACTTTCACCAGCGGCGACGGTAGTTTCGAAATTCGATACCCACCATCTTTCTCGCTATGCCGACAACCGCAACCTGACAATCCGCAACTATGGACGCCAGAAGATTCCTGTATGTCTTATATTCCAGTCTGCGAAGATGCCGCCGTTGCGTGCGTAGCGTATCCTGCTGGCGAATACAATGGGTCGAATTTTCAAGCTGCTGCTCTTTCTATATCCGAAATCGCAGATGCCAAAACTGAAAACGACTGCCTGAAAAAGGATGGCTCGATTGATATCAAGACGATCCACACCGAAATTGTCAATGGAGTGAAATTCAAAAGTATTAGCGGTGGCGAGGGAGGATTAGGAAATTTTCTCGACAAGTACATCTACATGAATGTCCACCACGGCGAATGCTACCGCTTACAGGTGGGGATCGCGTCGTCGAACTATGGAAATTACGATCCCGGCAGTATCAAGGAGTTCACCGCGTCGGACGCTAAACACGTACACAACAGCCTCGACCGAGTTGTTCGCTCTTTCCGATTTCTCAAATGATTGTGCTGGTTTTCGGTGCCAAGTACCTATCCCGATCTGGACTTCGCAACTCCCGCTATCGACCACCGAAGGCTCCTGTGCTCAGGATTTTGATTATTGAAATATGCCCCTCTCGCAAAATTCGATGAGGCAATGGAAGCAATCATCCGCGAAGTGTCATTGCGCATCTTGGTTCCGCGTTCGAGCGACTTCGATTCCGTTTGGGAAGCAGCAAACCGAATTTGTGATCGCTACGAAATTACGAGCGCCTCCTAATCTCTACCTAAATATTCAGCAATGGTTGGGCGAATACCCGTTGGCGCGAAACAGCCCGAGAATGCAACGGACATCTGACTGAGTTTAGAATCTAAATTTCTGAGGCTGCTCCACGTTCAATCCAGTTTCTCAGATGATCCCGGTGCCCAATCCAAAGTGCACTCTGGGCCTCAAGCCACTTTGCCGGACGATTGGAGCAACTCGCGAATTTTATCCAGAACGATGGTAGGCGATTGTCCTTTTTGCAGAAAGGCATCAACGTGCTGCCTCGCATTTTCGGGAACATGCGGCACGCCGGAGAACATCAAGATACGGACGTCCGGTTTAATCTGCTTCATCGTTGCCGCAACATCATCTCCGTTACTCTCGGGCATGAGGTAATCGAGCAGAACTAAATCCACCGGAGTTACCGCAAATCGCTCCAAGCCTTCCTGCGCAGTTCGTGCCGTCGTGACTGAATATCCCTCATTCTGGAGATAAAGACACCAGCCCGCAAGAGAGGTTTCGTAGTCGTCTACGCAAAGGATGGTTGGACGAGTCACTGGAACCGGGAACACACCTCGGAGTATAGGTCGGAAAGCCGCGTCCATCAAGGTATTTCGCTTGACTTGGCACTTCGTGCGATGAATGCCGAGTCGAAGCAGAAGAGTCTTGCTTCTGAATCAACACCGCTTTGGAAACTCATCGGGAATGCTATGCTGCTAGCTTTTCACGGAATAGCGTAAGAAGCGGTACATGGTCAGAAGAATGTACGACTCGTGCATGGGTCTGTGGTGGGCAGGAGTCGTTCTCGTCAGCCACAATAGCCACGATAAACGGCTCCGGGCAGTGCTCGTGAAAGAAGGCCGCCAAGGTTTCTCGCGAGTTCTTCTTCAACTGATGGCATAACAACAGAGTTCCACAACGTCCAAGGCTGATTTCGAACAGAGCGGCTGATACCGTGTAAACGCAGAAAACGTGGAACCCAACTGCCGAAAGCACCTGATGGCGAGATCGCGCTAAAGTTCGATCAGGTGAAACATGTAACACATTCTTGCGAGAGTCATCCACACAGAGGTTTGATGTGACCGTGAGACATTGGTTGCTCAACGTAGGCAGGCGCAGCCGCTGCTCTATTTCAAAACACCGCTTCAAACCCCGATTGACTAGGAACGTGGCATCGTGTGTTGCCAACCACGACCTCTAGATGCGGAGTACCCTGCTTGCCGTTCCTCAGTACCTGAGACGCTTGGGCTATTTTGCCACTATGGCTGGACTTCTTCTCGGGGCAGCTTCGTACTCGCCGGGTTCCGCGTAGCCACGCTCGAACACGCGATCTGCAACTGTGAAGGCTCTCATTTCGTCCAGCCTAAAGAACGTGACTGCGGCGCAGGAAGGGCAACAGGTGATCTGGTAAACACCCTTGGTGGTCGTTTCCGCTATCCGCTTCAATGCTGCGACAAAGTGAACTCGCGAGCACTGAGAACAGTGGATACCTGCATGTGTAGCCATATTCCTCAATGATTATTGTCAATTTGCTCCAGCACGGCATCCGGAACTCACTGTATCTTTGCGAGCGGCTGCTACGAAGTTAGAGCCGAATGGTGGTCAGCGCATTCATCTTCAGCTAATCGCCTCGCAAAGAACGCATGCCGACGCGGGGGGAGTTCGTACGCACCGTAGGAACGGGCTGTTTCGGCTGTGAATCCGAGAGAAGCAAGCTGTTCACACAGTGTCGAGACTTCAAACAACCGTACAGTGTGTACCTCACGGCTGCGTCTGTACAGGCCATTCGCACGGCGGAATACTTCAATACTTCTAACCAAGATTCCCTCTGATTGGTTTTCTGTTGTTTCGACCAGTACCGCCCAGTCGTCACCTGACCTCCATGTCCGAGCAGCAAGAGACGGCTGACCAAGTCCAATCACGTCGAAGATGAGCATGCCTCCGGCAGGCAAAGCGTTTGCCACACGTTGAACTGTTCTTGCTCATGCACCCGTCATAGAGAAGAGCAGCCTTATCGATGTGCATCATCACTTCGTCCCACCTTTTTATCTCTCCGATCATCGCAATCGTATCAGCGCAGCGGCGGGCGGCCGGATGCATCCCGCTTATGTGAGTTGGGCTCCTGAGCAAAGCATCAGCGCGATGAACAAGCAGGGAGTCGCGACCGCTGTTCTGTCCTTAACTACGCCCGGTGTCTGGTTCGGCGACGCACGGGTGGCAGCGCAGACGGCACGCCGAGTGAACGAATACGCCACCGATCTCGCCCGCAGTCACCCGGGCCGCTTTGGTCTTTTCGCTGTGATACCGCTCCCGGATACCGAAAGCAGCCTGCGCGAGATCGACTATGCGCTCAGCGTGTTGAAAGCGGATGGCATTGGCCTTATGACCAGTTACGACGATAAGTGGCTGGGCGATGCCACTTACGAACCCGTCTTCGAAGAACTGAATCGCCGCAAAGCCGTTGTCTTCGTACATCCCACGACTGGGTTGTGCTGTCGCACATTGTTGCCAGACGTGAATCCCATCATGCTGGAAATTCCGCAAGACACGACACGGGCCGTGACTAATCTGCTTTTTTCCGGGAGCTTCGCGAAGTTTAAGGACATTCGCTTCATCTTTACCCACGCGGGGGGAAGCGTGCCCATGATGGTCGTTCGTATGCACCAATATGCTCCCAAGAACATCACCAAAAAGATACCGAATGGAATCGAATACGAACTCACACGCCTCCACTACGATATCGCTGGTACTGCCTATCGCCCAGCCATTGCCGCACTGACGAGGTTCGTGCCAACCACACAAATTTTGTTTGGCAGCGATAATCCGTTCATCCCCCTCGCTGAAACGGCTGAAGGCATAGCGCAACTCGGTCTTTCGGCAGACGATCTCCGGCTCATCGGTCGGGAAAACGCACTGGCGCTGCTGCCTCGACTCAAGGCAAGTTGAAGTGGTTGGAATTTGTGTTCAGTGCAATCTGTTTCGGGTGCGATTGACCTTGCCCTTTGTCCGACCTAACAATGACTTTTCTCTGAGTAAGACTGTGGAGAACCGCTGAGCCGTGAGCGTCGGAGCCCTCATCGCAATCGCCGTCGCAGCCGCAGGAATGCTGCTGATGCGATTCCGCAAGCGATGGCTGGCAAAGATCAACATTGCCGTCACGAACCGCATCACCCGGCTGTTCGCAGGCTGGCTTCCCGGTTTTGGCATTCTCACGCACGTGGGTCGGAAGTCAGGAAAAGTCTATACAACTCCGGTGAACGTCTTTCGAGTGCCGGATGGATTCATCATCGCTCTTACTTACAGCAGCCAATCCGAGTGGGTGAAGAACGTCGTTGCGGCAGGCGGCTGCGAACTGAAGACTCGCGGGAAGAAGTATCAGCTTTCCACACCGAATATCGTGCGTGATCCTACGAGGCGCCGATTCCCAATTCCGGTGCGGGTCGTGCTGAGACTCGTGGGTGCGGATGAGTATATGGAGCAACACGAGGTTGCGCCTACCTAAAATCGCGCTGTAGGGCTTGCGGTTCACTTGCAGGCTCTTGGGTTAGGAGACCGCTCCATTTCCGAAGGTGAAGAATTATGCGCAAATTTTCCTAAGCCTTGGTTGCGCTCTGCTCTCGGTATTCACCAAGATCAGCGTATCCATGATCAAGCACATAGTCACCCACCGAGTAAGGCCGAAGCAGTCTTTTTGATAATACGTAATCTTCGTACAAAGACAACTCAGCCTGAATTCTGCCCCTCTAGTGTCGTAAACAATGCGGTGCAGTTTGTCGTGATGGGAAAGTAGATGTAGTTTCCTGCATTTCTCGCAGACGATACCCACATGGATAGGCACACCTGATTATTGCATGGGAAGTTGCGTCACTCGGTGCTTTCTGCACAAGCAAGGCGTGATAGAAGCAATGTGGACTGACGGCGAAGGATGCGGGCAAAGCATTCTGCCACCGCAAAAGTGCCTTCCCCCGCCGTCAGCAAGCACAAAATACTTTGCAGGCGGGCGCACCCTCAATAGCCCAGCCGTGATATCAATCCGGCACATTGGAGCCATTTCTTTTTTCTATGTCATGTTCCGAACGGTGATACGTAAGCGCATATGGCGTTGGCGATTGACCGCCGCCCCTACTCGTCCTAGCATTGCCGCCAATGGCTTCTCCTGCCCAACTCGTCGGCCAAACCATCTCGCACTATCGCGTTATCGAGAAGCTCGGCGGCGGTGGCATGGGCGTTGTCTATAAGGCCGAGGACACCCGCTTAGATCGTTTTGTCGCGCTCAAATTCCTGCCCGACGAAGTGGCAAAAGACACGCAAGCCTTGAGCCGTTTTCGGCAAGAGGCAAAAGCATCGTCCGCACTGAATCATCCCAACATCTGCACAATCTATGACATTGGCGAGCAGGATGGGCATGCGTTTATAGCCATGGAGTTTCTCGAAGGGCTGACTTTGAAACATAAGATCGCGGGGCGTCCGGTGGAAAGCGAAATCCTCTTGTCATTGGCCATCGAAATTGCTGACGCGCTGGATGCCGCTCATGCCGCAGGCATCATTCATCGAGATATCAAGCCCGCCAACATCTTCGTCACTAAGCGCGGACACGCCAAGATTCTCGATTTTGGGCTTGCGAAAGTTACACCAACGAGCAGTTCTTCGAGCCAGATTGCGTCGGCGAACACGTTGACGCTGGATGAGCAGCACTTGACCAGCCCCGGCTCGACGCTCGGAACGGTCGCATACATGTCTCCGGAGCAGGCGCGAGCGAAAGAGTTGGACGTCCGCACGGATCTGTTCTCGTTTGGAGTCGTCCTCTATGAGATGGCCACCGGACTGTTGCCTTTCCGGGGGAACAGTACCGCAACCATCTTCGATGCGATCCTGAACTACGCACCTGTTCCTGTCGTGCGCCTGAATACCGATGTTCCAGTCGAACTGGAACGCATCATTAGCAAGTGCTTGGAGAAAGACCGCAACCTGAGGTACCAGCATGCGGCGGACGCTCGGGCTGACCTGCAACGGCTGAAGCGGGATACTGAGTCGGCGCGGCTGACTGTAACCGCCAAGAGCGAAGCCGTGACTGGTATTGGAAGACGTTGGAGATTGATTGTTCCTGCTGCTATAGCTGTGCTGGCGATGTTGTCAATCGGTGGCTATCGGTTCTTGCAACAGAAGCCCAAGCTCACTGAGAAGGACACGATTGTCATCGCCGATTTTGCTAACAAGACTGGTGACCCCGTCTTTGACGACACCCTCAAGGCGGGACTCAGTGTCGCTCTAAGTCAGTCCCCTTTCCTGAATGTGCTTTCCGATAGAAAGATCGCGGCGACGCTGCAAATGATGGCTCGCCCAGCAAACACGGGGGTCACTCCCGACCTTGCCCGCGAGCTTTGCGAGCGTGCCGGAAGCAAAGCTTACGTCGTGGGATCAATTGCGACTCTAGGCAGCGCGTATGTGCTGGGGCTGAAAGCGGTGAATTGCCAGAGCGGAGACATACTCGCGGAGGAGCAGGTCACGGCCACAGCAAAGGAGAAAGTGCTGGACGCTCTCGGTAAAGAGGCGAGCAAGCTGCGTGGTTCGTTAGGCGAATCACTAGCCACGGTACAGAAGTTTGATGTTCCGCTTCAACAAGCCACAACGAGTTCTCTCGAAGCTCTGAAGGCCTACACCGTGGGGGAAAAAACCTATGGGACGCAAAACATCGCCTCGGCT
>Ga0310810_10003013_pt1 | contig 18289 bp, 15 predicted proteins | sample NCmetagenome_FD_207641 | JGI IMG/M metagenome (GOLD analysis project Ga0310810, IMG submission 207641) | Soil microbial communities from experimental microcosm in Duke University, North Carolina, United States - NC | ecosystem: Engineered > Artificial ecosystem > Soil microcosm > Unclassified ...
TGAACTGGTTCGGGATCGCGCCGCCCTTCACCGCGTCGACGAATTCGAAGCCCTTGCCGCGCGGCAGCGGCTCGACCTTGAGGAAGACCTCGCCGAACTGGCCGGCGCCGCCGGTCTGCTTCTTGTGTCGGCTGTGGCCCTCGGCGCGCGTGGCGATCGTCTCGCGGAAGGGAATGGAAGGGGGCTTGGAGTCGAGCTCGAGCTTGTACTGGCCCGCCATCTTCTCGAGCATGGTCTTCAGGTGCGTCTCGCCCAGCCCGCGCATCACGGTTTCGTTCGCCTGCGCATTGTGCTCGAGCTTGAAGCAGGGGTCCTCGGCCATGAGCTTGTGCAGCACGTCGGAGACCTTCTGCTCGTCGCCGCGCTTCTTCGGCACGATGGCGAGCCCGAACACCGAGTTCGGCAGCTCGAGCGGACGCGCATGGATGTGCGCGTCGGCGGCCGAGTCGTGCAGCACGTGGTTGAAGTGGATCTCGTCGATCTTCGCGATCGCGCAGATGTCGCCCGGCACCGCCTCGCTCACCTCGACCTGGGTCTTGCCCTTGAGCAGGTAAAGGTGCCCCGGCCGGATCGGCTTGCGGCCCTCGCCGACGTAGAGCTGCATGCCGGGCGTGAGGCGCCCCTGGTGCACGCGAAACACCGCCAGCTTGCCGATGTAGGGATCGATCTCGACCTTGAAGACGTGCGCGAGCGCGTGCTTGCCCGGATCGGGAATCGTCGAGAGCGTCGAGGCGGCGCCGCCGACGGGCTCGTTGATGTACTCGGGCGGATTGCCCTCGGCCGGGTTGGGCAGGAGCTTGACGATCACGTCGAGCAGCTCGGCGATGCCGGCGCCGGTACGCGCGGAAGTGAAGACGACCGGAATCAGGTGCCCCTCGCGCATCGCCCGCTCGAGCGGCTCGTGCAGCTCCTCGGGCGCGACCTCGCCTTTTTCGAGGTAGGCCTCCATCAGCTTCTCGTCCACCTCGACCACCTGCTCGACGAGGTTCTTGTGCGCCTGCTCGACCGAGGAGAAATCCGCCTCGCCCGACGGGGCGAAGAAGCAGTCCGAGACCTTGCTTGCCTTGCCCGCGGGCAGATTGAGCGGCAGGCATTCCTTGCCGAAGGTTTCCTGGATCTGCGCGAGCAGCGCTTCGAGCTTGACGTTGTCCGCGTCGATGCGGTTCACGACGATGAGCCGGTCGAGGCCGCGCTTGGCCGCCCATTGCATGAAGCGCCCGGTCATCATCTCGATGCCGTTCTGCGCGTTGATCACGATGGCCGCCGTTTCCACCGCGGCCAGCGCCGGCAGAGAGTGGCCGAGGAAATCCGGCATTCCGGGGGTGTCGAGCAAGTGAATGCGGTGCGCCGCCTCTCCGCTGCCCATCTCGAAGCTCGCTACTGCGAGCTTCAGAGAGTGCTTCGCGCTTTTCTCGATCGGCGTGTAGTCGCAGACGGTCGAGCCTTTGTCCACGCTGCCGGCCGCCGGGATGGCACCGGCGCGGGCAAGGAGCGCTTCTGCGAGAGAGGTCTTGCCCGACCCCGCCTGACCGACCAGCGCGAGGGTGCGGATTCGCTTGATGGGGAACTTGGACACGGCGGGCCTCCTCCTGAGATTCCCGATGTACCGGAGGCTTTTATACCATCGCCGATAGCAGCTTGTTAACCTCGGCGGGTACTTCGATCTGTGGGAAATGCCCGACACCGGAGATGATCTCGATGCGCGCCTTGGGCGCGCGCTGGCGCACGAGATCGAGCCACGGCGTGGTGACGCCGGGCGTCATGGCGACGCGCTTGCGCTCGGCGTTCAGGTAGGTGCTTTGCACGACGAGCATGGGCGCCTTGACCGCCGAGAGCGCCGCGTCCATGCGCTCGGCGTCCCAGCGCACCATGCGCGGGAAGAGCGCCGCGCCCACGGCCGCTGGCAGCTTCTGCGCGCGCGCGATGATGGCGTCGCCCACCGGGCTCGGGGCGAGAAACATGCCCGAGAAGAGGTTGCGCGCGAAGCTCGAAAAATCGTCGATCTTCAGGGGATGGCCTGCGCCGAGCCAGCTGCCGTCGATGAGCGCGAGCGCCTTCACGCGCTCGGGCGCGTTCATCGCCGCCTGCAGCACCACGCGGCAGCCCATGCTGTGGCCGACGAGCACCGCGTCGCGGACATCGTTCTTCTCCAGCAGCTTCGCCACGTCGGCGCCGAAGTTCTCGATCGAGACATCGTCGGCCGTGCCCGGCGTCGCGCCATGGCCGCGCAGGTCGGGGCTGAGCACCTTGTGGCGCTTCGCCAGGTGCTCGATCTGGTGCTGCCAGTCGGTGTGGTCGCAGGCGAAGCCGTGGACCAGGACGAATGTCACTTCTTCTCGGCCTTCTTCTCCACCAGATCGGCGCGCTTCTTGAGCGTGTCGTCCAGCTTGGATTTGGGAATGAGCAGCACGTAGCGCTCGAGGCTTTTTTCGCGCGGCAGGCGCTCGGCGAGCTTCTTCGCGCGCTCGGCGGCGTCCTTGCCCTCGGGCTTCGCCTCGCCCTCGATCGCGAGGGTGGCGTAGTAGTTCTCGCCCGCGAGCTTGCCGACTTTCAGCGTGTAGGTAAGGCCGTCGAAGGTATTCGCCGTGACCACGGTCGGCTTGTCGAGGCCCGTGTCCTCGGGCTTCGCGTCCTTGGCGGCGACGTCGGCGAGCTCGATGAGCGAGAGCGAGTACGAGGCCGAGTTGGCCCTGGGTGCGTCGAGCTTCTCGCCGCCGGCCGAGAACTTCCAGTCGGCGTTGTCGCCCGAGCGCTCGATCTTGTAGCTGCCATTGCCATCGGGATAGCGCACCTCGAGCGTCTTGACCTTTTCGGCCGCGAAGCCCTTGTGGTCGATCCAGTCGGCGCTTTTCGTGTTCGCCTGCGCGAGCGGATCGGAAATCAGGTAGATGCGCTTGTCATCGCCGGCGAGCGCGACATAGCGGCCGTCGCCCATCGCCTTCTCGGGATTGTCGGGCTCGGTCTTGAAGTACTTCTTGCCGGCGACGAGCGCGGCGAGCGGCTTGCCGTCGGCGCCGCGAAACTCGATTCTCGTGCCGCTCGCATCCAGCTGCAGCCGCGCGCGGTCCTTCCCGCCTGCCTCGTCGACCTGGCCGATCTTGAGGCCCGTTGCCTTGATCACGAAGTCGCGCACCTTGTCGAAGTCGGCCGGGAAGCCGTCGCGCTCGGCGATGACCCAGCGCTCGCCCTTGCGCTCGACGGTGAGCGAGTCCTTCGGCGTCTTGATGGCGACCGCCGCGACGTCGGAGGCCTTCAGGCCCGGCAAGAGCGGCTGGCCGAGCGAGCTGCCCGGCGCGCTCGGCGCCGAGCGCTGCTGGATGAGGAGCGCGCCGCCGCCCAGGACGACGAGCAGCACGACCAGGATTGCAACCGCACGCGCGTTCATGCCGGGCTTTGCTTACGCCGCTTTAGGAAGAAAACGATCAGGCCCGCGAGGATCACAAGGAGCGGCATGAGCGCGATGTTGGCGAGCTTGGTCCAGAAGACGAGGCTCTCGGCGTCCTGGCGCAGGTTCTTGCGCAGCTCCTTGAGCTCGCGCTTGGTCTCCAGCTCCTTTTTCTTCAGGTTCGCGATCTCCTGCTGCTGCTCGGGGGTGAGGATCTGCGAGCTCTTCGCTTCCGCGCCGCGTGACTTTTGCAGCGCCTGCAGCTTCTCGACCGTCTTCTGCACCTCGTCCTCGAGCGCCTTCAGGCGTCCGAAGTACTGCGCCGAAGCCTGCGCCTCCATCTCGCGCACCACGGTGAGCGGGCGGAACGCCGCGGCGCGGCTCTGCAGCGAGATGAGCGCGTCGCCCGCCGCGAACTGCTCGACCATGCCGAGTGCGAAGGCGAGGTTGCCGTTCGAGGGCACGACGATCTTGCGGCCGAACACCTCCTGGATGTCCACCGCGGCGCCGTCGTTCAGCATGTCGACGTCGCCCACGATGATCACCGAGTTGTCCGCGGCCGACTCCTTGATCTGATTCGGCGTTTCGGCCGGCTTGCCTTTCTTGGACGGATCCTGCGGCTTGCCCTCGGGAAATGCGGTCTTGAACTTGCCCGTGAGGCGGAAGGCGAGCGGGCGCGACTTGTTGTCGGGCTGGAAGCCCTTGGTCGCCGCATCGCCCGAGACGCTGGCGACCACGTTGTCGACCAGCATGGAATTGGGCGAGCTCTTCACGAGCTCGGTCATCTTGAGTCCCGCGGCCGGCTTCACGTCGAAGGCGCCGCCGAACGCGTAGAGCAAGGTCTCGATCTGGCTCGTCACCACGTCGTCGCGGTTCATCGCGGTGCGATTGAGCGTCAGCACCGTGGGCGTGTAGCGCTGGCCGGAGCCCGAGGCATAGACCACGTCGGCGATCACCTTGCCCGGATTCATGCCCACGCCCCAGGCTTTGAAGAGGTGGGTCAGGGTCGAGGTGGTGCCGCCGCCACCCACCCCGGGAATCGGGCTCGGCTGCTGGTCGAAGTAGGCGTAGGGATCGACGAAGACGATGAGCTTCCCGCCGCGCAGCACGAACTGGTCGAGCGCGTACTCGGTCTGCTCGGGCAGGTCGCGCGGGTGGATGACGAGCAGAACCTTGATCGAGGGGTCGATCGATTCGACCGTGAAATCGACCTGCTTGATCTCGTAGTCGCGCTTCAACTCGTTGGCGAGCACCCAGGGCTCGGAGCCCTGGCGCGTGAACGGGTTGAACTTCGTGCCGAGCACGGGCAGCGCGGAAAGGAGGCCCAGCACCGGCCGCTCGGTGACCGTCACCCGCGCGATCGCGCGCGCGAGGTCGTACTCGAGCAGCCGCTCGCGCTGCGGCGAGAGGTTCGGGATCGTCTGGCGCCGGTCGAGGCGGCTCACCGCCAGGCCGAGGTAGAACTGCTCGCCCGAGGCGAGCTGCTGCGGCTCGATGCCGTCCAGCTGCGCCTCGTCCTCGACCTCGCTGTCGGGCTTGGGATCGCGCTTGATGATCTCGAGCTTGCCGTTGGAGGCGCGCGCAAATTCCTGGAGCATGTCCTGCACGCGCTGCGCAAAGCTGCGCAGCGGCACCGGCACCGCCTCGCCCTGCGTGGCGTAGAACTTGAGCTTCACCGGCCCATCCAGGCTCTTCAGGATCCTCTCGGTGCCCTCCGAAAGCGTGTAGACCTTGCCCTGGGTGAGGTCGATGCGCGCCGGGTTCTGCGCGAGCAGGAAGTTTGCCGCCACCAGGATGAGGAAGAGCGCGACGATGCCGATCGCGGAATAAAGGAGCGATTCGTTCTTCTTCATCGCCCTAGCGGTTCCTCAGCACGACGCTCGTGGCAAAGAGCGAGAAGGCCATCACCGAGAGGAAAAAGACCAGATCGCGCGAGTCGATCACGCCCTTCTGGAAGCCGTCGAAGTGCGTGATCACGGAGAAGGCCGCCACCGCGTCGACGAAGTTCGCGCTCGCCCAGCGCGAGAGGAGATCGGTCACCGGCGTGAAGCCCGCGAGGATGAGGAAGAGGCAGGCCACCACCGAAAGGATGAAGGCCACCACCTGGTTGCGCGTGAGCGCGGAGGTGAGGCAGGAGAGCGCGAGGTAGGCGCCGGCGAGGAGGAAGCTGCCGATGTAGCCGGCGACGATCATGCCGTTGTCGGGCGAGCCGAGCACGTTGACAGTGATCACGACCGGAAACGTGAGGACGAGCGCCACCGCGAGGAAGAGCCAGGAGGCGAGGAACTTGCCGAGGATCGCCTGCCAGGGTGCGATCGGCATCGTGAGCAGGAGCTCGATCGTGCCCGAGCGCCGCTCCTCGGCCCACAGGCGCATGCCGACCGCCGGCACGAGCACGAGGTAGAGCCAGGGATGCCAGCTGAAGAAGGCGCCCAGGCTCGCCTCGCCGCGCTCGAAGAACGCGCCCGCGGTGAAGGTGAAAAAGCCCGCGAGCAGCAGAAAGATGACGAGGAACACGTAAGCCACGGGCGAGGTGAAGTAGCTGCTCAATTCGCGCTTGGCGATGACCCAGACGTGCTTCATCGTTTCACCGTGTCCGGGAGCGTGATCTTGCGGAACACTTCGTCGAGCGGCCGGCCGAGCTCGTCCGGCGTGCCCTGCGCGACGATCCGGCCGCGGTCGATAATGATCGCGCGCGAGCAGGCGGCATCCACCTCCTCCAGGATGTGGGTGGAGAAGATCACCGCCTTGGTCTTGCCGATCTCGCGGATGAGGTTGCGGATCTCGTGCTTCTGGTTCGGGTCGAGGCCGTCGGTCGGCTCGTCCAGGATCAGCACCTCGGGCTCGTGGATGAGCGCCTGCGCGAGGCAGGTGCGGTGCCGATAGCCCTTGGAGAGCGTATCGACCGACTGGTGCAGCACCGAATCGAGAAAGCAGCGGTCGACCGCGCGCGCGACCGCCTTTTTCTTCGCCTCGCCAGACAGGCCGCGCATCTCCGCGGCGAATTCGAGGAAGCCGCGCACCGTCATGTCGGAATAGGCCGCCGCGTTCTCGGGCAGGTAGCCGATCAGGCGCTTCGCCTCTAGCGGGGCCTCGACCACGTCGTGCCCGCCCACGGTGACGCGGCCGCTCGTCGGCGTGTAGTAGCCGGTGACCATGCGCATGGTGGTGGACTTGCCCGAGCCGTTCGGGCCGAGGAAGCCGACCACTTCGCCGCGCTCGACGTTGAACGAAAGACCGTCCACGGCGCGCTTCGCGCCGAACGTCTTGACGAGATTTTCGATCTTGATCATCCGATGAGGGGGCGGATTATAAGCGCATCAAAGTCGCGGCGTAGGCGGGCGCGGTGGGCTCGTGCATGAAATAGGCGTACGCCTCGCGCCAGCCGGTCGCGGCGATGCGCGCAGCCCACCTCTCGAGGTCGGCCTCGGTGTAGTTTTCCAGGCGCAAACGCAAGTACCCCCAGGGCGCCGTTTCCACCAGCGGCGGTGGCGCGCCGTCCTCGCGCTCTGACAGGCAAAGGGCGGCGCCGGTTCCCTTGAGCAGCGCATAGACGTCGTCCGAAAACCAGCTTTCGTTGCGGAATTCGAACGCCGCGCCGTGGTCCGGCGGCAGGATGGCGAGGAATTCCTGAAGGCGCACAAGATCCTTCTTCAGAAAGGGCGGCAGTTGAAAAAGCACCGGGCCTCGCTTCTCCTTGAGCGCTTGCAGATTCTTATAGAGAAAGGCCACGGAATCGGCCGCGCTGTCGGCCTTGAGGCGCGCCATGTGCGTGATGCGGCGCGAGGCCTTGATCGCGAAACGGAAGCCCTCGGGAGTGGCCTTCGACCAGTTCTCCAGCACCGCCGTCTTGGGCATCTGGTAGAAGGTGTTGTTGATCTCGACCGTCGGCAGGCGCTCGGCGTAAAAGGCGAGCATGCCCTCGGGCTTGATGCTCTCCGGGTAGAAGCTGCCTTTCCACTCCTTGAACGAGTAGCCGCTCGCGCCCGCGAGCAGTTTTCTAGAATGCGCCATGAGTAAGGCCAAGCTTAGCGAATATTCGAAGAAGCGAAGCTTCAAGGCGACCCCGGAGCCGGCGCCGCAGGCAAGCGCTCCGGCGGATGGGCCGCTCATGTTCGTCGTGCAGCAGCACTCGGCGCGGCGCCTGCACTACGACTTTCGCCTCGAGTGCGACGGCGTGCTCAAGTCCTGGGCGGTGCCGAAGGGCCCTTCGCTCAATCGCGAGGACCGGCGGCTCGCCGTGCAGACCGAGGACCACCCCTACGACTACGCCTCCTTCGAAGGCGTGATTCCGCCCAAGCAGTACGGGGCGGGCGAGGTGATCGTCTGGGATTGCGGCGTGTATTCGCCCCATGAGGACCATGGGGACAAGCACGCCTGGTTCCACGACCGCGCCCGCGCCGAGCGCGAGGTGAGGAAGGGATTGGAGAAAGGCAAGCTCAGCATCCTGCTGCGCGGCGAGAAGCTGAAAGGCTCCTTCGCGCTCGTGCGCACCAGGTCAGCCAAGGAGTGGCTCCTCATCAAGCATCGCGACCGCTATGCCTCGACCGATGACGTGACCGCGCGCGATCGCTCGGTGCTCTCGAACGTGGCGGTGGAGGAGATGAAATCGGTGCCTGTGCACCGGATGCCCGCGACGCGCATCGCGCCCGCGGGCGAGACGAGCTCGATGCCGAAGACGCTTTCGCCCATGCACGCGGAGATCGCGGAAGCCGCCTTCAACGACAAGGACTGGATGTGGGAGCCGAAGCTGGACGGGTACCGGGTTTTGGCCTTCATCGATGAAAAAGAAGTCCGGATGGTGTCCCGCAACGGCCTCGACTTCTCAAAGGACTTTCCGAAGCTCGGCGAGGAGCTGAAGCAGCAGGCCGCCCCCATGATCCTCGACGGCGAGGTGGTGGCCTTCGACGAGCGGGGCCGGCACTCGTTCAATGCGATGCAGAACCGCAAATCGGGCGTGCATGTCGTCTTCTACTGCTTCGACCTCCTGTATTTCGCCGGCGTCGACCTGCGCAAGCTCCCGTATCGCGACCGTCGACGCTATCTGGCGCAGTGCCTCCTGCCGACGCCGCTCGTCCAGCTCGTGCATGCGGACGAGAATGGGGAGGAGCTCGCGCGCGCGGCGCTCGCGGCGGGCTTCGAGGGCGTGATCGGCAAGAAAAAGGACAGCGCCTACCACGCCGGCAAGCGCTCCTCGTCCTGGGTCAAGGTGAAGCCGGTGCAGACGGCCGATTTCGTCATCGGCGGCTACACCACCGGCAAGGGGGCGCGCGCGCCGCTCGGCGCGCTCCTCGTCGGCGCCTGGGAGGGCGGAAAGCTCAAATATGCGTCCCATGTCGGATCCGGGTTTGATGACAAGACCCTGACCCGGGTGAGAAAGGCATTGGAGCCCCTGAAAACAAGGACCAACCCCTTCTCCGAAAAACCGGAACTGAACGCCCCGACGACGTGGGTCGAGCCCAAGCTCGTCGCCGAGCTGAAATTCCACAGCTGGACCGAGGATGGGCATCTGCGAGCGCCGGTGTTCTTGCGTTTGAGGGATGACATCGAGCCGAAGGAAGTGGTGCGTTTTTCTCCTCGGGGTGTTACTTCCGAAAGCAGTTCAAATGAAATTCTCAGGCAACTCGAGTCAAAGAAAGACTCCTTCACCCTCGTCGTAGAGGGGCACGCGATCAAATTGACGCATCTCAACCGCGAGTACTGGCCGGCCGAGCCCGCCTTCAAGCAGCCCGCGCTCACCAAGCGCGACCTGCTGCGCTATCTCGCGCAGGTCTCGCCCTACATGCTGCCGCACCTCGCCGACCGGCCCTTCACCCTGATCCGCATGCCCGAGGGCATCGAAGGCGAGCGCTTTTTCCAGAAGCACTGGCGCCAGGCGAAGCCCTCCTTCGTCCAGACGCTTTCCGTCTTTTCCAGCCACAACGAAGGCGCGCAGGAGGTGCTCCTTTGCAACAACCTGCCGACGCTCCTCTGGCTCGCGCAGAACGGCACGCTCGAATTCCATGTCTGGCACTCGCGCGCGAAGGGCGGCCCCGACACGGACGCAAAAGAGGGCCCGTATGCGACCGAGGACGAGCTCGATGCATCGGTCTTGAGCCGCCCCGACTACGTGGTCTTCGACATCGATCCCTACATCTATTCGGGAAAGGAAAAGAAGGGCGCCGAGCCGGAGCTCAATACCGTCGCCTTCGAGAAAGGCAAGGAAGTCGCGTTCTGGCTGAAGGAGCTCCTGAACGGCATGAAGCTCGAGCCGATCGTGAAGACCTCCGGCAAGACCGGCCTGCACGTGTTCGTGCCGATCAAGCGCACGATTGACTTCGATGCGGCGAGGAGCGTCTCCGAGCTCGTCGGCCGGCACCTGATGCGCGCCCATCCGAAGGAGATCACCATGGAGTGGAGCGTGCCCAAGCGCACCGGCAAGATCTTCATGGACTTCAACATGAACGTGCGCGGCAAGACCCTGAACGTCGCCTACTCGCCGCGCGGCGCGGCCGGAGGGCCCATTTCGATGCCGCTCACCTGGAAGGAGCTCGAGAAGGCCCACCCGCTCGATTTCAGGCTCGAGAACGCAATCGAGCGGCTCTCGCAAACCGGGGACCGCTGGAGCGAGGTCCTGGAACTGAAACAAAATCTGGAAAAAAGCCTCAAAACCTAAGCAAAACAAGGAATTTGTCTTTGGATTAGAATCGCGTCCCCCCGGCACCCCGGGGGAAGGAGGCAGGCATGGCGGCACGATCGATCGCATCGCTCACGATCTCGTTCGGGATGGTGTCCATCCCGGTGAAGCTCTATTCGGCCACCGAATCGTCGAAGAGCATCCATTTCAACCTGCTGCACAAGGGCTGCGGGTCGCGGCTCAAGCAGCAGTACTTCTGCGCGAAAGAAGAGATTCCAGTGGCGCGCGAGGACATGGTCAAGGGCTACGAGTTCGCCAAGGACCAGTACGTCATGTTCACGCCGGAAGAGCTGAAGGCGCTCGAAGAGGCGGGCACGCACAGCGCCGAGATCACCGAGTTCGTGCCGCTGAAGGCGGTGGACCCGGTCTACTTCGACAAGGCCTACTACCTCGGGCCGGATAAAGGGGGGGCGAAGCCTTATGCACTCCTCGCGCGCGCCTTGCGCGAAAGCGGCCGCTGCGCGCTCGGCCGCTGGGCGGCGCGCGGCAAGCAGTACATCGTGATGATCCGGCCGGTCGAGGACCTGGTCGAGGGCCTGGTCATGCAGCAGCTGCTGTACTCCGGCGAAGTGCGCTCGATGCGCGACATCGACATTCCGAAGATGGACGTCAAGCCGCAGGAGCTCAAGCTCGCGCAGCAGCTGATCGAGCAGCAATCGGTCGACAAGTTCGACCCGGCGTCCTACAAGGACGAGGTGCGCGAGCGCATCGAGTCGGCGATCCGGAAGAAGGTGGAAGGCAAGGAGATCACCATGACCGAGGCGCCCGAGACCGGCGCGCAGGTGATCGACCTCATGGAGGCGCTGCGCCAGAGCCTGGAGAAGAAACCGGCCCGAAAGAGCGAAGCAAAACCGGAGCCTGTAAAGCGCAGGACTGCCAAGAAGTAAAGTGCAACATTACGGGCTGAGCGAAGTCGAGAAGCTGCTGCAGCTTCCGCGCAGCACGATCCGCTCTCTCGTCAAGGCCGGCTTCGTCGCGCCCTCGCGCGGCCCGCGCAATACGCTGCTTTTTTCCTTCCAGGACCTGGTCGTCCTGCGCCGGGCGCGCGCGCTCATCGCGGCCAGGGTGCCGGCGCGCCGCATCGTGCGCGCGATGAAATCGCTCGTCGAGACCGCGGGCTCCGGCCAGTATTCGCTCGCCTTCGAGGGCGAGCGCGGCGGCGCGCTCAAGTTCGAGAGGAAGAAAGCGGGCGGCGACGACTGGTTCGGCAAAGCGCTCGCGCTCGAGGGCCGGAACCCGGAGGCCGCGCTCGCCGCCTACCAGCGCGCGATCGAGGCGACCCCCGATCAGCCGGGCGCCTACGTGAACCTCGGCCGGCTGCTTTTTGAATCGGGCCGGCGCGCGAAAGCCGAGCGCGCTTATCGGGATGGCATTGCAGCCTGCGGCAGCGTCCCGCTGCTGCATTACAACCTCGGCGTGCTGCTCGACGACGCCGGCCGCCGGCAGGAAGCGATCCGGCACTACGAGGAGGCGCTGCGCGGGGATCCCGCGTTTGCCGATTGCCACTACAACCTCGCGCTTCTCTGCGAGGAACTCGGCCGGGCGCGCGAAGCGATCCGCCACCTGGCGCAGTACCGCAAGCTCACGCGCCCGGCGAAGTAAACTTGCCCGCTTCCGGGAAGGAATCGAACGCGGTGCGCGCCTTTGACGTGATCGTGGTCGGCGCCGGCGCGGCAGGACTCGCGGCGGCCTCGCGCCTCGCGCGCGCCGGGCGCTCGGTGCTCGTGCTGGAAGCGCGCGAGCGCATCGGCGGGCGCTGCTTCACGCGCCGCATGGCGGGCGTGGGCGCCCCGGTCGAGCTGGGCGCCGAGTTCATCCACGGCCGCCCGCAGGCGACCCTCGACCTGCTGCAGGCCGCCGGCGTGCCCGGCGTCGACTCGCGGCGCGCCCAGCGGCTCCTGCGAGGCGGCAAGCTCGTGCCGGTCGAGGGCTTCAGCGAAGCGCAGAAGGCGACGCGCGCGCACGCGATCCTGAAAACGAAGGACCTGTCCTTCGCCGAATTCCTCGCGCGCAAAAAACTGCCGCCGCTCACGCGCTCGCTTGCGCGCATGATGGTCGAAGGCTTCGACGCGGCCGACCCCGGGAGAGTCAGCGCGCGCGACATCGTCGAGGAGTGGTCGCACGCGCTCTCGGCTTCGCAGATGCGCCCGCAGGGCGGCTACGGGCCGCTTCTCGAGACGCTCGCCGAGCCCGGGGTGAAATTCCTTTTCAGAAGGCGGGTGCGCGAAATTCGCTGGGCGCGCGGCTCCGTCGATATCGACGGTTTTCGCGCCCGCCGTGCTGTTATCACGCTGCCGCTCGGCGTCCTTCAGGCGGGCGACGTGAGGTTTTCGCCCGATCCCGATAAGGCGCGCGCGCTCGAGCGGCTCGCCTCCGGCCCGGTCGTGCGGGTGGCGATGAAGTTCCGGGACGCGTTCTGGGAGGAGCGATTTCCGGAGGTCGCGTTCTTCCACAATGTCGAGGCGCCGTTTCCCACGTTCTGGACGCCGCTGCCGATGCGCGCGCCGCTCATGACCGCATGGGCGGGTGGCCCCAAGGCTGCGCGCCTCGCCGGCCTGCCCAAAAAGATGCTCCTGGAGCGCGCCGCCGCGAGCCTGCGCTCGGTGTTCGGCCGCGTCCCGCGCATCGAGGGATTTCTTGCGCAGGACTGGCAGGCCGATCCCTTCGCGCGCGGCGGCTACAGCTACGTGCTTGTCGGCGGGCAGGGCGCGCGTGCCGCATTGGCGAAACCGGTTCGGGATACGCTTTATTTCGCCGGCGAGGCGACCGATGCCGAGGAGGCGGGCACCGTCGCCGGCGCGCTAAGGAGCGGAACGCGCGCGGCGCGAGAGATTTTGCGTAACAGGAAGCAAGGCGGGGCGAAGTAGAATTCGCCTTCCCGAGGAGGTTCCATGGCTCGATTCGCGCTCGCTTTTTCGCTATCCCTGATCGCTGCGGCCGCGGCCGCGCAGCCTTCGCTCAAGATGATGATCCCGGCCAATCCGGGCGGCGGCTGGGACCAGACCGGCCGCGCGCTCGCGACCGCGATGCAAAGCGCGAAGCTCGTCTCGTCCGTCCAGTTCGACAACAAGGGCGGCGCCGCGGGCACGATCGGCCTCGCGCAGTTCGTCAACTCCGCGAAGGGCGATCCGCATTCGGTGCTGATCGGCGGCATGGTGATGGTGGGCGGCATCCACCTGCAGAAGTCGCCCGTGAACCTCGCGATGGTGACGCCGATCGCGCGCCTGACGAGCGAATGGGAAGTGATCACGGTCGCCGCCAATTCCCCGCACAAGACGCTCGACGACCTGCTGAAGGCCTTCAAGGCCGCGCCCGGCAAAGTGTCCTGGGGCGGCGGCTCAGCCGGCGGCACCGACCACATCCTCGTGGGCCTGATCGCCAAGGCGATCGGCGGGGATCCGGCCAGGATCAACTACGTCGCCTTCAAGGGCGGCGGCGAGGCGGTGGCGGCGATCATCGGCGGCCACGTCACGGCGGGCGTCTCCGGGGTGGGCGAGTTCCTCGAGCAGATCAAGGGCGGCAAGATGCGCGCGCTCGCAGTCTCGGCGCCGACGAAATTCGAGGGCATTCCGTCGCTGAAGGAGCAGGGCGTGAACGTCGAGCTCGGCAACTGGCGCGGCATCTTCGGCGGGCCGGGCCTCTCGGCGCAGCAGCGCGACGAGCTCGTCAGGATGGTGAAGGCGGCCACCGAGACGAAGAGCTGGAAGGACACCGTGGACAAGCTCGGCTGGACGCCCGTCTTCCTCGGCGGCGAGGACTACAAGAAGTTCATCGACGAGGACACGAAGCGCATCGGCGCGATCATCGATTCCCTTGGCATTAAGAAATAAGGCCGAGGTCGCGCTCTCGCTGGGCGTCCTCGCGCTCGGCGCGGGGGCGGCGGCGGTGACCGCGCAGCTGCCTTCCGAAGGCGGCTACGCGCACGTCGGGCCGAATTTCTTCCCGGCGCTCACCTCGATCGGCCTTCTCATCCTCGGCGCCTGGCTCCTCCACGAGGCGCTGACCGGCGGCTGGAAGCAGCGCGCCCCGGAGGATCCGAAGGAGCGCGGCGAGCATGCGTTCGATGCGCGCGGCTTCGGCTGGATCAGCGCCGGGCTCTTCGCGCACATGGCGCTCATCGGCTCGGCGGGCTTCGTGATCGCCGGGGCGCTCCTCTTCGGGGGCGTGGCGCGCGGGTTCTCGAGCCGCCGGCCCTGGCGCGATCTGGCGCTGGGGCTCGGGCTCTCGCTGGCCGTGTTTTTCTTCTTCGTGAAATTCCTCAACGTCAACCTGCCCGCCGGCTGGCTCACGCCGCTGCTCGGGACGGCGGGAATCTAGATGCTCGAGACCCTCGGCGCGCTCGGCAGCGGGTTTCTGGTGGCGTTGAAGCCGATCAACCTGCTCTGGGGCTTCATGGGCGTCACGCTCGGTACCTTCGTCGGGGTGCTGCCCGGCGTCGGGCCGGCGCTGACGGTGGCGATGCTCTTGCCGCTCACCATCAAGCTTGATCCCACCGGCGCCCTCATCATGTTCGCCGGCATCTACTACGGCGCGATGTTCGGCGGCTCGACCACGTCGATCCTCCTCAACGCGCCCGGCGAGACCGCGTCGATCGCCACGGCGCTCGAAGGGAACAAGATGGCCAAGCGCGGCCGCGGCGGCCCGGCGCTCGCCACCTCCGCGATCGGCTCCTTCGTCGCCGGCACGATCGCGACGGTGCTGCTCACGCTCGTCGCGCCCGTCGTGGTGGATGTCGCCCTCAAGTTCGGTCCGGCGGAATACTTCGCGCTGATGGTCTTCGCGTTCACGACCGTCGCGGCGGTGCTGGGGGCGTCCACCGTGCGCGGGCTCACCAGCCTCTTCCTCGGCCTTCTGCTCGGCCTTGCCGGCATCGACAGCCAGACCGGGCAGGCGCGCTTCGCGTTCGGCGTGCCCGAGCTCCTCGACGGCATCGACGTGGTCGTGCTCGCCGTCGGCCTTTTCGCAGTGGGCGAGGCGCTCTATGTGTGCGCCTACCAGGGGCGGTTGGAAGAGACGATCGAGAAGGTGCGCGGCTCGATCTGGATGTCGAGGGAAGACTGGCAGCGCTCCTGGAAACCGTGGCTGCGCGGCACTGCCCTGGGCTTTCCGTTCGGCTCGATTCCCGCCGGCGGCGCCGAGATTCCGACCTTCCTTTCCTATGCGACCGAGAAGAAGCTCGCCAAGAACCCCGAGGAGTTCGGCAAGGGCGCGATCGAAGGCGTCGCCGGGCCCGAGGCCGCGAACAACGCCTCGGCCACGGGCACCCTCGTGCCGCTCCTCACGCTCGGCATACCCACCTCGGCGACCGCCGCGATCCTGCTCGGTGCGTTCCAGAACTATGGCCTTCAGCCCGGGCCGCTCCTCTTCCAGTCGCAGTCGGATCTCGTCTGGGGGCTGATCGCGAGCCTCTATATCGGCAACGTCATCCTGCTGATTCTCAACCTGCCGCTGATCGGCATCTGGGTGAAGGTGCTCGAGATCCCGCGCCCGCAGCTCTACGCCGGCATCCTCGTCTTCGCGACCCTGGGCGCCTACAGCCTGCACCAGTCGTGGGTGGATCTCCTCACGCTGTATGTCTTCGGACTGCTCGGCTTCGCCATGCGGCGCTGGGACATCCCCGTCGGGCCGGCCGTGATCGGCCTCATCCTCGGTCCGCTCGCCGAGACGCAGTTCCGCCGTGCGCTGGCGATCGCCGAGGGCGACGCGATGGTGTTTTTGCGGGAGCCGATCGCCGCGGGCGTGCTTGCGCTCACCGTGACCGTGATGGTCGCGCCGTGGGTCCTGCGCAAGCTGCGCGGGAAGAGAGCCTGAGCGTGGCGCTCAAGCGGCGCGACTACGCCGGCAAGCCCGATAGCCTGGCCGGCGTGCGGATCGCCGATCTGTCGCGCCTCTTCGCGGGCAACCTGCTCACCCAGATCCTCGGCGACTTCGGCGCCGAGGTCATCAAGGTCGAGCCGCCCGAGGGCGACACCTTGCGCGCCTGGAAGACGAAGGGCGTCGCTGCCGACTGGAAGATCTACGCGCGCAACAAGAAAAGCCTTTGCGTCGATTTCAGGAATCCCGGGACGCGCGGCGTGCTCGAGAAGCTCGCGCAATCCTCCGCCATGCTCATCGAGAGCTTCCGCCCGGGCACGCTCGAGGCGATGGATCTGGCGCCGGAGAAACTGCTCGCCCTCAATCCGAAGCTCGTCATCGTGCGCATCTCGGGCTGGGGCCAGAGCGGCCCCTACCAGCGTCGGCCGGGATTCGGCACGCTGATCGAGGGGCTCTCCGGCTTCGCCGCGCTGAATGGCTTTGCCGACCGCGAGCCCTGCCTGCCGCCGATGTATCTCGCCGACGCGGTGGCGGGCGCCTTCGGCGCGAGCGCGGCCATGGTCGCGCTGCGCGAAGCGGAAAAGAAAAACGGGCGAGGGCAGGTGATCGACCTGCCGCTCCTCGATCCGCTTTTCACCGTGCTCGGCCCGCAGGCGGCGAACTACCGCTTGACGGGCAAGGTCAAGCCGCGCTCGGGCAGCCGCTCCAACAACACTGCGCCGAGGAATGCCTATCGCTGCAAGGACGGCAAGTACGTGGGCCTCTCGGCTTCGATCCAGAAGATGGCCGAGCGGACCTTCCGCGCCATCGGCCGGCCCGAGCTGATCGACGATCCGCGCTACCAGACCAACGCCGACCGCGTGAAGCACGCCGCGGAGCTCGACGCCGTCATCGGCGCCTTCGTCGCCGAAAAGACGCAGGCCGAGAATGTGGCCTTTTTCGAGAAGGCCGAGGTGACGATCGGACCGATCTACGACATCACGCAGATCCTCGAGGACCCGCACGTGATCGAGCGCGAGCTCCTCGCCGACTATCCCGATCCGGACATGGAATGGTTCCCGATGCATCCGGTGGTGCCGCGCCTCTCCGGCACGCCAGGAACGATCCGCACTCCTGCGCCGAGGCTGGGCGAGCACAACGAGGAGGTGTTGTCGGGTTTGGGTTTTGACTACAAGGATCTTCTAAAAAAGGGTATTGCAAGGAAATGAAACCCGACCTTCCGGTCTGGAGGTCGCTGCTCTACGTTCCCGTGAACGTCGAGAAGTACGTCGAAAAGGCCCACGGGCGCGGCGCCGATTGCATCCAGCTCGACCTCGAGGACAGCGTGCCCGCCGCCGAGAAAGCGAACGCCCGGCGCAGGGTCGAGGACGCGGCGAAGAAAGTGCGCCGCGGCGGGGCGGACGTGGTGGTGCGGATCAACAGTCCATTGGAAACGGCCTTCAAGGACCTCGAGTTCAGCCTCGGGCCGGACGTGAACGGCATCGCGGTGACGAAGACCCCGGATTCGACCTATATCAGGGAAATCGATCAGTTCATTACGAACGTCGAGGCGAAGAAAGGCCTCTCGCCCGGGCACACGCGCCTCATCGCCATGATCGAGACGCCGGCCGCGTTCTTCGAGATGACGGCGATCGCGCGCGCAAGCCCGCGCCTTGCCGCGATGAACATCGGCGGCGAGGACTTCGCGCTCGAGACCGGCATGGAGCCGCTGGAGGAGACGCTGCTCATGCCCAAGCAGCAGATGGTGTTCGCGGCTCGCGCAGCAGGAATCATGCCGCTCGGCTTCATCGCGAGCGTAGCGGGGTACGGCGACTGGCCGGCGTTTCGCGCCATGGTGCGCCGCTCGCGCCGCTTCGGCTTCATGGGGGCGGGCTGCATCCACCCGGGCCAAGTACCGATCGTCAACGAGGAATACACCCCGTCGCCGGAGGAAGTCGCCTATGCGAGACGGGTGATCGAGGAGAACGCCCGGGCGGAGGCGGCGGGACGCGCCTCCTTCTCGATCGACGGCAAGATGATCGACATTCCCGTTGTCGTTCGAGCGCAACGGCTGCTCGCCCGTGTCGCCGCGATCGAGGCGCGCGAGGCAAAAAAGAGGATCGTCGCGTAACAAACAGATGTCGTAAAATTTCCGCTCCCCGATTTCCAACCTCTTTACCCCTACCGAGAACCGCATGGACCAGGCACTGCTATCGAAAACCGCGGCCGCGATGGTCGCCAAAGGCAAGGGACTGCTCGCCGCCGACGAGTCGAGCGGCACCTGCGAGACCCGCTTCAAGTCGGTCGGCGTCGAATGCACGGAGGAAAATCGCCGCGCCTATCGAGGGCTTCTTTTCACCACCCCGGGCATCGAGCAGTACGTCTCGGGCGTGATCCTGTACGACGAGACCGTGCGCCAGAAGACGAACGACGGC